>SAMEA3663023__coassemble_575_pt1 | contig 91142 bp, 83 predicted proteins | sample SAMEA3663023__metabat2_low_PE_007 | metagenome-assembled genome bin SAMEA3663023 (sample SAMEA3663023) | pig gut metagenome | biome: pig gut; feature: pig-associated habitat; material: faeces | place: France | collected 2012 | reverse complement strand
CGTGACTGCTTGCAGGCAAAGCATTCTGTCCATGAGCTGAGTGAACGAACATGAGCAAGAAGGACGAAAGTCCGGAATGCGAATGGGCGTTGCGATTTCGAGAGTGCGGAGCACGGAGAAAGCGTATATCATGTCATGGAGGAGAGAAGATGCGTGACTGCTTGCAGGCAAAGCATTCTGTCCATGAGCTGAGTGAACGAACATGAGGTTTTTATATTGTGAAGAAATGGAATAAAGAACGATTCGCGACGATATGGGAAAATCTGGAGAGCATGATCAAACTGCGAAGTCTGCGGGCAAGAATTTTCCTGCTGATTCTGGTGATCGGTCTGGTCCCCTGTATTGTCATGCGACACGGTATCGTGAGCAATTATGAGGATATGGCGGTGGAACAGCGGATCACGGTGGTGCAGAACCAGTTGATGATCCTGGCGAATCACCTGGTCAGCAACAATTATTTGAGCAGCCACGGTGTCAGAGAGGATACCGGCAATTCCCGAGAGGTCATCAATGCGGAGCTGGAGATGCTGTCCAATCTGTACGAAGGCCGTGTGATGATCATTAACAAAAACTTTAAGGTGGAAAAAGATACCTACGGCATCAGTGAGGGGAAGACGATCATTTCCGAGGAAGTCATTAAGTGTTTTCAGGGGGAAAATATCTCTCACTACGACCCGGAGCACGGTTACATAGAGATGACTACTCCCATCATGGATACCACAGCCAATACCACGGACGAGAACGGCAAAAAAAATCCCGATGCGATCCGAGGTGTCATGCTGACCAGTATTTCTAATGACAGTATTGTAAATGCCAGGGAAGTGTTGAACCGCAAGGCATATATCATGGAAGTGATCATGATCGTGGCAATCCTGGCGCTGGCAATTCTGCTGTCCAGAGTGTTGACGATGCCTTTCAACAGAGTTACCCAGGCGATCAATGCGGTGAGGGAAGGATTCAGTGATGAGACCATCTCTGTGCCTGATTATGTGGAGACGGTACATATCGTGGATGCTTTTAACCAACTGTTGAAGCGCATGAAAGCACTGGACGACTCGAGACAGGAATTTGTAGCTAATGTGTCCCACGAACTGAAGACTCCCATGACATCCATCAAAGTACTGGCGGATTCCCTGCTGGCACAGGACGACGCTCCTGCGGAGCTGTATCGTGAGTTCATGGAAGACATTACATCCGAAATCGATAGAGAGAATCAGATCATCACGGACCTGTTGGCACTGGTGAAGATGGATAAAAAGGTACAGGACCTGAACATTGTATCATTGAATATCAATGATCTGACAGAATTGATCCTGAAAAGACTGCGTCCTATCGCCCGGAAAAAAGATGTGGAAGTCGTATTTGAGAGCGTTCGCCCCGTAGTAGCGGAAGTTGATGAGGTCAAGATGACGCTGATCATGACGAATCTGGTAGAAAATGCCATCAAATACAACAAGGATCATGGCTGGGTAAAGGTGGTACTGGATGCGGATCACCAGTATTTTACTTTTGAAGTCAGCGATTCCGGAATCGGTATTCCGGAGGAATCCCTGGCACACATCTGCGAGCGTTTTTATCGTGTGGACAAGTCCCATTCCAGAGAGATCGGAGGAACCGGACTGGGGCTGGCGATCACGAAGAGTGCGGTGCTGATGCACAAAGGATCCCTTACGGTGACCAGTACAGAAGGACAGGGATCCTGTTTCCTGGTGAAGATTCCGCTAATGTATATAGCGTCTTAGAAGGACTGTGAATTATGAAGAAAATAGTAAGTTATATGATGACAGGAATATTGCTGTTGTCGTTTTTGTTGACTGGATGTGGTTCGCCAGAACCCCAGACCGGGAAGAAAGTGTCCATGTATTATATCAATACAGCAGAGACGAAGGTTGAGGTACATGAACAGTATCTGAACACGAAGACTTTGGACGAACAGTTGGATGAGACCATGAGGTATCTCTCGACGACTCCGGAAAAGCTGGAATATAAGGCACCTTTGGATATGGGATTCCGGGTCCTGAATTATGAAGTAGAAGATGGGAAACTACTGATCAACGTAGACAAGGCGTATTCGGAACTGTCTCCCACCACGGAGGTGCTGGTGCGTGCGGCCATCGTAAGAACGCTTACGCAGCTGCCCAATGTGAAGTATGTGGGCATTACCGTAGAGGACAGCCAGTTGTACGATAATGCCGGGGAGCTGGTAGGCTGGATGAATACCGATCAGTTCATCAATAATGACGGTAACGAGATCAATACCTACGAACTGGTGAAGGTAAAGCTGTATTTTGCCAATGCGGCTGGGGATAAACTGATCGCTTCATACAGAGAAAAGCATTATTCCACCAATACACCTCTGGAGCGTTTTGTAGTGGAAGAGCTGATCGCCGGTCCCAGCGGACAGATCGAGGGATTATATCCGGTGATCAATCCGGAGACGAAGATCGTCAATATTCTGACTAAGGATGGAATCTGTTATGTAAATCTGGATTCCAATTTCCTCACGGTGATAAATAACGTATCCACGGAAGTGGCAGTTTACTCTATCGTGAATTCGCTGGTAGAATTTGACAATATCAATAAAGTACAGATTCTGGTCAATGGCGAAGTGCCGCCTACTTTCAGCAATTCCACGTTTGAAAGAAACCTGGATTATGTTACGACATTGGAACAGTAAATATTTACGGATATAGATTGCTTTGCGTTTTATCGCAGAGACAGTCCGTTCTGTGGTGCAGGCGCGTAAGACGTATGCAGAAAGGAATTTAATGAGACGACCACTTTTTACAGTGTGTTTGTGTCTCGTGACAATAATCGCAATAATGAGAATACTGGCAGGGGTGGGAACCGGTGAAGATACCGGCCTGCCGCCTGACGGAAGTCCGGTGAAGATCACGGGACGGATAGACACAAGAAGTTCTGAAGAAATTATTCTAAAATCAATTTCTATTATTCAAAACGATCAAGAATATTCCTATTCTGGAAAATTACAATGTGAACTGGAAAATATGAAAACGGCAATGATCACTGCAGGTGCTGTAACCGAAGAAGAGAAAACCCTTAAGATCGGGCAACAGATCGTTCTGGAAGGGACTTTTGCTTTGTTTTCGACCGCGACCAATCCGGGAGAATTTGATGCGCAGGCATACTATGCGGTCAAGGGTATTGGCGGCAGAGTACGGAAGGCACAGATTCTGGCCGCAGGGGAGAAGTACAGCTTTTTGCGGGAAAAACTGTATGGATTCCGGCAGGTATTGCATGACAGGCTTGCAGAAGTTTTTCCTGCGAAAGAAGCCTCCGTTATGCAGACATTGCTGCTTGGGGAGAAGGAGGAACTGGACGCGGAGGTAAAGGCGCTGTATCAGAAAAACGGAATTGCCCATATCTTAAGTATTTCGGGATTACATATTACTCTGCTTGGAATGGGGGTATATCGGTTGCTTAAGAGACTGGGGTTACCTGTCAGGGCGGCAGCAGTGGGTGGTGCAATGCTGCTTCTTATATATGGTGTGATGGTGGGCATGAGTGTGTCTGCCAGCCGTGCCATCGGAATGTATCTGTTGCAGATGCTCGGGATATTTGTGGGCAGGACTTATGACATGTTGACAGGGCTGGGACTGATGGCACTATTGCTCGTCTTACAGGAACCGGAGCGACTTTTTGATGTGAGCTTTTTAATGTCCTTCGGAGCGGTGCTGGGGATCTGCATTCTGACGCCGGTGTTTTCCGGGGGTTGTTTGGAAAGGGATGCAGATGCGGAGTCAGAAGTCAAAGGGATATCGACATGGCTTCGTACCGTGGCAGATATTCTGGGTGATTCCGCCTATGAGAGAAACAAGTACCGGGAAGGCTGGCGCAAGGTGGCGTATGAAGAAATTCGCCGTATGGTGTCTGCGGTCAAAGGAGGCTTTGCTGCCAGTGTGGGAGTCATCCTGTTTACACTGCCCGTACAGTTATGGTTTTTCTATGAGATCCCGGTCTATTCGGTACTGTTGAATCTATTGGTGCTGCCATTTATGAGTGCGGTAGTGGCGGGGGGAATCCTGTCGTTGATTCCGGGACTTGGTATTGTGGGGACGGTGGATTGTCTGATCCTGTGGTGGTATGAGTGGATCTGTGAAAGATTCGGAGAACTGCCGGGAGCGGTATGGTGTGTGGGGCAGCCTGAGAGATGGCAGATTGCTTGTTATTATGCCGGGATATTTCTGCTGGTCTTTGGCAGAAAATATGTGGAAGCATGGAAGAAACGGGGAACGTATGGGGAGGAAAATATTCCGGGAGACAGGCTGCATTCTGCGAGTACCCCATGGTGTCTTATAACGAGAGGAGCGGATGAAAGCATCAGGAATAGAAAAAGGGATTGTAAGGGAGAGATGATGCATAGGAATAGAGTCCCGCACCTGATCGCAGCTGTGATGATCCTAGGATTATTGATTGGTTTGCTCACAGGAGATTTTGATTGTGGGAGTCGCGTGACTTTCCTGGACGTTGGGCAGGGCGACGGCATCGTGGTGGAGACTGGGCAGGGAGCCTATCTTTTCGACTGTGGCAGCACCAGCCGGAAGAACATCGGTGAATATGTGCTGAAGCCTTATCTCAAGAGCCGTGGCATTTCATCTCTTCGCGGTGTATTTGTTTCCCATCCTGATGAAGACCATATGAATGGAGTATTGGAATTGATGGAGAACGGTGAGGAATGGGGGATTACTGCGGAGCAGTTGTTCCTACCGGCAATCCGAGAGTCGGAGCGCAGGGAAACCTTTGAGCAGCTGCTTGCAGCGGCGGAGGATGCCGGGATACCGGTAAGCTACATAAAATGCGGCGATGAGATCAGAGACAGTCAACTTAGGTTGCTGTGTCTGCACCCGGAGGAGAATACGACCCTTGCAGATGCCAACGCCTATTCGGAATGCTTTTATGTGGAGGTATTTGCGAAGAAGATGAAGCAGGAAGCAATAGACGACAGGAAAGCCAATGACGCAAGTGGGGCATCTGCCATTGGGAAGATCAGCATTCTTCTGACCGGGGATGTGGAAGGAGAAGGGGAACAGCAATTGACGCAGAAATTGCAGGCGTTGCAGGAATCCAGGCCGCTGCAGGAATCCCAGTCGCTACAGGAATCGCAGTCGCTACAGACAACCAGGAGATTGCAGGAACAGCGCGGACAGAGGGAGTCCAGGGTAGATATACTGAAGGTAGCTCATCATGGCTCCGGCTATTCCACCGGCACTGAGTTTCTTGCCACCGCCAGTCCTGCCACCGCAATCATATCCTGTGGCCGCAACAATTCCTATGGACATCCCCATGCCGAGACGCTGCAGCGATTAGAGGACGCCCGGGTTCCCTGGTATGGCACCATGGACTACGGAGCCCTGACAGTGACTGTCGATTCGCATGGGAATCGTCTGCGTGGGTACCTGAGGCGGAAATAAGACGTGATACCCATGGTGCTTGAAAAGCGTGGGTATGAGAGGCAGGAAGAAGTCATGATACCCACGGCATTTGAAAAGTGTGGGTATGAGAGGCAGGAAGAAGGCATGATACCCACGGCATTTGAAAAGCGTGGGTATGAGAGGCAGGAAGAAGGCATGATACCCACGGCATTTGAAAAGCGTGGGTATGAGAGGCAGGAAGAAGGCATGATACCCACGGTGCTTGAAAAGCGTGGGTATGAGAGGCAGGAAGAAGGCATGATACCCACGGTGCTTGAAAAGTGTGGGTATGAGAGGCAGGAAGAAACTGAAATACCATCGCTTCTTAGAAAATATGGGTATATGCAATACAACAATAGAAGGGAGAATCATATGTTTGCGAATTATTGGGAGATACAAAATCGTGTAAAGTACATCAAGGAAGAATTAAGTCATATAGAAGCTGTGGAAAAGGAAATGCCTGCGGGAGAACTTATTGTAGCAAAGAATAATAAGAACTATAAGTGGTATTTTCATAATCAGAATACCACGATATATTTGCCGAAGAAAGAAATTGAACTTGCTAAGAAATTAACATTAAAAAAATATTACCAGTTGCGTAAGGAAGAATTACAAAGAGAGTTGCAGGCATGCCAGATGTATATGCAGAAGGCGGATTGTAAGAAAGATATGTTGGAAAAAATGTTGGACAATGAGGAATATGAACGGCTTTTAGGAGGACGAAGACATTCTGTTAAAAAAGAGCTAGAGAATTGGATGAATGAAAAATATGAGAAAAATGGCAGTCATCCTGAGAACCTGATTGTAAAAGGAACACAGGGAAAATTTCTGCGTTCGAAGTCAGAGGCTATTATAGATAAGGTCTTGTACACAAATGGAATTCCCTTTCGATATGAAGATAAACTCGTCCTCGAGAACACTTTTTTGTATCCGGATTTTACGGCCAGGCACCCTAAAACGGGACAGGTATATTATTGGGAACATTTTGGATTGATGGATCAGCCGGAGTATATAAACAGAGCTTGCCAAAAAATAAAAATGTATTGTGAAAACGGAATTATACCAGGGATAAATCTGATTCTGACATATGAGACAAAAGAGAATCCCTTGTCAATTGATCAGGTGGAAAAAATAGTGAAAGAATATTTCCTATAGAAAGGGATATTATGGTACAATTTATAAGAAAACATTCCAAGGAAGGGGAAATTGATATGAAGCACCTGATCATTGTAAAGTTTAAAGAAAATGTATGGGTCAGGGAAAGCGAGGCGAGCAGGAAAATGCTTGCGGATATCCGGGAAATCTTCGATCAGACGCAGCAGATCGAAGGTGTCCATACAGTGAATATTTATGAAAATGTGACGCCGAGACCGAACCGGCATGATCTGATGATCGAGATGGAGATGGATCCGGAGGTGCTGCCTGTATACGATGCTTGCGCAGCTCATCAGGAATGGAAGGCAAAATACGGGGACGCTATTCAGTCCAAGACTATCTTTGATTATGAATAAAATTTGTAACCTTGCGAAGAGGAGTCAGTTATGGAAGAATTTGATATCAGAGAAGCTACGCCGAAAGATGCGGAGAAGATCATCGAATATTTAGCACAGGTAGGTGGAGAGACAGATTATCTGTCCTTTGGAAAAGAAGGGCTTCCTATTTCGATAGAAGAGGAAGAGAAATTTATACAGAATATAAATAAGGAGGAACATTCCGTTCTCTATGTAGTATGGAAAAATGGAGAGATAATCGGAGATGCCAGCCTAAGCGGATTCTCCAGAAGGATGAGCCACCGCGCCGAATTCGGAATCTCTGTGGTCAAGTCGGAATGGGGGCAGGGAATTGGTAGTGCGCTGTTACAGAAATGCATTATGTATGCTAAAGAACATGCGATAGAAATGATCAATCTGGAAGTCCGAAGCGATAATATACGCGCTATTCATGTCTATGAGAAATATGGCTTCCGGAAAATAGGGACCTCACCGGCGTATTATAAGATGGACGGAACATATTATGATTTCGATCTGATGGTATTAGACCTGAGAAGGGAAAGGCGGTAGTTATCGTTATCGCTGCGGCCGTCATCGCGAAGACCATCGAAGGGGAGGCGGCAATATCGGAGAGAAACCCAGAGGACTACAAAGAAACACAAAGGAGCCATAACACCATGGAAATATTTGACATCGTAGATGAAAAAGGCATTCCAACAGGGGAGACCATAGAACGCACACAGGCGCATGAAAAAGGTGTCCGCCACAGAACCGCCCATATCTGGATCGTGAGGGAACAGGACGGAAAAGCCCAGCTGTTATTGCAGAAGCGTTCCGCTGAGAAAGACAGTTTTCCGGGGCGGTTCGATACCTCTTCTGCCGGGCATATTCAGGCGGGGGACGAGCCGGAAGAGTCCGCAATCCGGGAACTTCACGAAGAACTGGGAATCCGGGCAGCAAAGGAGGATCTTACATTCGCCGGACGTTTTGATATTCAATACGAAAAAGAATTCTATGGAAAAATGTTCCGTGACAATGAAGTGGCATTCGTCTACATGTACACCAAGCCTGTAGATGCTAAAAAGCTTACCCTGCAAAAAGAGGAAGTGGAGAGCGTGGAGTGGTTCGATATGGAGGAACTGGACGCCGCATTGCAGCCTCCCAGAGACCAAAGGTTCTGCGTCCCTATGGAGGGCTTCCAGATTGCAAAACAATGGTGGGAGAGCAGAAGATAATTAAACTGTCTCTACAGGTCTGACTGGCAGACAGAATTGCAGCACATGAGAGAGATGATCTCCACGCCGGAGTTTTTGGTGTATTACGATGCCATACAGCAGGCAACGGAAGAATTCAGACAGGCAGAGTAAAAAAAGAGCTGCCCTCATAATGAGGACAACTCTTTTATTTTAATAAGATTTTCACCAGATGAAATTACTTCACAGTTACGGAAGTGATGTGAGGGTTCACACCTTCGTACCAGTACAGGAAGCCTTCCATATCAACAGTGTCACCGATCTTTAAGTTCTTTACAGCATTGTAAACATCGGTGGTGTTGTCGCACAGATAAGACTCAACGGTGAAGGTATAGGTCTGACCATTCAGAGATACGTTGAAGTACAGGTCGTTACCGTCTTCGCCGGAACCGTCCCAGTTGTACAGGAAAGCAACGTCATTGCCGTCAGCATCCTGACCAGCAGCTTCTACGGTCATGCCCTTGAAAGCTACGAACTGGTTCTGGTAGTTGATCAGATCATCGGTACCTAACAGATCGGTCACATCGGTAACGGGAGCAATGTAGCTGCCCTCTTCGATCTCGAAGGTAGCACCTTCAGCGATCTCTACTTCACCGGACCACTCGGTCTTATAACCGGTTACTTTGATCTTGGTACCGGGTACCAGCTTTGCATAATCCTCTTCGGAACATGCGGCATTATAAATGAAGTAAGCACCGTCCTGATCCTGGGTGTACAGGGTAGCCTTGTCTTCCCACCAGGACTGTTTAGCCTGAACATAAGCCTCAATCACAACTTCGGAATCGAGATCAGCAGCCATGTACTCTTCATAGGTCATAACACCCTCGGACTTCTCATCAGCAACAGCTTCAGCAGCCTCGGTAGAAGCTTCTGTAGCAGCTTCGGTAGTAGCAGCTTCGGTAGCAGCCTCAGTGGTGGCAGCAGCGGTAGATTCAGTAGCAACGTCTGCATTGCTGTTTCCACATGCAGCGAGAGACAGAACCAAAGCCATAGCCATGGTTAGTGCAAGTGTCTTTTTTTTCATAATAATCCTCCATTCCTGCGCTTTGTGGCGCATATGGGTCTGTGCAGATACACAGACATCTCCTCAATTTATCCGGTGCGCTCAGACACCGAACAGTTCTATTATACCTGAAACACAAGATAAATCAAGGCTTTTTGCAAAAAGAGCCCCATCCGCAGGAGAAATACCATCAGAAGCTATCTTACGAATGGGGCTGAAAAATTACTTTTTTCTGTTTTTTAAATATTCTCGCCCTACATACAGGAGAATCAGAACCCAGGTGACTGCAAGTGTGCTTAACAGGATCACGGAAGTCCGGGGCATGGCACCAAGTTCCTTTTTGCCGAAGGAGGCGTCACTTCCCTGGCCGAGACGGTACAGGCTCTCCACATCACTGTAAAGCTTTTGCATGTAGGCATCATCCACAGTCTCTTTTCTGCGGGTGGACTTCACTACGTTTTCAATCAACTGTCCGGAAGCATCACGTAAGGATGCGGAACCGTTAAATACCGGTGTGACAAAAGTATTGTCCACATGATCCAAAAGTAGTTTGGAAGCTTCAATCTTCACTGCATAATGTGTACCGTTATCCGCACCGCATTCGGACAGATACTCCTGATACTCTGCGGAGTTCTGTGCCTTAGAGGTTACAGGTACATAACCTTCTGTCTCGGAATAAGCGATCTGCACATCGTTGGTGAGCAGATACTGGGCAAACAGCCAGGATGCCAGTACTTCCTGAGAGTCCGATTTATTGAAAACGCAGACGGAAGGACCCTGAGAGATCATTTCGGGATGCTCCGGGTCAAACTGGGGAATCATCCGCACGGCGGTCTCAAACTGCACCAGAGAATCCTCGCTGATATCCGACAGCGGAGCATCCGTACCCATCCAGGTGGCTCCGGCAGTGGAATCAATGGCGAAAATACATTGCCCGGCATTCAGGAAGTTCGCAGGATAACCGGAGATCTTGAAGGTGGAAAAGGCACCGCTCTTTACATGTCCGGCAATACCATACAGTAGATCCGTGGTGGTATCGTTGAAAAGTTCAATGCTGCCGTCAGCCGTGGAATATCCTGCGTTCTTTTGCTTTAACATCTGGATCATCATGTTGTCGGTGGACTTGTAGATAAACGGGATCAGTACATTCTGCCCATTGATCACATAGGTGCCGTCCGCATTCTGGGCGGTGGCAGCCTCGGAGACTTCCCAGATGAAATCCCAGGTCAGTACATCCGGCAGAGTATATCCAAGATTTTCCACGTAGGTCTTATTCACGTAACAGGCCTCGGTGGAACGCATGTAAGGTACGGCATAGTAATGACCGTCGATGGAGCATTCATTCAGAAACTGGGGAATGACTTCTGCTCTGGCAGGACCGTCATAGGCAAGCTCCGTGCCGCCCAGACCGTATTTCTCATCGGCAAACAGGTCATCCAGAGGAACTACGGTATTCTGTCCGGTGAGGTAGGTGGCAATGTGATCCGGGTAGGTGATGCAGACATTGGGTGTCGTATTGGTGGAAATATTGGTAATGACATCGTTGTAAATTTTGCCGTAATCCGTGTATAGATTCAGGTTCACCGTGATATTGGGATACAAGGCTTCAAAATCTGCAATGGCTTTTTTGTAGATTTCCGTCTGGGTCTTGTTGGTATCGTTTTTCGCCCAGAAAGTGATCTCATAGTTTCTGGAAGTATCGAATTCCTCCGGAACAGTGAATTCCGGCAGCCCCTTGGACCCATGGCAGCCGGTCAGAGACAGGGACAGAGTGCCCAGGGCACATACGAGTGCCAGCTTTTTGCTAAATTGACTCATCCTTTGGTACCTCCCCTGGCAACGCCTGCCATGACTTTTTTACGGAATACGAGGAACAACACCACCAGAGGAACGGAGATCACGACCACCGCAGCCATCATGGCAGGGATGTTCTCTCTGCCGAAACCATTCTCACGGATCTCCTGGATACCGTTGGACACCAGATAGTAATCCGGATCATCGGTGATCAGTCTGGGCCACACATAGGAGTTCCAGCATTCAATAACCTTCAGAATCACGATGGTGATCAGCGTGGGCTTGCAGATGGGCACCATGACCTTGCGCAGATATCGCAGATCGGAAGTACCGTCCACCTTGGCGGCATAATACAGCTCGTCCGGAATCTGTGCGAAATTCTCTCGCAGCAGATAGATATAAAATACGCTGGTCACGGAAGGCAGGATCAGGCCGGTGAAGGTATTACGCAGATCCAGGTTCGTGATAGTGGTGAAATTCGTAATGACCACCAGCTCGTTCGGAATCATCATCAGGGATAAAAATAACGTAAAGATCAGATCTTTTCCGGCAAAGTTCAACCTTGCAAACGCGAAGGCCGCCAGAGTGATGACCACCAGCATAATGGCAGTGGTGACCACAGTGAAAAACAAAGTGTTCCACAGGTATCTTCCCAGAGAAATAGTGGTAAAAGCGTCCACGTAGTTCTGCAGAGTGGGAGACAGGGTGAAAAATTTCGGAATATATTCCGCATTATAGGAGCCGTAGCTTTTTACGGAGGTCAGTACCATCCAGTAAAAAGGGAACAGTACGATCAGCGCCCACAGACACAGAAAAAAGTAGATGATCCCATTACGGATATTGCCGCAGATCCGGGTGCGCTTTTCTTGTTTTTTATAATCAGATGTAACATCAGACATCATAAAGACCTCCTTTCCTATACATAGTGGACATGCTTTTTGCTGACCAGCAGATTGATGCAGGTGATGGTCAGGACGATGGCAAACAGCAGGATCGCCGCAGCGGAAGCATAGGAAGGATATCCGCCGCTGTCGCCGTAGAGCATGTCGTAGACGTAGCCGACGATAGTATTCATCTCTGCGGCATTTAAGTTCGTGCCGAAGAGTGCCACGGCATCACTGTAGGCTTTGAATGCGCCGATAAAGCCGGTGATGATCAGGTAGAATACCATGGGGGAGATCATGGGCAGTGTGATCTTGGTGAACATCCGGAAACGGGAAGTGCCGTCCACTCTTGCCGCATTGTAGTATATGGGGTTCACACTGGCGAGAGCACTGGTCAGGATCAGGATCTTAAAGGGCATAACGATCCAGATGGTGTAAAAGCACAGCACGAACATTTTCGCCCAGTAGGGTCCGTCGATGAAATCCACGGAGCTACCGCCGAAAAACTGGATCAGTAGATTGATCAGACCGTCGGAGTAAGGAGTTTTTTTGAAAAGAATCATGAAGACCAGACCGACCGCCAGAGTATTGGTCACATAGGGCAGGAAAAATATGGTCTGGAACAGATCCCGCAGCGGTTTGATGGAGCTTAAGGCGGCGGAGATCAAAAGCGCCAGTCCGGTGGAGACCGGAACGGTGATGATGACCAGAATAAAGGTATTTTTCAATGCCTGTAAAAAGTACGGATCGTGGAGCACATAGGAGTAATTGTACATGCCTATGCCGTAAAAGGTCTGGGATGCAGAATTGTAACCCTCTTCAAAGGAGTACACGAATACGTCGATAAGAGGATAGATCATAAAAGCACCCAGAAACAGGAATGCCGGCAATAGATAGAGCCAGGCTTTCATATTTTGTTTTTCCATAAGAAACCTCAATTCTTTCTGCAGCCCATGAATACCGCCGGACTGCAAAATCGGATAAAATATTAAAAACGGATGCGTTCTTCGGTGTCGGTGCAAAAGAGGAATACTTTTGCGGGCTTTAAGCCGAAATGCACTTTTCCGGTGGGAAGAGATTTCCCTTCGTCCGCATCAATGATGGAACGGATGGTAACGTTCTGGGACTTCTCATGGGTGGAAACAATGCTCACATCCCGGCCCATGACCTCCAGACGTACCAGATCGCAGGAGAGCGGTCCGTCCTCTTTTAAGATGAAGCCTTCCGGGCGGATGCCAACATGCACGGGCTGATCCGATACTCCGGGAGTGGACAGGACAGCTTCGGAGCCAATATATAACTGCTCATTTTTTACCTCACCGGAAAATACATTGATGGGAGGTGTGCCGAGGAACTTTGCAACGAACAGATTCACGGGATCATCATATACGTTCTGGGGCTTGCCGATCTGCTGTACGATACCGTCCTTCATCACGACGATCATATCGGAGATGCTCATGGCTTCGTCCTGATCGTGGGTAACGAAGATGGTGGTGATCTGCGTCTCCTGCTGGATCCGGCGGATCTCTTCTCTGGTCTGGAGACGGAGTCTGGCATCCAGATTGGAGAGAGGCTCGTCCAAAAGAAGAACGCGAGGCAGCTTGACTAAGGCTCTGGCGATGGCAACACGCTGCTGCTGACCGCCGGAGAGCTCATTGGGTTTGCGCTCTAACAGGTGATCGATCTGTACCAGCTTTGCCGCTTCCAGCACGCGCTTACTCATCTCTTCTTTGGAAAGCTTGTCAGCACCCTTCAGATTCTCCAAAGGGAACTGAATGTTTTTTTCCACAGTGAGGTGGGGGTAGAGGGCATAGTTCTGGAACACCATGCCGACACCGCGGTTCTCGGGCGGAAGTCCGGTGACATCATCTTCGCCGAAAAAGATTTTGCCCTCGGTGGGTTTCAGCAGACCGCAGATCAGATTCAGGGCAGTACTTTTGCCACAGCCGGAGGGACCTAAGAGTCCGATCAGCTTGCCGTCGGGGATCTCGAAGTCGAAGTCATTCACGGCAATGACATCCTCGCGGTTCTTCCTGCCGCGGACAGAACCGCGGGCGGGGAATTTCTTGGTCAGATGCTGTAATACGATTTTCATGTGTATATTTCCTTTCTTAATTAATGAATCTAAATCCCATAGGAGTCCTTCAAATCGCTGGATATATGATCCAGATCGGGATATACGAAGCTCTCGGAGATGCCGAATACCCGCAGGCTTTCTATAAAGTATTGTTTCCGCCCGGAGGGTATAATGATCTTATACAGCATATTTTCATCGCAGATGTCTTCCAGACGTTCCAGAGAGTTATGTACGGTGAAGTTGGAGTACTGGGAGTACATGCGGAGGTTGTTTTCCGTGGAGCTGCAAGCCAGGATCTTGTTTTTCAATTCCGGATTGTGGTGGTTGTGTTTGAAGGCGGGCAGCAGCATTTCCTGGGTGGTGTCCGCATCAATGGGATAGATGCAGTTGCCGAAGCCTTCCTTCTCGTTCAACAGACCCGGTGTCAGTACCCAGACGCAGGCATCGGTGTCTGGAGTCTCCCGGTAAGTCTCCGTGGCGAAAAATACGGCGATCAGGGGAGACTGGGTCCAGTCTAACATTCTCGTGGGCAGACCGTAGTGCTGCATCAGGGAGACCCAGCCGGCGTAATTGTGTTTCTCCGGAGGATTGTCCAGGATCTGTCTCGCCCGGATATAGAAATCATTGGCAATATAGCGTTCGGAGTCCAGTCTTTTCTGGCTTCGTTGGATGGAAGGGATCAGAGTCAGATCCGCGTTCTCTTCCCCGCGGAACCAGAGGCGGACGCCGTGCTTCTCGCGCAGACTGCTTACGAACTGCAAAAGTTCATCGATGGTGCTTACTTTTTGTGTTAACATGATAGACCTCGTTCTTATTTTATCCTAGTTGGATGCCTACGGATTGTTTTGTGCTACGCACTCTCACTTCTACGGACCGCTATTCGCATATCGTGAAGCTTACCGGGGCATCAAGCTATTTTATTATAGATGGTTTTTCTCAGTTGTACAAGTATCCATTCTGTGGTATGGTAAAAGAAAGAATACGGAAAACGTTTTTATAATAAAAATAAAGCACACAGGAAGGAGTACACTATGGCAAAATGGCTTGATAATGCAATCTTTTATGAAATTTATCCCCAGTCTTTTCTGGATACCAATGGTGACGGTATCGGTGATTTTCAGGGTATCATAGAAAAACTGGATTATATTAAGGAACTGGGATGTAATGCAATCTGGATGAATCCCTGTTTTGCATCCCCCTTCGGAGACGCAGGCTATGATGTGGCGGACTACTATCAGGCAGCTCCCAGATACGGCACCAATGCGGACCTGAAGCGTCTGTTTAACGAAGTACACAAACGGAATATGCATATCCTGTTAGACCTGGTGCCGGGACATACATCTGTGGCACATCCCTGGTTTAAGGAGTCCTGTAAGGCAGATCGTAATGAATTTACTGATCGTTATATCTGGACCGACAGCACCTGGGGACAGTTGGAGAACATGGGAAGTCTGTGCGGTATCTCCGAGAGAGAGGGCTCAGTGATCGTGAACTTTTTCGCACACCAGCCGGCACTCAATTACGGATTTTATAAAAAGACACAGGACTGGCAGCAGGATCCCGATGATCCGGGTCCTAAGGCAACGCTTGCAGAGATGGAAAATGTCATGCGGTTCTGGATCGGCATGGGCTGTGACGGCTTCCGTGTGGATATGGCAGGTTCTCTGGTAAAAAATGATGAGGACAGCAAGGGAAACATTGCTCTGTGGAGAAAGGTAAGAGCGTTCCTGGATGCTGTGTTCCCCGAGGCAGTGCTGGTATCCGAATGGGGAGAACCGGACAAGTCCCTGCAGGGCGGCTTCCATATGGACTTTTTACTTCATTTTGGACCATCTCATTATAACGATCTGTTCCGCTGCGAGGAGCCTTTCTTCTCCGGAAGAGGTAAAGGCGATGTGGCAGCCTTCGTAGAGAAATATAAGGAAAATTATGAAAAGGCACAGCGCAAGGGTCTGATCTGTATTCCCTCCGGCAACCATGATATGGATCGTCTGGCGAGAAGCATTCATGGGGAGGAATTAAAGGTGGCATTTGCATTCCTGCTGTCCATGCCAGGTGCACCGTTCCTGTATTACGGTGATGAGATTGGTATGCGCTATGTGGAAAATCTGCACTCCGTAGAGGGCGGTTACGGACGCACCGGTTCCCGCTCGCCTATGCAGTGGGATCATACCACCAACGCCGGTTTCAGTGCGGCACCGAAGGAAAAGCTTTATGTCAAACAGGACGAAGCCACTGACCGTCCCACGGTGGAGGCGCAGATGGCAGATCCGGATTCCCTGTATCATGAGATTCAGAAATTAATTAACATCCGTCAGGCGCACAGCGCATTGCAGAGCCGTGGAGAGATCGAGTTCGTCTATGCCGAGGAAAAGAAGTATCCGTTGGCCTACCTGCGCAGTGACGACAAGGAGAAGATCCTAGTCATCATCAATCCGGCGGACAGAGAGGTCAGCTTCGACGGAGACTATGCGGTAAAGGAAGCTTTGTATACCTTCGGCGGGAAAGCTGCATTTGTAGACGGAAAAGTTACCGTGCCCGGGGGCAGCGCCGGATTTTATCTGTTGTAGTTGGTGGAATGTATTTTAAAAGAAGTGGATGATCAGTCTGGCGTAGCGGAGGAGCTTTCGAAAAATGATTGCGGCATCTCTAAAAAAATATGCTATAATGAGAGCAGTGCTGGAGTATAAGAGTATAATTGAAAAGAGAACCGTATGAATCAGGTAAATTATCAGAAAGAATTAGAGAAAATTTTAAACACCTTACAGGAGAAGGGCGAGGCAGCGTCGGATTACCGGCCGCCGCGCCTGTTTCTGCATAGTTGCTGTGCACCCTGCAGCAGCTATTGTCTGGAATATCTGTGTCGTTATTTTTTGATCACGGTATTTTATTACAATCCAAACATTTCCTTTTCGGAAGAATACCGAAAGCGCGTGGCGGAGCAGAAGCGCCTGATCGCAGCTTATAATAAAGAAGAAAAGGGCTGGCCCATCGACATCTTGGAGGGAGATTATGAACCGGAGCGTTTTTATGAGATGGCGAAGGGCTATGAGAACTGTCCCGAGGGGGGAGAGAGGTGCTTCCGCTGCTTCGACCTGCGGCTGCGCAGGACCGCGGAGCTGGCAGCAGGTGGTGGCTATGACTATTTTGCCACGACCCTGACCATCAGCCCTCTGAAAAATGCGGCGAAGATCAATGAGATCGGGCAGATACTTTCCGGGGAATATGGTATCCCCTGGCTGCCCTCGGATTTCAAGAAAAAGAACGGATATAAGAGATCCATCGAACTGTCCGCAGAGTATGAGCTGTACCGGCAGAATTATTGCGGCTGTGCCTTTTCCAAAGCGGAGCGGGAAGCACAGATCACAAATGCGTAATTGCGTCTTGCGGGATAGGGGATTTTAGGATATAGTAGAAATATTGAAAACAGCATAGTAGCGTGAGAGATAGAAATTGTGACTGCATAAGATATTCCGGTACATTACAGGAAGTAACGGAATACCGGCAGATTACTGAAAGGTATGAGGATGAACTGACATGAAGAAATTTTTAGAAATGCTGACAGAGGAAATGCAGCAGGCATTTACCGCAGCCGGCTATGACGGAAATCTTGGAAAAGTAATGCTTTCCAACCGTCCAGATCTGTGCGAATATCAGTGTAACGGCGCCATGGCGGGAGCAAAGCTGTATAAAAAAGCCCCCATCATGATCGCAAACGATGTGGCAACAAAGCTTGCAGACAGCAAAGTGTTTTCCGAAGTGGTGGCAGTAGCACCCGGATTTTTGAACCTGAAGGTCAGCGAGGCATTTTTGCTCACCTATTTACAGGGCATGGAAGCAAATGAAAAATTCGGTCTCGAGAAGCCGGAACATCCCAAGAAGATCATCATCGACTACGGCGGACCCAACGTGGCGAAGCCTCTGCATGTGGGACATTTACGTTCCGCAGTGATCGGTGAGAGCGTAAAGCGCATCAGCCGTTATGTGGGTCATGAGGTCATCGGTGATGTGCATCTCGGTGACTGGGGATTACAGATGGGTCTGGTGATTACCGGTTTACAGGAGAGACAGCCGGAGCTGGTATATTTTGATGAGAACTACACCGGGGAATACCCCGAAGAGGCACCGTTTACCATCAGTGAACTGGAGGAGATCTATCCCGCAGCCAGCGCCAGGTCCAAGGAGGATCCCGAGTACAAGGCAAAGGCGATGGAAGCGACTTTCAAATTGCAGAGCGGTGTCAGAGGATATCGTGCCCTGTGGAAGCACATTATCAATGTGTCTGTGAACGACCTGAAGAAGAATTATTCCAAATTAAATGTAGAATTCGATCTGTGGAAGGGCGAGAGCGATGTCCATGACATTATCCCCGAGATGGTCGCTTATATGAAGGACAACGGCTATGCACACTTAAGCGAGGGTGCGCTGGTAGTGGATGTCAAGGAAGACACCGACACCAAGGAGATCCCTCCCTGCATGATCTTAAAATCTGACGGAGCCTCCCTGTACAATACCACAGACCTGGCTACCATTATGGAGCGTATGAAGCTGTATCATCCCGACGAACTGATCTATGTGGTAGACAAGCGTCAGGAGCTGTATTTTGAGCAGGTATTCCGCTGTGCCCGCAAGACGAAGCTGGTAGAGCAAGGGACGGAGCTTAAGTTCTTAGGCTTCGGTACTATGAACGGAAAGGACGGTAAACCCTTCAAGACCAGACAGGGTGGTGTCATGCGTCTGGAGAATCTGATCAAGGATACACAGGATGAGATGTACAAAAAGATCAAGGAAGGCCGCGACATGGAGGATGCCGAGGCGAAAAAGGTAGCGGATGTGGTAGCTATCTCCGCTTTAAAATACGGTGATCTGTCCAATCAGGCATCCAAGGACTATATATTTGATATCGACCGCTTTACCTCCTTCGAGGGAGATACCGGTCCCTATATCCTGTATACCATTGTACGTATCAAGTCTATTCTGAATAAATACAAGGAGCAGGGTGGGGATTTGACAGCTGTGAAGCTGCAGCAGCCCGGCAATGCTTCTGAAAAAGAGCTTGCCATGGAGCTGGCACAGTTCAATACCATGATCGCTACGGCGGGAGAGGAACTGGCACCCCATAAGGTATGTGCCTACATCTACGATCTTGCGAATGCTTTTAACCACTTCTACCATGAGACCAAGATCCTTGGAGAAGAGAATGAGGAGCGTAAGCAGGGGCTGGTGGCACTATTAGTACTGACCAGAGATATTCTGGAGACCTGTATTGATATGCTGGGATTTGAAGCTCCGGAGAAGATGTAGTAAAAAAGAAATTTGGAAGAAAATGGCGCATCTATAAGTCATGATATTCCGTACTGAGTAAGCCGATAAAGAAAGAGTTGTAGGCATGATTGAAAAATAGAATATAGGTTTGACATAGATGCGGTTAAATGCTATTATAATGATAAAGATAAAGAAGGTGCTACCGATAGACGGTTAGCCTGATATATTGTTAGCTATAAAAATAACCGCCAAGTTTTGTCAGGACAGGGCGGTTATTTTTGTGTCTTATTGTTGCTCTTAGATCCAACGGAATAACCAAGAGCAAAGCAAGTAATACACAAGCTGATAATGGCTATAAAAAGTTCCGTTGTAAGCATAAGCACAAACCTCCTCAAAAGATTTCCCAAAGTGGATTTCTATGTAAACACAGGCTATAACTCCTGCGGAGAAGGCTAACCGCCTACCGAGTAGGGTAGCACCAAATACATTATATCAAACATATGTTCTAAAATCAAGCTTACAATAAAATCAATAGTATTTTGTACCGATGAGGCATTGAAGTGTCTGACTTATAGAGGATTTGAGGAGGTGCGCTAATGGTTGGTCAAGGGAGAGAAGCACAAAATCAATTGATAGATTTTAGTAAAACAAGAGGATTTTATGATACAGACATTACACATCGTACCAGAATATAACGAAGAACTGATCTATCCCGCCATCTGCAAAAGCATGGAGGCGCTGCACATCGCCGCAGATTTACGCCCGGAGATGAAGATCGTCATCAAGCCCAACCTCGTCATGGCGAAATCCCCGGATTTTCCCGCCACCACGCATCCGCTGGTGGTAAAAGCAGTGATCCGGTGGCTCCGGGAGCAGGGCATGCAGCACATCACCATTGCGGAAAGCTCCGGCGGTCTCTACAATGCCGAAGCCATGAAGCATGTGTATCACGTATGCGGCATGGATACTCTGGGCGAAGGTGCAGAACTGAACATGGACTTTTCCGCACAGACCGTGAATTGTCCGGCAGGATTTAAAAATCACAGCTTCCACCTGATCACTCCCATCGTGGAAGCTGACTATATCATTAATATCTGTAAGCTGAAGACCCATGCCATGACCGGTTATTCCGGCGGCATCAAGAATCTCTTCGGCACCATCCCCGGTCTGGAAAAGCCCCAGATGCACTACCGTTGGCCGGAGATCGAAGATTTCTCCAACATGCTCTTAGAGCTGGCTCAGGCTGTGGCTCCACAGCTTACAGTCATTGACGCCATTGATGCCATGGAGGGTAACGGTCCCACCGGCGGCACTTCCCATCCCCTGCATATGCTGCTGGCAGCAAAAGATTTCTATACCCAGGACTGTTTCGCCGCAAAACTTATGGGATTAGAGCCCACAGAGATCGTTATGCTGCGTCAGGCACTGGAAAGAGGTCTGGCACATCCCAAGGAGCTGACACTTGTGGGAGATCCGGTTCCGGAAGGATTATCTCCTTTTCAGAAACCGGATACCCAAAAATTAGATTTTACCAACGGCGTGCCGAAATTTTTACGCAAGCCCTTCATGTTCGTGGCTTCCCGCCTGTTAAAATCCTATCCTCAGCTAACCCCGGAGAAATGCGTGGGATGCGGGAAATGTGCAGAAAGCTGTCCGGCACATGTGATCAAAATTGAGAACCATAAGGCAAAATTTAAAAGGAAAGGCTGCATCTCCTGCTTTTGTTGTCAGGAAATGTGTCCGATGAAAGCAATCAGCGTGAAAAAAGCACTGTAATACCGGTCCTTTTATTATTGTCTTAATTGCATACAAAATTTTTACAAAAATATCAAAAAACTTGTTGACAAAGTAGCACACCCATTGTATACTGAACAAGTCGGTTGCGAGAGCAGCTACAATGGAATCTTAGCTCAGCTGGGAGAGCATCTGCCTTACAAGCAGAGGGTCATAGGTTCGAGCCCTATAGGTTCCATTCCAACTTCGGTTGGTCATATGGCGAGATAGCTCAGTTGGCTAGAGCATGCGGTTCATACCCGCAGTGTCGAGGGTTCGAATCCCCCTCTCGCTATTTTAAAACGAGAATAGAATGTTCTCGTTTTTTATTGCATTTTATTGTGTTGAAGAAATCGCTTGTTTTTTCAATGCTTCCGTGCTATACTACGAAATGTTGTTGAGATTTGATGGAAGAAATCAGAAGCGCATCGCAATGATTTCTTTTTTTGTGCAACAATTCAGAACCAGGATGATTTTCATAAAGATGCGATTTCGCGAATATAGTTCTGATTGTTGAAGTTAATTTAAAGGAGTATTTTGTGAGTTATTTTTTGAAAAATGAAGAAGTGAACGAAGAGGTTGAAGAAGTAAAGGCGCAGGACGGTATCGCATCGATCGAGCCGTTGCTGGATAACCGTATTGTCCGCGCGATCCGGGAGATGGGGTTCGAGAAACTGTCTCCGATCCAGGAGCAGGCAATTCCCTATTTATTACAGGGGGAGGACATCATCGGGCAGGCTCAGACCGGTACGGGCAAGACGGCTGCATTCGGCATTCCGGCGATCCAGCACATCAATCCGGATGTGAAAAAGTTACAGACCATTATCTTATGTCCTACCAGAGAACTGGCGATCCAGGCGGCGGAAGAACTGCGGAAGATCGCAAAATACATGCACGGCATCAAGGTGCTGCCGGTCTACGGCGGACAGGATATCAGCCGTCAGATCGCGGGACTGCGGGGCGTGCAGATCATCGTGGGAACCCCGGGACGTGTCATGGACCATATGCGCAGACGCACCATTAAGCTGGATCTGGTGAACATGGTGGTACTGGATGAGGCGGATGAGATGCTCAACATGGGCTTCCGCGAGGATATGGAGCTGATCCTTGGACAGATCCCCGGCGAGCACCAGACCGCACTGTTCTCCGCAACCATGCCGAAGCCGATCCTGGAGATCACAGACCGTTTCCAGAACGATGCGAAATTAGTAAAGGTGGCAGCGCAGGAGCTGACCATTCCTCTGGTATCCCAGAAGTTCTACCGCGTGAAAAATCAGGACAAGGATGCCGCCTGCGTAAGACTGTTAGAGTATTATCAGCCGAAGCTGACCCTGATCTTTTGTAATACGAAGAAAAAGGTGGACGAGCTGTCAGACTTATTAAAGGAGCAGGGCTTCCAGGCGGAAGGACTGCATGGAGACCTGTCCCAGGCGCAGCGTGATGCGGTCATGAAGCGTTTCCGTAACGGTGGAACCAGTATTCTGATCGCTACGGATGTGGCAGCCAGAGGTATTGATGTGGATGATGTGGAAGCTGTCATCAATTACGATATTCCGCAGGATATCGAGTACTATGTGCACCGTATCGGCAGAACCGGTCGTGCCGGCAGAAAGGGCAGATCCTTCACTTTTGCCAACAGCAGGGAGACCTACAAGATCCGCGAGATCGAGAGAGTCTGCCACACCACCATCACGGAGAAAAAGCTTCCCGGTGCTGCGAAGGTGCTGAAAGCGAAAGCAGACAAATATCTGAACAGGGCATGGGAACTGCATGAGCATGAAGACATCGAGCTGATGAAGAGCTTTTTACAACGGAAGATGGAAGAGGAAGACTGTGATGCACTGGAGCTGGCAGCTGCCATGCTGAAATTACAGGTCGGTGACAAGGGCGAGGAGATCGCTGCAGATGAATATACAAAGCGTGGCAATCGTTTCGGGGACAGAGACCGGTCCGTCAGAGGCGGTGGTGAAGGCCGCAGCTTCGGCAGAGGAGACGGAAGACGGAGATTCGGCCGCGTTGACAGAGACCACAGAGAGGATGGAAGCACCGGTTCCGGTGAGGGTAGAAGACGCCGCAGAAGTGACAGCCGCGAAGACGGAAGAAAATGGAACGACCGCGACAGGAAAAACGCAGATCATAAACCCTCCGCAGAGAGAGCAGAGAGAGAAGCGAAAAAGAGAAAGAAACGGGAAGAGCCGGGCATCGGCAACAGCTTCCCTAAGAGAAAACGATCTTAATTTAATGAGAAAACTTGTAGATTTGCCGCAAAAGCCGCAGTTGTGCTTTTGCGGCAAATCGTGTATAGTTAGGGAAGAATGCATAGGCACTAACAGAAAGGTCTGCGGTATGAAAACACTGAAAAAACAGATACCATATATTTTGCTGGGAGCGACGCTTCTGCTCCTGCTTGGTCTAAATATCATCAGCCAGGATCACTGGCTGGATTCCGATATGGCGGCGGAGATGATCTTTTCCCGGATCCTATCCGAAGAGCACCACATTTTTTCCACGACAAACTGGTATTATTCCACGGAATTCCGTGTGTTGTATACACAGCTGATCATGGGGCCGCTATTTCGTATCTGCAGCAACTGGCATGTGATCCGCACGATCACGAATTTGGTATTTTACGGGCTGATGCTGGCTTCCTATTATTATTTTATGAAGCCGTTAAAAGTATCCCGCGGACTTACGGTGTTAAGCTCCTGTCTGCTGCTGTTGCCTTTTTCCGAGACCATGATGACGCATATGCAGATGGGCAATACCTACATGTCCCATGTGATCCTGGTGCTGTGGTTCTTCGGTATGTATCTGCGGTTGTGTAACGGAGAATATCGTACAAAACGAAAGGTCAGCCTGTGGATATTCTATGTGATGCTTGCTATCATCTGTGGAATGTCCGGCGTGCGTTACCTGCTGGCATTGCAGTGTCCTCTGGTACTGACTTCCTTTTTCTATCTGCTGGGTGGTGAGGAATTTCAGAGTTTCCGAGGAGAGATGACAAAGGAGCATTTCCGATCTTTACTTTCTACGGACAGGATGCGATATTTTCTATATAGTCTGGTGGGGGCATTTTTCGCGGTAGCGGGTTATGGCATAAATGTTGTCTTCATCAGTCATAAATACGTATTCCAGACCTATGGCGCCACGAATTTCATCGCATTGTATCACGGTGTGTTATTTGACCGGATCCAGAATGCGGTGGGGTGTCTGCTGATGCTTTTTGGCTATATTCCGGATAAGGGATTTTTATCCCTGCGGGGTGTTGTGACGATGGCAGCCTTTGTGATGCTTGGCATCTACGGATACGTTACGATCAAAAGCGGGAAAATGCAGCGCATCACGGGATTTCGCAGTCTGATCACACTGTTTTTGAAAGTCAGTTTTGTACTGAATCTGTTTGTGTTTATTTTTACCACCAGTACCATGGTGCCGCGGTATTATATCACGATCTTCATTTTTGCCCTGCCGGTATTGTGCTTTTATCTGGAAGAGGAAAAAATGCCCTTTGACAGATTTGCGGTGACAGCACTGCTTACTATCTGTCTGATCCTTGGAACGGGGAAAACAGTGATGTCTTTTCTAACGGTGGACAAGAACGAGACGAAGCGTCCAGTGGCGGAATTCCTTGCGGGGAACGGATATGATTTCGGCTTCGCTACTTATAATAATGCCAATATCATCACGGAGCTTACGAATGGTGAAGTGGAGATCGGCAATATCGGAGATCCCGAGCACCTGGAGTATTTCAAGTGGTCTTCGCCTATGAAATATTATGAGGAAGGGTATTATGCCGGGGAGACATTCCTGCTCCTGACGGCGGAGGAGTGTGCGGAATATGCAGAGGCTCCGGCATTAAAGCAGGGCGAAAAGGTATATGAGGACGGCAGTTATACCGTCTATGTATTCGACAGCACGGAGGAACTGATGAACTGTGCTGTGGCGAGACAATAATGACAGAGATTTGGCATATTGCAGACGATATTGCAACCCGCCGTCGTGTGGATCTGGATACAGAGGCCGGGGGATAACGTCTGCGGAAAGGTTGTAAGTATGAGAATCGGAATGGGATATGATGTACACCGTCTGGTGGAGGGAAGAGACCTCATCATCGGCGGCGTGAAAATACCTTATGAAAAGGGACTTTTGGGACATTCGGATGCGGATGTCCTGCTCCATGCGATCATGGATGCGCTGTTGGGAGCAGCGGCGCTGGGGGATATCGGGAAACATTTCCCGGATACAGATCCCGCGTACAAGGGTATTTCTTCCATAAAATTACTGGAAAAAGTGGGCGAGCTGCTGGAAGAGAATCATGTGTTTATCGAAAATATCGATGCGACGATCATTGCACAGGCACCGAAGATGCGCCCGCATATCGATACCATGCGGGAAAATATCGCGAAAGCCCTGCTGATCGATGTGGGACAGGTCAATGTGAAGGCTACCACGGAGGAAGGACTGGGATTCACCGGCAGCGGAGAGGGAATCTCCTCTCAGGCAATCTGTCTGGTGACTACGCCGTTTGATCTTACGGCACAGGCGATGCAGGGCGGCTGCGGAAACTGCAGCGGATGCCCGAAGAGCTGATAATTTCGGAAAATAAGAACTTGACAAATAGGTCGATAGGATATAGACTTTAATTAGAACAAGGTCTGTATACTATCGACCTTTTATAATGTGATGAGTGCAAAAAAGCCAATAGGATTGCATAATTGGCAAGTGCTGGATTAAGAAGGATACAAGGAGGAATGGGAATGTATCAGATGACGGAGACAGAATACAAATTTGCTGAGCTGATCTGGGAGGAGGAACCCATCGGTTCCGGAGAACTGGTAAAACAGTGCGCGGAGAAGTTCGGCTGGAAGAAATCCACTACCTATACGTTTATTAAAAAGCTTTGTGAGAATGGTATTTTCAAAAATGAGAATGCCATCGTATCTTCCGTATTGAATAAGGAGGAATACCACAGAGCCCAGGGGGAGGCTTTCGTGGAGAAGGCTTATGGCGGTTCGCTGCCGAAGATGATCGCCGCATTTATCCAGAGCAAGAAGCTCAGCGCAGCGCAGATCGCTGAGATCGAAGCTATGATCGAGGATTATAAGGGGTAGGGGTTGACAAAATACTATTGTGATATTAAAGGTTCTATGCTAAGATAAATGGCATAGGACCTTTTTCTATTATCAGATCTATTTTCTATTAGAATCCAATGTCGGAGAAATTTTCCAATCCATTGAAATTAAGTAGAAAATATGCTTTTAACTTCATTTGTGCAACTAAAAACAGTTGCAAAAAACAAGCAGAAAAAATATAATATAATTAACAAGGGGTACAAATGGGACAAAAGGAAAAACTAATTGAACAGTTAAAAAACAGACCTAAGACATTTACGTTTCATGATGCGGAAGTTTTATTGGATTATCTGGAATTTACGAAATTCAATAAGGGGAAAACCAGCGGTTCCAGAGTGATGTTTACCAGTGAGGAACACGGGAGTATATTACTGCATAAGCCGCATCCGCAAAAGGAATTGAAAGCATACCAGGTCAGACAATTATGTGATCTGCTGGAACAGGAGGGATTGATTTGAAAAATACGATGGAATATAAAGGGTATGTCGGCAGCGTAGAATTTTCCGAGGAGGATGGGATTTTTTTCGGAAAGGTAATGGGGATCCGTTCTCTGATCTCTTATGAGGGAACCGATGCCAGGAGTCTGGTAGAGGATTTTCATGGGGCGGTAGATGATTATCTGCAACTGTGTGAAGGACAGGGGAAAGCTCCGGAAAAAGCATACAAGGGAAGCTTTAATATCCGGATCGCGCCTGAGACTCATAAGCAGCTCGTGATCCATGCGACTGCATGCCAGATGTCACTGAATGAATATGTGAGGGAAACGTTGGAAAAAGCAGTGATGTAGGAAACTCCGGGGTTGACAAAACCCGTATTTTTGCATATCTTATTTAGTAGGAATTATCGTATATTCAGTAAAGGCATGGAGCAGGAAAAGTACTTTTCGGTGGGACGCCAGAGAGAAGCTGTTAGAAGCTGGGAGCGGCTTTCGTCTGAGGAAAAGGAAGTGCGCCTGTGAGCTGATCCGGGGAACAGACATAAGTATCCGGATCCGGTAAGCACCCGTTATGTGCATGGCGTTTTACGCCAGAGTGAAGGGCATTGTCCCTTAAGTAGAGTGGAACCGCGGATAAATTCGTCTCTAAGAGAAGAGTTTGTTCGCGGTATTTTTTTCGAGGTGAGAACATGGGCATCATCAAAAATTTAAAAGAAGAAGTCCGTATTATCAAGGAACGTGATCCTGCGATCCATTCCTCCATGGAGGTTCTTTTGTATCCCAGTTTCAAAGTCATGATCCATTACAGACTGGCGCATAAGCTGTATCTGAGCGGACATTATTTCTGGGCGCGGTATATTTCCCAGAGAGGTGTGCGCAAGACCGGCATCGAGATCCATCCCGGTGCACAGATCGGCAAAGGATTTTTCATCGATCACGGTAACGGTGTCATCATCGGTGAGACCACCATTATCGGCGACAATGTGACCCTGTATCAGGGTGTGACCCTGGGAGGTACCGGTAAGGAGCACGGCAAACGTCACCCCACCATCGGCAACAACGTCATGATCAGTGCGGGAGCGAAAGTCCTGGGATCCTTCACCATCGGAGATAATTCGAAGATCGGTGCCGGAAGCGTGGTCTTAAGCGAAGTGCCGCCCGGATCCACGGTGGTAGGTGTACCGGGACGCGTGGTAAAGCGCAACAACGCAAGCCTTCCCCAGGAGACCATGAACCAGACGGATCTCCCCGACCCGGTACGGGAAGACATCACGGTATTGCAGCGTGAGAATTCCGAACTGACCAACCGGGTACTGGAAATGGAAGATGAATTAAAGCAGCTGCGCAGGCTGGTGGTAATGAGCACCGGAGCGGGAGCACAGATGAAAAAAGAAGATCAGAATTAGAACAGAACTAGAATCAGAAAGGATAAATTATGAGCATTCAAATCTACAACACCTTAAGCAAGAGAAAAGAAGAATTCAAGCCCTTAGAGCCCGGCAAGGTAAAAATGTATGTCTGCGGACCTACCGTATACAACCTGATCCATATCGGAAATGCCCGTCCTATGATCGTATTTGATACCGTGCGTCGTTACATGGAATACAAGGGATATGAAGTGAACTATGTATCCAACTTCACGGATGTGGACGATAAGATCATCAAAAAAGCTAACGAAGAGGGCGTTGAGCCCGGCGTGATCTCCGAACGTTACATTGCAGAGTGCAAAAAGGACATGGAGGGCATGAACATCAAGCCCGCTACCAGGAACCCCAAGGCTACCGAGGAGATCGGAGGTATGCTGGACATGATACAGACCCTGATCGATAAGGGACATGCTTATCCCGCAGCAGACGGTACCGTATATTTCCGTACCAGAAGCTTCAAGGACTACGGTAAGCTTTCTCATAAGAATCTGGACGACTTACAGGGCGGTAACCGTTCTCTGTTAGTCTCCGGTGAGGACCAGAAGGAAGATCCCTTAGATTTCGTACTATGGAAGCCGAAAAAAGAAGGCGAGCCTTACTGGGATTCCTGCTGGTGCCAGGGACGTCCCGGCTGGCACATCGAGTGCTCCGTCATGAGTAAGCGTTATCTCGGCGAAGAAATCGATATTCATGCCGGCGGAGAGGATCTGATCTTCCCTCATCATGAAAATGAGATCGCACAGTCCGAGGCAGCCAATGACAAGCCTTTTGCAAAATACTGGATGCACAATGCTTTCCTGAACATTGATAACCGCAAGATGTCCAAATCCCTGGGCAATTTCTTCACTGTCCGGGAGATCTCCGAAAAATACGATCTGCAGGTACTGCGTTTCTTCATGCTGTCCGCGCATTACAGAAGTCCGCTGAATTTCAGCGCTGACTTAATGGAAGCTGCGAAGAACGGCTATGAGAGAATCGTCACCAGCGTGGACAATCTGAAGTTCTTACTGGACAAGGCAGCAGATACCGAAATGACCGGGGAAGAGAAGAACTTACTCACCGAGGCACAGGGCTTTGAGACCAAGTTTGACGAAGCTATGGATGATGATTTTAACACCGCAGATGCACTGGCAGCTATTTTTGAACTGGTAAAATTCGTGAATTCCAATGCCAAGGCTGAGAGCAGCAAGGCATTCCTGGAAGCATTAAAGCAGGAGATCGTGACCCTGTCCGATATCTGCGGACTGATCGTGGACAAAAAAGCAGAGATGTTAGACAGCGACATAGAGGCACTGATCGAGGAGCGTCAGGCAGCCAGAAAGGCGAAGAACTTCGCAAGAGCCGACGAGATCCGAGATGAACTGTTAGCTAAGGGCATTGTACTGGAAGATACCAGAGAGGGTGTAAAATGGAAGAGAGCATAACCCTTCTTACTAAGATCAAGCAGACCTTCGACTGTGAAGGGCAGGATGTCCGGGCATATTCTCCGCTGACATTAGCCTACATCGGAGACGGGATCTATGAACTGGTGATCCGAAGTATTGTGGTGGAACGTGCCAACCGTTCCGCCAATGACCTGCATAAAAAGACAACACGCTATGTAAAAGCACCGGCGCAGTCCGCCATGATCGAGGCACTGCTTCCGGAGCTGACAGAGGACGAGGAAGCGGTGTACCGCAGAGGACGCAACGCCAAATCCTACACCACGGCGAAAAATGCTTCTGTGGCAGACTACCGCAGAGCTACCGGATTTGAAGCACTGATGGGGTATCTGTACCTGACAGGACAGACAGACCGGATGCTTGAGCTGATCAAAGACGGTATCCGCCTGGCAGGTCTGGAGATCTGAGTGTAATGTAACGCATGTGACAGAAAAGTAATGCATAATGAGAAAGTAATACGTAATAAGAAAGGACAAGCATGGGATATCAGGAATTTACCATAGAGGGCAGAAATGCCGTGATCGAGGCGTATCGTTCGGGCAAACCCATTGACAAGCTGTTCATTTTGGATGGCTGTCAGGACGGTCCGATGATGACCATTAAAAGAGAAGCAAAAAAACATGACACGTTAGTAAAGTATGTGACCAAGGAGCGTTTGGATCAGTTATCCGAGACCGGAAAACATCAGGGCGTCATCGCTTATGCGGCGGCTTATGAGTATGCGGAGGTGGATGACATTCTGGAAGCAGCGAAGAAAAAGGGTGAACCGCCCTTTATTTTCCTGTTGGATAATATTGAAGATCCCCATAATCTGGGAGCTATCATCCGTACTGCCAATCTGGCAGGTGCCCATGGCGTCATCATTCCGAAGAACCGTGCAGCGGGACTGACCGCTACGGTAGCAAGAACCTCCGCCGGAGCACTGAATTATACGCCGGTGGCAAAGGTGACGAATCTGGCGAAGACCATCGAAGACCTGAAAAAGGAAGGTCTGTGGTTCGTGTGCGCGGATATGGGCGGTACTACCATGTACGATCTGGATCTGAAGGGCCCCATCGGTCTGGTCATCGGCAACGAGGGCGAGGGCGTAGGCCGTCTGGTGAAGGAAAAATGCGACATGGTGGCGTCGATTCCCATGAAGGGGGATATCGATTCCCTCAATGCTTCCGTAGCAGCAGGCGTACTGGCTTACGAGATCGTACGTCAGAGACTGCAGGCATAACAGGACGCTGCATCCGGGAACAGGATAGCAAAGGGGAAAGAATGACAGAGCATTTCAAATATGAAGATATGACAGATGAGGAGCTCATCGACCAGCTGCGGGAAGGCGACAGGCCGGTGATGGACTACATCTGTGACAAGTATAAAAATCTGGTGCGCAGCAAGGCGAAATCCATGTATATCCTGGGCGGAGACAGTGAGGATCTGATCCAGGAGGGGATGATCGGCCTGTTCAAGGCAGTGAGGGATTACGACTGTGGCAGAGACGCCAGCTTTTACACTTTTGCGGATCTGTGTATCAGCAGACAGATGTATACGGCGGTGCAGGCATCGAAACGGCTGAAGCACACACCGTTGAATACTTATGTCTCCCTGGACAGCCATGGAAGAATGGAAGAGGACAGAGATCCGGAGACACAGACACTGGCGGAGCTTCTGGCGGATAAGACCGGCAGGAATCCCGAGGAACTTTTTCTGGATAAGGAAAGAGTGGCCTATCTGGAGAAAAGGATCGCCACGGAGCTGAGCGAGCTCGAGCGTCAGGTGCTGGATCTCTATATTACGGGAATGAGCTACACACAGATTGCGAAGGTGCTCAGGAGGAGTGAAAAAGCAACAGAAAATGCGCTGACCCGTGCAAAGCAGAAAATCCGCGGCTTTTTAAGCAAAGAATCGAAAATTTAGATTTATTTAATGGATTTTCGCGATCCGGTAGTGGTAACATACTACTATACAGATGTTTACGTGGGAAAGGCGCGGGAATATATGGAAAAATTCAGTGTAAAAAAACCGTTTACAATTCTGGTGATGGTAGTTGCCATCATTATTCTGGGATTTGTAAGTTTATCGGGAATGACAACGGATCTTCTGCCTAAGATGAGTCTGCCGTATTTACTGGTGATCACGACTTATCCGGGAGCGAGTCCGGAGAAAGTGGAGTCCAGTGTGAGCGAACCTGTGGAAAGCGCATTGGGCTCCATTTCCGGTGTAAAGAATGTATACAGTATGTCCTATGAAAACTACGGGATTGTAGAACTGGAATTCGCAGACGGAACGGATATGGATTCCGCCATGGTAAAGGTATCGAGTGCTCTGGACAGTGTGAAATCAGCATTGCCGGAGGAATGCGGTTCTCCGAATATCATGGAGATCAGCATGGATATGATGGCTTCCGTATATCTGGCGGCATCCTATGAAGGGAAGGATATTCAGGAGACCTCGCGGTTTGTCGAGGACGCGCTGATCCCCTATCTGGAACGGCAGGAGGGTGTGACCAGTATCTCTGACATCGGAATTGTGGAGAATTCCATCTCTGTGGATCTGAATCAGGATAAGATTGATGTGTTGAACGAGAAAATCCTGGCAAAGACCAATGATGCTTTTGCGGATGCGGTGGATCAGCTGAATGATGCGAAGAAGCAGCTGCTGGAATCAGAGCAGAAGCTGGCAGACAGCACGCAGGAGCTGGTCGACGGACAGAAGGATATCGATGACGGCAGGACGAAGTTAGACGATGCGCAGAAGGAACTGGACGAGCAGAAGGAAAAACTGGAAGATGCCAAGGATTCCCTGGAGGATCAGAAGAAGGATACCGAGAATAAGCTGGCGACCGCCAGCCAGGCACTGGATCAGCTGAACGCATTGCAGACAGACCTGCTGACGTTACAGGCGCAGGAGGCATCGCTGAAAGCGACGATCACACAGATAGAAAAATCCCTGGAAGAACAGGGCAAGACTACAAATGATATTCCGAATGTGGTAGCCGGATTAGATCAGATGAGTACAGTTCTGACATCTTCATTAGTGAATCTGACGGAACAGGACAGCACATATGTAAATACAGTTCTTGCTGCATCCAATCCTACTATGAGCCTTAGTGTGCTTGGAATAGATAAAACGACATGGGATGCCCTGACGCCCGAAGGACGAAAAGAACTTTTGCAGAAAACAGCAGCCGGATATCAGACCCAGAAGGAGCTGTTATCCGGGTATGACGACTACGTATCTTCCCTGAACAGCCTTCAGGTCGAGAAAGCCGGCGTGCAGGCAGCAGTATCCACAGCAGAAGCGGAGCTGAAGAAGAGCGGTGTTTCCTATACGGATATTGAAAAGGCGAAAATCGAGGCGGCGGCAGGCTTCGGTGCGGCTTCTGCACAGATCTCTTCCGGACAGAGTGCACTGAATTCCGCCCAGACAACCCTTGACAGCAACAAGGAGAGCCTGGATTCTGCCCAGGACCAGATCACAGAGGGCTGGGATTCCATTGCGGATGCGAAAAAGCAGCTGGCAGACGGCTGGGATCAGTATAATACCTCTCTGGAGAATTTTGAGGCACAGAAGGCAGAGGCACTTCGTAATGCCAATGCAGACCAGCTGGTGAATATGCAGACACTGTCACAGCTGATCTACGCACAGAATTTTGCCATGCCGGCAGGATATCTGGATGATGCGGAGGACAATTCCTGGCTGCTTAAGGTCGGAAGCAATTATGAAAGTGTGGACGAACTGTCCAATATCGTACTTACCAATATTGAAGATATCGGGGATGTACGGCTGTGCGATGTGGCTGACATCACGGTGATCGATAACGCCGATGACAGCTATGCCAGACTGAATGGTCAGAGTGCAGTGGTACTGTCTGTGTTCAAGAGTTCCACAGCGGGAACAAATGAGGTGAGTAAAAATATCGCTGCTGCAATTTCAGAGCTGGAAGAGCAGTATCCCGGACTGTCGGTACTGACACTGATGGATCAGGGCGATTACATAACTATGATCATAAATGGCGTATTGCAGAGCATGATCGTAGGTGCGGCACTGGCGATTCTGATCCTGGCGTTGTTTTTAAAGGATGTAAAACCTACCATCGTTGTAGCTGTCAGCATTCCCCTGTCTGTTCTGACGGCATTGATATTAATGTATTTTACAGGTATTTCACTGAACATGATGTCGTTATCGGGTCTGGCACTCGGAATCGGTATGCTGGTGGATAACTCCATCGTCGTGATCGAGAATATCTATCGTCTGCGGTCTAAGGGAGTCGGCGCGGCGAGAGCAGCGGTACAGGGTACAAAACAGGTGGCAGGTGCGATTATTGCTTCCACCCTGACAACAGTCTGCGTATTCCTGCCGATGGTATTTACCGCAGGAACTGTCCGTGAACTGATGATGCCCATCAGCCTGACGATCATATTTACCCTGGCGGCATCGCTGCTGATCGCTATGACCGTAGTGCCGGCAGCAGGTTCGACCCTGCTTCGTAATTCCAAAGAGAAGAAGCATCCGTTCTTTGACAAGGTGCAGGATATCTATGGAAAAATGCTGGCATTCTGCCTGAAAGTGAAGGTCGTGCCCCTTGCCATTGCCATCGGCCTGCTGGTATACAGTATCTGGGCGGTCATGAGGATGGGTATCGTTATGATCCCGGATATGACATCTAACCAGATTGAGATATCTGTGCAGATGCCGGAGGATACGGATAAGGAAGAATGCTACAAGAGGGCTGACCAGGTGCTGGATGCCATGACGACCATAGATGGCATCGGAGATGTAGGCGCCATGGCAGGTGGAGATACCACCCTGGTGGCTTCTTCTTCCGGTATGTCAGACAGCACCTACGATCAGTTTACATTTTTGGTGCTGACAGAAAATGAGAATGCCGGAAAAGAAGAAGTAAACAGAATCTGCAGGGAGATTGAAGAACGCACAGCGGATATTGACTGTGAATTGACAATATCAACAGGAATGTCTGAGATGAGCACGATGATGGGTTCAGGATTATCTGTTAAGGTATATGGCGATGATCTGGATACCCTGACGAAGATCACGCAGGACATCTGCGATCTGGCTGCTACGATCCCGGGCTATGAAAATATTTCCAACGGGCAGGAAGAGCCGGATCAGGTCATCCGTCTGGTGCTGGATAAAGATGCCGCCATGCGCAAAGGGCTGACGGTTGCCCAGATTTTTTCAGAGCTGAACGGAAAACTGACGGAGAGTACCGATGCCGCAACTGTGACCATAGACGGCGAAGATATGAAGATCGTCGTAAAGGATGGAAGAGAACCGCTGACCCGTGAGAATCTCCTGGACTATAATTTTGAGATCCAGACTACGGATGATAATGGTAACACTGTCACAGAGGATCATCCGCTGTCTGAGTTCGCTACACTGGAGCTGGAGGATGGTGTGCAGAGCATCAACCGTGAGAACCAGAGCCGCTATATGACGGTGACAGCCACTGTGGCGGAGGGAAGCAATGCCACCCTTCTGTCCAGAGAATTGCAGCCATTGATCGATGCGTATGAATTGCCGGACGGTTATACCATTGACACTGCCGGAGAATCCGATACGGTCAATCAGATGGTGTTCCAGATGAGTAAGGTATTGCTCCTGGGTCTTGCCCTGATCTATCTGGTCATGGTGGCACAGTTCCAGAGCCTGCTCAGTCCGTTTATTGTATTGTTCACAGTACCTCTTGCGTTCACGGGTGGTCTGATAGGATTACTGCTTATGAATGAGCCGCTGTCTGTTATGGGTATGATGGGCTTCGTGGTGCTGCTGGGTACGGTTGTCAACAACGGTATTGTGTTCGTGGATTATGCGAACCAGCTCCGTATGGGAGGACTGGAACGCAGAGAGGCACTGATCGCTACCGGTAAGACCAGAATGCGCCCGATCCTGATGACAGCACTTACCACGATCCTGGCAATGGTAAGTCTCCTGTTCGGAGATGACCTCTCCAGCCAGATGTCCAAGGGCATGGCAATCGTAGTGGCGGGAGGACTTGCTTACGCAACCCTGATGACACTGTTCATCATCCCTGTCATGTATGACATCCTCTTCAAGAGAAAGCCTCTGCAGGTGGATATCGGCAGTGAGAACCTGGATGACGTACCGGATGATGCGGCGGATTACCTGAGACAGAAGGGAAAAATATAAATTGTAGCAAAAAAAGAAAAAATTTGTGTTGACAAATATAGATTGCTTTGTTACAATGAATCACGGTGATTGCGTTAGCAGTCACGTGATGCTGCTGTGGCTCAGTCGGTAGAGCGTCGCATTGGTAGTGCGGAGGTCACGGGTCCGATTCCCGTCAGCAGCTCTGGATGAAAAGAGCGGAAGCCTTGATTTTACAGGGTTTCCGCTTTTTTGTTGGCAGCAGGTAGGGAACGTGGTACAATAAAACAAATAATCGGATATAGGGAGAATTATGAAAAAAACAATAACAGCAGTAGTATTTGACATGGACGGTGTGTTATATGACACTGAGAGGATCTACATGGACTGCTGGAGAGAAGCGGCAGAGCCTACGGGGCTAAAAAATGTGGATGAGATATCCAAAGCCTGCATCGGCAGAACTTTACAGGGCACGAAGGAAGTATTCGAGGCAGCAAAGGCAGAGCAGGGCATTGACATCTCCTTTGAAGAATTGCATGAGGACTGCAGCCGTAGATTTAAGGAAAAGGAAGAACGGGATGGCCTTCCGGAAAAGCCCGGCGTACATGAGATCCTGGAGTATTTAAAAAAGCAGGGTATTCCCGTAGCACTGGCTTCTTCCACGCGAAAAGCGGCAGTGATGGAGCATCTGGACAGAGCAGGTATCACATCTTATTTTCAGAAAATTATCTGCGGCGACATGGTGGAGCATGGCAAGCCTGCACCGGATATTTATCTGAAGGCTTGCGAGGAGCTTGGGGTTGCACCCGGACAGGCACTGGCGGTGGAGGATTCCTTCAACGGTATCCGATCCGCCTATGCGGCAGGCTTATATACGGTGATGGTGCCGGATCAGCTGCCGCCCACAGAAGAGATTCTTGCGCTGGTAGACAAAAAGTGTGACAGCCTGACAGAGCTTCAGGCACAGCTGCCGGAGCTTCTGGCGGTGTGCGGGGACTGAGGATCATTCTACTGCGGCATGGAACCACAGAACCTTACAGCAGTCACAGGAGGGATCCCGTCTGATCACATGATCCGTGTGAGCCGGTACCATAAAGGCGGTACCGGGCAGCAGAGGGATTTCTTCGCCACCGACAAGAGCATATCCTTTTCCGTCCAACACGAAGAAGCCTTCCTGATCGTCATGCTTTTGCGGCATGTGATATTCTGTGCTGCGATAGAGGGATACGCCCATACGACAACCTTTTACACACCCCTGATCTTCATCTAACAGAGTGTGCCCGGTGCGCTCGGGCATTTGAGCTATAATGGAATCTAAAGTAGTATAAGGAATCATTTGTGTACCTTTCTATGAATGTAATGTAACGATTCAGTTACCATATTTTTAATAACAGTGTAGCAGAGTGAGAGAGGAAAAACAATAGACTGCCTGTTCGGGCAGAGTAAAGGAATATAAAAATGGAAGAAAAAGAGACAATACAGCCCATTGAGATCACATGGGAAGAACTACAGTCCCGGGACCTTGACCGATACATTCTGGTGGATACCAGAGGGGATGAAGCAGTAAACTATGGAATGATTCCCGGAGCCATTGCAATCCCCGAATGTGAACTGGTGGACAAGCTGGCTGCGGCAGCAGGGGATAAAAAAGTGATCCTGTATTGCAGCCGCGGGCAGAACAGTAAAGCGTCCGCAGAATATTTCCGGGAACAGGGAATGGACGTCTACAGCTTACAGGGCGGCTATACCGGGTGGCTTCTGAACCTGATGCAGAAGGAACAGGCCGGAGAAAAAGAAAACGAGCGGGCACGGGAGATTGAAAAAAACATCCGCAAAAAATTCCATAAAGTCCTGTTTTCCCGATTTGCCAAAGCTATCAATGAGTATGACATGATCCGGGAGAACGACAAGATCGCCGTATGTATCTCCGGTGGTAAGGATTCCATGCTGATGGCAAAGCTGTTCCAGGAGCTGAAGCGTCACAACAAGTTCCCCTTTGAACTGGTATTTTTGGTGATGGATCCCGGTTACAGTGAGGCGAACCGCAAGATCATCGAGAACAATGCGAAGCTGATGGATATTCCCATCACGATCTTTGAATCCCAGATATTTGATGCGGTGTATGATATCGAGGATTCCCCCTGTTATCTGTGCGCCCGAATGCGCAGAGGCTATCTGTATAGCCATGCAAAGGAGCTGGGGTGCAATAAGATCGCCCTGGGACACCATTACGATGATGTTATCGAGACGATCCTCATGGGGATGCTGTACGGCGGGCAGGTGCAGACCATGATGCCGAAGCTGCACAGCACGAATTTCGAGGGCATGGAGCTGATCCGCCCCATGTATCTGATCCGCGAGGACGACATCAAGCACTGGAGAGATTACAACGATCTGCATTTTATCCAGTGTGCATGCCGCTTTACCGATACCTGTACCACCTGCCGTACCGATGGCAGCAGCCCATCCAAACGTATGGAGATCAAGAACCTGATCGCTTCCCTGAAGCAGACCAATCCCTTTATCGAAGGGAACATTTTCAAGAGCGTGGAGAATGTCAACCTACGCACGATCATCGCCTATAAAGAGGACGGTGTGAAACATCATTTTCTAGAGCATTATGACGAGTGGAAATAGGGCACCTGCACTTGACGGAAGGAACTTTTTTATTCTATAATAGAATGTAAACCGTAAATTGTGGAAGGCTTTATGCGCCCTTACAACAGGAGAAGCTATGATCAAGAGTATGACGGGATTTGGCAGATGTGAGACTGCCGAGAATAACAGAAAGTTTACCGTAGAGATGAAGTCTGTGAATCATCGCTACCTTGATGTGAACATCAAAATGCCGAAGAAGCTGAATTTCTTCGAGTCTGCGATCCGCAGTGAACTGAAGAACTACATTTCCAGAGGTAAAGTGGATCTGTTCATTACTTATGAAGATTTTTCCGAGAACACGTCCAGCGTCCGTTACAACAAGGAACTGGCAGCGGAGTATCTGGGATACCTGAAGCAGATGGCCAGCGATTTTGATCTGGATTGTGATATCAGGGTGTCCACCCTGTCGAAGTATCCGGATGTCTTCGTGATGGAAGAGCAGGATATCGACGAGGAAGAGCTGTGGAAGGAACTGCAGAGAGCCTTAAAGGGTGCCTGCGAGATGTTCGTACAGACCCGGATCACCGAAGGGGAACATCTTAGGGATGATCTGATCGCGAAACTGGACGGCATGCTGAAGCTGGTAGATTTCATTACAGAGCGTTCTCCCCAGATCATCGTGGAGTACCGTCAGAGACTGGAAGAGCGGGTGAAGGAACTGCTGGGTGATACCACAGTGGACGAAGGAAGACTTCTCACGGAAGTGACGATCTTCGCGGATAAGGTGTGTGTGGATGAAGAACTGGTGAGACTGCGCAGCCACATTGAGACCACGAAGAATACACTGACAGCCGGTGGCAGCATCGGAAGGAAATTAGACTTTCTGGCGCAGGAGATGAACCGCGAAGCCAATACGATTCTGTCTAAGTCTAATGACCTGGAGATCTCCAACTGTGCCATTGAATTAAAGACTGAGATCGAAAAAGTCAGAGAGCAGATACAGAATATTGAATAGCCACGAAAGGCGATACAATGAACCGACTGATCCATGTGGGATTTGGAAATATTGTGAATACAGATAAGATCATTGCTATAGTAAGTCCGGAATCCGCACCTATCAAACGCCTGGTGCAGAAGGCAAAAGAGACGGGACTGGCAATCGATGCCACACAGGGACGCAGGACGAAATCCGTCCTGGTCATGGAGAACAGTCAGATCGTGCTGTCTGCACTTTTACCCGAGACGATTGCGGGAAGAGCACAGGCGCTGTGGCCGGAAGATGAAAAAGAGGACAGTGAAGAAGATGCAGAATAAGGGAATATTGATGGTGATCTCCGGATTCTCCGGAGCCGGCAAAGGAACACTGGTGAAAAAACTGTTATCGGAATATGACAATTATGCATTGTCTATCTCCATGACTACCAGAGGACCGCGTGAAGGAGAACAGGACGGAAGAGAATATTTCTTCCGCACCAGAGAACAATTTGAAGAAAATATTGCAAAAAACGGATTTATCGAGTATGCTCAGTATTGCGGCAATTATTACGGAACGCCGAAAGCATATGTGGAAGAGCAGATGCAGGCAGGCAAGGATGTGATCTTAGAGATCGAGATTCAGGGAGCCATGAAGATCAAGGAACAGTTCCCGGAGAGCCTGTTACTGTTCGTTACCCCTCCCAGTGCAGAAGAGTTGCAGAAGAGACTGGTGGGCAGAGGAACCGAGACAGCCGATGTGATCGCACAGAGACTGGCACGGGCTTATGAAGAATCAGAAGGCATGGATGCCTATGATTATATAGTAGTGAACGACGATCTGGATGAGTGTGCTGCAGCGGTACAGAAGTATGTGGAAGCAGCGAAAAATGTACCGTCCCGTCGTGTAGAATTTATCACAGAGATCAGAGAGGAACTGAAAGGTTTCGCGAAAGGAGCAAAATAAAATGTTACATCCCTCTTATACCGACTTAATGAAAGTAGTAAACCGCGAGGTAGAGCCCGGCGAAGCACCCGTAGTCAACAGCCGTTATTCTATCGTTATGGCAACTGCCAAGAGAGCAAGACAGATCATCGCAGGTGACGAGCCTCTGGTAACAGCCAAGGTGGATAAGCCCCTGTCTATCGCAGTAGAAGAGCTGAATCAGGGTAAGATCAAGATCCTTGGTGATGATGAGGAAGCATAAGACGCATGAAGATATTGTTTGTATCCCTGGGTTGTGACAAGAATCTTGTCGATTCCGAGAAGATGCTTGGCATGCTCCAGGAAAAAGGTTATACCTTCACGGATGATGAAGCAGAGGCAGATGTTGTAGTGGTAAACACCTGTTGCTTTATCGGTGATGCCAAGGAAGAAAGTATCAATACATTATTGCAGATGGGAGAACTGAAGGACAGCGGACAGGTCAAGGCACTGATCGCTGCCGGGTGTCTCGCCCAGCGCTACCGCGAGGAGATCCAGAAGGAGATCCCGCAGGTGGACGCCATTATCGGAACCACTGCTATTGATGAGATCGTAGCTGCCCTGGAGGAGATCCTGGCAGGACAGAAACAGAACCATTATGAAGATATTAATGCCGCCCCTGTGACAGAGACCAACCGTGTTGTCACTACAGGCGGACATTTTGCGTATCTGAAAATTGCAGAAGGCTGTGACAAACACTGCACCTACTGTATTATTCCGAAGGTCAGGGGCAATTACCGCAGCGTTCCCAAGGAGAGTCTGTTAAAAGAAGCCAGAGAACTTGCGGATAAAGGCGTACGGGAGCTGATCCTGGTAGCACAGGAGACCACGCTGTACGGTGTGGATCTGTATGGGAAAAAGGAGTTGCCCGGACTTTTACATGAGCTGGCGCAGATTCCCGGTATCTACTGGATCCGTATTTTATACTGTTATCCGGAGGAGATCACGGATGAACTGATCGATGCTATTGCAACAGAACCCAAGGTATGTAACTATCTGGATATTCCCATCCAGCATGCTTCCGACAATGTGTTGAAACGAATGGGCAGACGTACTGACCAGGCAGAGCTTCGTGCCATCATTGGGAAACTTCGGGAGAAAATCCCCGATATCTGCTTACGTACCACACTGATCAGCGGATTTCCCGGAGAGACCCAGGAGGATTTCGAGGAGCTGTATCGTTTTGTCAACGAGATGGAATTCGACCGTCTGGGTGTATTTCCTTATTCTCAGGAGGAAGATACTCCCGCTGCAACTATGGAAGACCAGGTACCGCAGGATGTCAAGGAATTCCGGAGAGATGAACTGATGGAATTACAGCAGGCAATCGCCTTTGACAAGGCGGAGGATATGGTAGGACACATCCTGACCGTAATGATCGAGGGCAAGGTTGCGGACGAAGAGACTTATGTTGCAAGAACCTACAGAGATGCCCCTAATGTGGACGGCTATTTGTTCGTGAATACTTCAGCGAATCTGATGACCGGAGATTTTGTCAATGTTCTGGTCACCGGTTCCAATGAATATGATCTGATAGGAGAAATATATCATGAGTAAAATGAATCTGCCCAACAAGCTGACTATTTTTCGTGTGATCCTGATCGTACCGTTTATTATCCTGTTACTGGGAGGTCAGGCTGGATGGTTTGGCGAGAACACCTTTGTGACGGATATGATCGCACTGGCTATCTTCATCATTGCCAGCCTCACCGATCTGATCGACGGTAAGATTGCAAGAAAATATAATCTGATCACCGACTTCGGTAAGTTCATGGATCCCCTGGCGGATAAGCTGTTAGTATGTTCCGCCATGATCGCACTGATCGAGATGAACCGTATCCCTTCCTGGGTGGTCATCATCATCATCGCCAGAGAGTTTATCATCAGCGGCTTCCGTCTGATCGCTTCCGACAATGGCGTAGTCATTGCCGCAAGTTACTGGGGCAAGTTCAAGACCACCTTCCAGATGGTCATGATCTGCCTGATGATCGCCAACTTCCCGCAGCTGCAGATCCTTACCAATATCATTATGTGGATCGCACTGATCCTCACCGTGGTATCTTTGATCGATTACCTTGTGAAGAATAAAGATGTCATGAAGAACACGAAATAAGATTGGCAGCGTTTTGGACTGGCAATCTTATGAAAAGCGTGGCTCATTGCGGAGGGCTGTCAATAAATGTGGAGCGTCCTTTGCGACACATTTATGAATTGAATGCATGGCTCGTAACGCAGCATTGCCGTCGGCCGCTCGGGGAGTTCTGTTTGTATTAAAAACGCCATTTTTTGCTAAAAAAATACAAAAACATGAGATTTTGCCATATAAAAAGCAGTCATTTTCGGTGAGCGTGCAAAATGAAGAAATTCTGTACAAAAATTCCTGATTTAGGAACTTTTTTGTACGGAATTCATTGTTTTTAGGTTTTTTACACCAAACTGGAGAGCTACGAAAGCATAGCCACGCTAGAGAACAAGAAAGACCGGGCGTGGGCACTTGCGCACCAATCCCGGTCTTATTTGTTACGCGGGGCGTAATCAACAAATTTAGTCAATTAAGCCCCGGTAGTTTATTCATAGCGTGGGTATCAGCAACCAAACAAACTTCTCATACCCATAAACTATTCACGCTGAGGAGGAAGAAGGGCACAGGCGGGCGTTCGTCCGGTCTACGGCAACCCTACGTTATGAGCCATGCACCCAATTCATAAATGTGTCGCAAAGGGCGCTCCACATTTATTGGCGGTTCTCCGCAATGAGCCACGCTATTCATAAGATTGTCAGCAAAAATAGAAACCGTGATTTGTGAGCAAGCTCCCAATCACGGTTCTTATTTTGCCTATGCGCGGCTATGCTTTCGTAAACTTTCAATCTACCTAATCATTTAAAGCCATCTGTTTTAATTTCGAGAACAGATTCTGTACCGGTTTCACGGACAGGATCAGCAATGTTACTGCCGCTTCAGCGAAGATATAGATCGCATTGTAGGCGAGGGAATAGGGCAGGGGATCCCAGCCTTCCCAGGCATACGCGCCGAAGAAGATCCATCCGGAGATCACGGCGAACACATATCTGCCCAACACAGCGGTGATATATCCCTTCAGCAGTCCGAATTTCGCATTGGAGAAGAGTCCGGACAATCCCAAAGCACCGAAAGCCAAAATGTAATCAACGATCAACTGCATGGGATACAATACATAGGGATCAATGAGAAGCTGTAACACACCGTAAGCTACTCCGGTGGCGATACCTGCACCCAGACCGAACCAGTAACCGGGCAGGCAGATCACCAGCATGGACAGAAGCGTAATGGAACCGCCGGTAGGAAAATGGAACAGCTTGATGTTTGACAGCACGGTTCCAAGAGCGATTGCCATGGCGCAGAATGCCAACTGCTTTACGGTCAGCTTACTGTGAGCCATTTTCTGATCAACGTCGTCAGCCCCGGTCTTATTTCTCTGCTTACGGGCAAATACAACAGCCACGGCCAGCAGAGCGATCAGGACAACCACTAACAGGACATTGCCCAGAGCAGTGGGGACATAAGTAGTCTCGCCCCAGTCATTCACAACAACATTGTACAACATAAAAAAATCCTCCTTCGTATGCGCGAGGAGGGACAACATCGTATCCATGCAAAAATTACAGTCTTGAACGGCACTCATATAATGTACGGTTCTCATACACTGTTATCAGCAGTGTATATGTAGACAATAACTGCATGAAATCTATGCTTCCTTACGCCGGTATTATCCGGTTCAAGTAGTGAGGGTTAGAAATGATGGCATAGTCTTGCAACACTTCAGTCTCAGCGATGTGCTCCCCTAGCGGAATATAATATTTACTTCCTTACTATAGTGCTTTATTGTGACAGTGTCAAGCTTACAGAAAAGTTTTTAATATCTGCAGCACGCCGTTTTCCCAATAAGGCGCACAGGTTCTCTTTGCGGCAGCGATTACTTCCTCTCTTGCGTTGGATACGGCATAGCTGGTTCCGGCGCTCTCAAGCATTTCTATATCATTCAGATTGTCTCCGAAAGTGCAGGTTTCATCCGGGGCAATGCCAAGATATTCCTGTAAAAACCGAATAGCGGTCCCTTTGTTCACACCTAATGGGTTACAGTCTATCCATTCTTTGCCGGAGGAAGCGATTTTAGCCTTGGTCTGCCAGGTGGGAGTGAAAAGCGGGGCACACATTTCTTCACATGCCGAAGGATGATACACTGTGAATTTGATCACGTTGTCCACAGGTGCTTTTAACAGGTCCGGTACTTCACGGATATCATATCCGTAAGAATCCGTAAGCCAACGGAACATGCGGCTTCCGGCATCTTCTGCCAGACAATAATCCGGAGTGGCAATAAAACAGTCACAGTCCGGTAATTCATTGCGAACCGTTTCACACATTCCATGCCAGACATCTTCGGGCAGAGTGTGGACTTTTAAAATTTTGTAAGGGGTACGGACTACCGTGCCACCGTCCGTGATATAGAGAAGCTTATCGCAAACGGGAGCGAAAAGCTTTCGTTCACTGATGAATTGCCGGCCGGAGCAGGCGACGAAGATGATTCCTTTTGAAGTCAGTTTTTCAATTACGGGCATATATTCCGGATCGATCATCAGAGTACCGTCTTTTAAAAGCGTACCGTCGATGTCGGTTGCAATTAATTTAATCATAGCTCCTCCTGTTAATGGAAAGATGGAAAGTATGCTATGATTATAGCCTATCTATAAGCGGATTTGCAATGACAACCGCAAGATAAAACAGTTGGAAAATCGGCGAAAATATAGTATCGTAGATGGTAAAGATAAAGAAGCGGTAGAAACCTAAGGAAACAGTAAGAATCCTGGAGAAGTAGCAGGAACCGGATATAGAAGGGTTAACGATAGGAATGAAGAAATTAATCATAGGAATTCTGGCACATGTGGATGCCGGCAAGACAACACTGGCGGAAGGCCTTTTATATACCTGCGGAACGATCCGCAAGGCAGGAAGAGTGGATCACGGAGATGCTTTTCTGGACAATGGGGACATGGAGAGGAAGAGAGGCATTACCATCTTCTCCAAGCAGGCGAGAATCCGGTGGAAAGATGTGGATATCACTCTGTTAGATACCCCTGGGCATGTGGATTTTTCCGCTGAAATGGAGAGGACACTGCAGGTACTGGACGCAGCCATCCTTGTGATCGACGGCAGTGACGGCGTGCAGGGGGATGTCTACACACTGTGGAAATTATTGAAAAGATATGAGGTTCCGGTATTTTTATTCGTAAATAAAATGGATCAGCCGGGCACCGAGCGGGACAAACTACTGGCCGAACTGCAAAGTAAGCTGGATGGCAATATTGTAACCGTTGAAAATATCATGGCGCAGTATGAATCCGGAGAGGACCGTGAGCAGGAACTGGAACATGCCGCCATGTGCAGTGAAGTACTGATGGAGGAATATCTGGAGACCGGAGACTTGCAGCCGGAGAGCATAGCATTCACTGTGGCGCAGCGGAAGCTGTTTCCCTGCTTTTTTGGATCCGCATTAAGACAGAAAGGCATAGAAAAGCTGTTGGACGGGCTGTCTTTCTATCTGCCGGAACCGGAATATTCACAGGAGTTTGGAGCCAGAGTCTATAAAATCGGCAGAGATACGTCGGGGAACCGTCTGACGTATCTGAAAGTCACCGGAGGGACGCTTCGGGTCAAAATGATGATCGGTAATGAGAAAAGCGGTGCCGGGGAAGAGACCTGGGAGGAAAAGGCAGATCAGCTACGCCTGTACAATGGAGGAAGCTATGAGACCGCAGACAGCGTGCCGGCGGGAGAAGTCTGTGCGGTCACAGGACTTACGAAGACATTTGCAGGACAGGGACTGGGCTATGAAAGCGAGAATCTGGCACCGGTGTTGGAACCGGTATTGACCTACAGGCTGAGTTTTCCCCCGGATGTGGATCCGGTGACAGCGCTCGGAAAGCTCAGACAGCTGGAAGAAGAGGAACCGCAGTTACATGTATTATGGCAGGAGGAAAAGCGGGAGATCCATATGCAGGTCATGGGGCAGGTGCAGATGGAGATCCTGAAAAATATCCTGTGGGAGCGTTTCGGACTGGAAGCGGAATTCGATGCGGGAAGCATTGTCTATAAGGAGACGCTGGCGGAACCGGTGGAAGGCATCGGACATTTTGAACCCCTGCGACATTATGCGGAAGTGCACTTGTTGTTAGAACCCGGTGAACGGGGCAGCGGCTTGCAATTTGCCTCTCTGTGCAGTGAGGATATGCTGGATCGGAACTGGCAGAGACTGATCCTGACTCATTTGGAGGAAAAAAGGCATGTGGGAGTGCTCACCGGATCGGAGATCACAGATCTTCGAATACTGTTGATCGCCGGGAAGGCACATACTAAGCATACGGAAGGCGGGGATTTCCGGCAGGCGACTTATCGCGCCATCCGGCAGGGACTGCGCAGTGGGAAAAGTATTCTGCTTGAGCCGTGGTTTTCCTATCGACTGGAAGTGCCGACAGAAAATCTCGGCAGGGCAATGTCAGATATCACCAGAATGAACGGACGATTCGATCCGCCTGTGACCGAAGGAAACAACAGTGTACTGATGGGCAGTGTGCCGGTGGCAACCATGCGGGATTACGCCAGAGAAGTGGCTTCCTATACCAAAGGACACGGAAGACTGTCCTGCAGCCTGCAGGGGTACGAGCCCTGCCATAATCCGGAAGAGGTGATGGCACAGACGGATTACGATCCGGAGGCGGATACCGCCAATCCTACCGGTTCCGTATTCTGTGCCCACGGGGCCGGTTTCCAGGTGCCATGGGATCAGGTGTCGGAATACGCCCATGTGGAGAGCGGCTGGGTACCGGATTCGGAGGAAAATGCAGAGTCGGAGGATGTCGCTTTACAGGGAATGCCGGCAGTGAACAGACGGCAGGGAGCTGTACGTCAGACGGGTGGCGGCACAGAGCGTATCATATCCCAGGAGGAGATCGAAGAGATCTTCCGCAGGACCTATGGAAAAGGGGCAGAAGATCCGCATAGATTCCGCAGATATCATACATCCTCCGGCAGTCGCAGCAACTATACGGAAAGTCCGGCAGACAGTATGCGGACACCGAAGACCAAAGCAGGCCCTCAGGAAAAACCGGAAGAATATCTGCTGGTGGACGGTTATAATATTATTTTCGCATGGCCGGAGCTGCGGGAGCTGGCACAGATCAATTTAGACAGCGCCAGGGACAAATTGATGGATATATTGTGCAACTATCAGGGATATCAGGGATGTCGGCTGATTTTGGTCTATGATGCCTATAAGGTGAAGGGAAATCCGGGATCTGTGATGAAATATCATAACATAGAAGTGGTCTATACGAAGGAAGCGGAGACTGCAGACCAGTATATTGAGCGCACCACACATGAGCTGGGAGCAAAACCGCAGAAATACCGCGTGACGGTAGCTACCTCAGATGCCCTGGAGCAGATGATCATCTGGGGCAACGGTGCAGTCAGAATGTCTGCCCTGGGGTTAAAAGCAGCGGTGGAATCCGCCGGAGCAGAATATTTTAACAGCTGAATTATAACCGCTTCGCAGTGGCGTTAGGATTGAGGTGGTTTTATAGTACTTGAAAAAAGGTAATCTATATCTGTCGGATGGAGCGGGTGATGAAAGCTCCGGTAAAAACCCGGATAAAAGAACAGAGAGGTATAGATTATGAGAAGAAAAGCCATTTCCAATATTATGTTTTATGTTATTACAGTATTATTGATCCTGACCATTGTATTCTGCATCGGAAGCACGGTGAAAAGCGAAAGCAGCAATGAAACACAGCGTATTGAGAATCAGGTGAAGGAACAGCAGCTGCTTACAAAGGTGAAGCAATATCTCAATGAGAATGGCTGCTGTAACAGTGGTGTGACACTGACTTATGTGACGGATGAAAGCGGAGCATGTGATTATACCTTTACGATCCACCATAAGAGGATCAATGACATGAGTGAAGAGGAACGTGAAGCTTTCAGCGCAGAGCTTATGCAGGCATGCAATGCTTCCGGCAGCTACAGCATCTCTTATGAATATCTTCTGACAGATTTTTAAGGGAGACATGACATTTTTCAGAATAGGGGTTATACTGTTACCATATGCCTCGGCAGAGGCGATGGGAAAGGAGAAGGACAGATGACATTTATTCCCAAACCACATGAGATATATAAGCATTTTAAAGGAAATCTGTACCAGATCGTTACGATAGCACAGCATTCGGAGACCGGAGAGCAGCTGGTGATCTATCAGGCAATGTACGGAGATTTCAAGACCTATGCGAGACCGCTTGCGATGTTTACGAGTGAAGTGGATAAGGTCAAATACCCTGAGGTACAGCAGAGATTCCGTTTTGAGCTGCAGGGTGCGGACGCGGACAGACAGACCCGTGAGACTGACGCAGTGAGTGAGGCGCAGGGCGTAGCAGCACAGCCGGTGGCACCGGCTGTGCAAATAGAAGTTGCAGATGAGGAGCCCGCACTGGATCCCCTGGTACTGGAATTTTTAGATGCGGATTCCTATGAGCAGAAGTTAAATATTCTCGCAGGCTTACATCACCGGATCACCGATGAGATGATCACGACCATGGCAATCGCCTGTGATATCGAAGTAAATGACGGTGAGACGGAGGAGCGTTTTGAAGAACTGAAAAACTGCCTGCTCACCATGGAGAAGTTTGAATGCAATCGCCTGCGGTAGACACTATGGATAAATACAATGAAAATTTAACGGATGTTAAGGAAATCTTTAGGAAAGGTGACCTTCGGGCGATTCCCAAACCACTTTTAAAATGGTATGATAATAATCGTAGGATTCTTCCCTGGAGAGAACAGCCCACACCCTATCGCGTATGGGTCTCTGAGATCATGCTACAGCAGACCAGGGTGGAAGCGGTGAAGCCTTATTTTCAGAGATTTATGGATACCCTGCCGGATATCGCGGCATTAGCGGAAGCACCGGAGGAGACTCTATTAAAGCTTTGGGAGGGACTTGGTTATTACAACCGGGTGCGTAATCTGCAGAAAGCAGCAATTCAGATCATGGAGGACTACGGCGGCAGAATGCCGGATTCTTATGAAGAATTGCTGAAACTGAAAGGAATCGGAAGCTATACGGCGGGAGCAGTATCTTCCATAGCTTATGGAAAACCGAACCCGGCGGTAGATGGAAATGTGCTCCGTGTAATCGCCCGCATCCGTAAGGATGATCGATGTATCTCAGAGGATAAAGTGAAAAAGGCCGTGGAGAAGGACTTGTGGGAGGTTATACCGAAGGACAGGCCGGGGGATTTTAACCAGGCAATGATGGAGATCGGAGCCTGCGTGTGTATTCCAAACGGTGCCCCTCATTGTGAGGAGTGTCCGCTTCGGCAGATCTGTCTGGCATACGAAGATCGAACACAGCAACAGTACCCGAATAAGGCAAAGGCAAAGGAACGGACCATAGAGGAGAAGACAATCCTCATTATCCGGGATGCGGAGCTTGCGGTGCTGCACAAGCGGCCGGCTAAGGGACTGCTCGCCGGAATGTATGAATTCCCGTCAATGAAGGGATTCTGCACGGCGGAAGAGGTGAAGGAATATCTGACAGAGAACGGACTGCAGGTACTCAGGATCCAGCCGTTGGAGGATGCAAAGCATATTTTTTCCCACAGAGAATGGCATATGAAGGGATACCTCATCCGGGTCGATGAACTCGCACCGAAGAAGGTGGGACCGGATTCTGCGGACTGGATCTATATTGAACCCCGGGAGACGCAAGACAGATATCCCATTCCTTCTGCATTTGCAGCTTATGCGAAGGGACTGAGCATGCAGCTTGGGATACCTCGAACTATGTTTTAATATGAAGAAAGGACAGCAATCATGAAATTACTTTCCATAGCAATTCCCTGTTATAATTCTGAAAAGTATATGAGAAAATGTATTGACTCCCTGTTAGTCGGAGGGGAGGATGTGGAGATTCTGATCGTTGATGACGGATCTACTAAGGATCGCACTGCGGAGATCGCAGATGAATATGAAGCACAGTTTCCTACGATCGTCCGCGCGATCCACAAGGAGAACGGTGGACACGGTTCTGCAGTGAATACCGGAATTGCCAATGCTACCGGATTATATTTTAAGGTGGTGGACAGTGATGACTGGGTGAAGCAGGATGCCTATTTTAAGATCCTGGACACTCTGCGGGAGCTGGCAGGAGGCGGTCAGGCACTGGACATGCTGATCAGCAACTATGTCTATGAGAAGGAAGGCGAGCGTCGCAAGAAAGTTATTCAGTACCGTCATATTCTGCCGGTAGAGAGGATGTTCACCTGGAAGGACTGCCATCATTTTATCAAGGGACATTACATACTGATGCATTCTGTGATCTTCCGTACGAAGCTGCTTCAGGAATGCGGACTGAAGCTTCCGGAGCATACCTTCTATGTAGATAATCTGTATGTATTCGAGCCGCTTCCTTATGTGAAGAATATGTTTTATCTGGATGTGAATTTCTACAGATATTATATAGGAAGACAGGATCAGTCCGTGAACGAGACGGTCATGATCTCCCGTATCGACCAGCAGATCCGCGTGACAAAGCTGATGATCGATTATCTTGTGGCAAAAAAACAAGAGCTGGTCAAGAACAGACGCCTGTATCAGTACATGCGTAACTATCTGGAAATTATTATGACAGTGTCATCCGTTCTGCTGATCCGCTCCGGTATGCAGGAACACCTGGATAAGAAGAAAGAATTGTGGGAGTATCTTAAGAGTAAGGATAAGAGACTGTACCTGTGGATGCGCAATGGCATCATGGGCGGAACAATGAATCTGCCCGGAAAAGGCGGACGTAAGATTTCCGTGGAGGGGTACAAGATCTGTCAGAAACTGTTTGGCTTTAACTAGTCGGGGGATTATTTTTGATAAGCCAGAAAAAGCTTCAAAAGTCTGAGCGCATAATCACGATCTCTTTGTTCGGAATTATTTAGCATAGTTAAAATAGCGGATACTTCGGCGGTTTGCCCGGGGTATCCGTTTTCTTCGATTTCTTTCCGTAAAAATTAACAAAGCGCAGATTTAGCTATCATCATTCAATTGAAGAAATGATTGTATAGTGTTATAATACGCATATAAAAGTGGCTTGTGGCATCATTTGTTTTTACAGCACAAGGGGAGGATTGAATGGAAAAACAAAAGCAGCAGGGAATTAAAAAACGCCTGACGAAGGGATTTGTTAAGGTAGCTGTAATCGGGGCGATTGCGGCAATGATTGGTGTTGTGGCATTATTGATAGCAGCGCCACAGTATGAAAAGGCATTGAACAGATATGGCTTTACACAGGGAGACATCGGAAAAGCTATGACGGCTTTCTCTGAAAGCAGAAGTGCATTGCGCGCGGTAGTCGGCTATGATGAGGAAGCGGTAATTAAAAAGCAGACAGAGCTGCACGCTGAGAAAAAGGAAGCGTTCAATACATACATGGAGGAGCTTGACAGAACGCTCCTGTTTGATGAAGGCAGAACGGCATATGACGAAGTGCTCCGAGCACTGGATGGTTATTGGGAACTGGATGAGCAGGTTTTGCAGCTGGCTATATCAGATGATGCAGATGGTTATTTGAAAGCACAGGAACTGGATACCGGAGACCTGACAACACAGTACGAGAATGTCTACGCACAATTTGTGAATCTGATGAATGTGTGTGTTGAAAAAGGGGATCGTGCAGAAAAGAATCTGCGTCATATGGAACTTATCATGTTGATCGTGATCCTTGTGATTGTAATATCCTCTTTTTGGAGTTCTGTCATACTGGGCAAAAAAATGGCGGGTGATATTGAGAAACCGATGGTGGCACTGGCAGACCGGCTTCAGTCGTTCGCGCAGGGAGACCTGGTAAGTGAATTCCCGGAATGCAATACAGAGGATGAAATTGCATACATGATCCGGGTGGCGAAAGAAATGGCAGACAATCTGAATCTGATCATTACGGATGCAGGAGAACTGCTGGGCCAGATGGCAGATGGCAATTATGCAATAGGAACTAAGATTGAGGAAAAATATGTTGGTCAGTTTGGAGCGTTGAAAAATGCAATGCGCAAGATGAACCGACAGATGAACAGTACCCTGGAACAGGTAGAGGAGGCTGCCAAGCAGGTATCTGCCGGAGCTGAGAATCTGGCACAGTCTGCACAGTCACTTGCAGAGGGGGCTACGGATCAGGCGGGTTCCGTGGAAGAACTGACAGCAACAATCACCAATATTACAGATTCGGTCACACGTACTGCCGGTGAGCTTCAGAAGACTACACAAAAGGCTGAGAACTATGCAAAGCAGGCAGACGAAGGTCATACACAGATGAAGGCATTGATGGAAGAAATGGATCGGATCAATGAAACATCTAAAAAGATACAGAATATTATTGCTGACATTGAAGATATTGCGAGTCAGACGAATCTGTTGTCTCTGAATGCAGCGATTGAGGCAGCCAGAGCCGGAGATGCAGGCAGAGGATTTGCAGTAGTGGCAGAACAGATCCGTAAACTGGCCGAGCAGAGCGCACAGTCGGCGGTAGATACCAGAAGCCTGATCGAGGGATCGTTGCAGGAGATTGAGAACGGCAATATGGCAGCGGAAGCGGCAGCCGACTCATTGGAACAGATCGTTACAGGAGTTAAGGAGATTGCTGCAGATGCGAAACGTCTCAGCGAGGAATCCGAGGCACAGGCGCAGGCTATGGAACAGGCAGAAGTCGGAGTGAATCAGATATCCGAGGTAGTACAGTCGAATTCGGCATCGGCGGAAGAATCTTCGGCTACCAGTGAAGAATTATCCGCACAGGCATTCTCATTGAATGATCTGGTGGGAAAATTCATATTACGTTGCAATTAATATAAAACAGTATTCATATCGACTCTTTTCATCCGGTGATCCGGAGAAAGGAGTCGATATTTTTATGCATTGAAACTTTCATTATAACTGAAATTTCGTTTTCACTTTATCTATTAGAATTGTAAGGGTAGATACAGGAGATGTGAAAATGAATCAGAAACATTCAAAAGAGTATAAGAGCATAGGACAGACAATTAAAAAATACCGTAAGCTCAGAGGACTTACGCAGGAACAATTGGCGGATATGGTTTGTATCAGCATTAGTTATCTTACCAAAATCGAAGCACCTAATTGTGACCAGCCTTTTTCGCTGGAAGTGATTTTGGATATATCGGAAGTGCTGGATATTTCTGTTCATCAGTTATTGGAAGATGTTAAATAGAGAAATAAAAAAATGATCTTAAAAGCCTATAACTTTTAAGATCATACTTTTTAAAGAAGAGCTGCTGACGGGAATCGGACCCGTGACCTCCGCACTACCAATGCGACGCTCTACCGACTGAGCCACAGCAGCATCACGTGATTGTTATGCAATCACCGTGGTCTATTCTAACAAAAGCGACCTTGTTTGTCAACACTTAATCGGCACAAATATTAGCGGATTTTGTCGCGACAAATAATTGACAGCAATTTTATGAAAAGCTAAATATATAGATACAAAATAGAAATTTTAAACGAATCGTAAAAACATCTATATTTAGTATAGGAACGAATGGTAAATTATATATGAAAAATTTTGAGAAGATAAAACCTCATAATGGAGCGATGACAAATGCATAGGAAAAAGACAGAAGAGATGGAAGCAGACCATCAGGAGTTTAACAGATTGATTCATGAGAATCAGGAAATCTTATATGACTTCATCAAATACAGGATACTGGACAAGTCTCTGGCACAGGATGTATTACAGGAGACGCTTTATATTGCTTATAAAAAGTGGGATCAGCTGAAGGAACATCCCAATCAGGCAGGTTTTCTGATTGAAACGTCGAGACACAAAATCCAGGAATTTAATAGAAAGACCAGGAAGTTACAACGTGAGATCCCTATAGAAGGTCATGAGCATATTGAGGCGAAGGACCAATATGGTAAAGTAGAATTAGATATCGTATTGGAGAATGATCTGGACAAAGAAGAAAAGAAACGTTTTTCACGGTATTTTGTACGTGGGTATAAAATACCGGAAATGGCAAAGCTGGAAAATACGTCCGAGAACAATATGAGCGTACGAATCAACAGGCTCCGTGGGGAAGTGGCAAAAATCATATACGATGGTAAGGTATTCGACAAAAAACAAAAAATGTCTGTAAGAAATGACAAAAAAGAGACACATATAATAGAGAGGGATAAAGGTCAGGCGTCGAAGCCGGACGATGAGATACAGAAGGGAACAGAGCAGAAATGAAGAAACAGGACAAGGAAAGTCTGATTCAGGAGATTCAGAAACGGTTAGATTGGTATACAATGGAAGCTTCCGATGAAGAGTTTGATGCGGATGAAGTTCAGAATTTATTAAAACTGCTGGACAGTCTGACACCGGAAGAGGAGAAGGACAGATTGTCATCGGATGAAGTTGTGGATAACTTTTGGAAATATTGTGCAGAGCGTGAGGAAGAGGAAAGAATTCTGGCAGCGGCAGATGAGCCGGAGAAAAAGAAAGAGTATAAGGTACTGCATTATTTTCAGAAGCACAGGGCTGTTGTAGTGGTAACGGCTGTATTGATTGTTATCATGCTGGGAGGTTCCTGGCAGATGGCCGTAAATGCAGAGAAGCATGGCGGATTCTTCTGGTGGATGGATAAGAATGAAGAGGGAACAACGATGATAACATCACCGGAAACAATAGATAATTCGGATAACTATGCTGTATTAAGTTATAAAAAAATAGAGGATATACCAGAACAGTATGTAAAATATGCACAGATACCGGTAACAAATACTTTGTTGAAGGGATATCATTTAGACAGCATAAAAATGGTCGTAACAGATGATGCACATACAATATATGAATATTTTGTTGATGATAGCAATGATCTTATATATTTTGAAATTAAAATATATGAACAAGAGATTTTAAGAGTGAGGGAAACATATCCGGGGTATGAATTCTGTGAGGAGTTTGAAAATGATGGTATCAATTTAGAAGTTTTTAAAAAAAATGAAGATAATGGAAAACAAAGGTATGTAATATACTTTTATTATGGAAATGAAAAATACGCAGTTATTGGAATGGTTGGTAATGAAAAGCTAAAAGAAATAGCAATCGAATACCAGAAGGCAGTAGTGGATAACTATTGAAAACAGTGATAAGAGGTTGGGTGACAAAACTCAATCTCTTTTTTGAGGACTTTTTTCAAAAACTTTTTTCAAACTTTTTTAAACTTTTTCAACTTTTTTCAAAAAAAGAAAATTTTTTTGTAAGATTTGAAGAATAAATCACATGTACTATATAGAGGAACAGTTTGAGCCTCTAAAAGTGTAGCAAAAAATCTTATGAAGGAAAGGAAAAACACGAGTGAGAGAAAGAAAACAAAAGAGTGGAAAAATAGTTGCTTTGGCATTGGCACTGATTTTTGCTTTTAGTGTGCCGGTACAGGAAGCACATGCAGAGGAAGCGAATCTCAATGAGAATAGCACTATGAAAGTAACTGTAACAAACATGAGTCCGGAATATAGTATTTCAGATGTGCAGCCACTAACAACGCTGTTTGATTGCGAAATCATTATGGCATTTAAAATGGATGAGGGATTGTGTATGACATTTACAACCTCCTGTGCCGGCACCGCATCAGTTATAGGCGTAAAGGACATTAAAGTACAGCAGAAGATGTGGTATGGATGGAAAACGGTATTAACTTCCGATGGAGCAGAAAATTATAATGAACCGATTTTTGCGGCAGGTTTAAAATACGCTGACGCCATCAAGGACAGAACCTACCGGGTTATCTGTACGCATTATGCAGACGTGGACGGCTACGAAGAAGTTGTGAACGACACGGGAGCATTTAAGTTTACCTACTAACTATCAATAAACGAAACTTTTATATTGCTACACTCGATCAAAACAAAATATTGTATTGGCCGCGGATAGCAAAAAACGTTATCCGCAGACCGGCACAGAGGGCGTGGAATACAGCACACGTATTCAGAAAGTATGCTAACACCTGCATAAGGGTAAAACGAAGGGAAAAATAAAATAAGCTGCGATTGTCATAGTGGGTGGGACAAAATCTTCACATGAAAGTATAAGGGGGAACTCTTTCAGGAAAGAGATATAGATGAACGCATTATAGTAAAGGACATTTCTGTCAGGGATGACAAAAGCAGAAACAGAAAGCGAGAACAAAAGACAATGAGAAGGTACATATTGGCTAATCCGATAATCAGATCCGCAGGGTACGATGCACAACGACAGGTGTTGGAGATGGAGTTCGCAAGTGACGGTCAGATCTGCCAGTTCGATAATGTACCGGAGGAGATATGGTATCGGTTTCGGAGCCATCACCTTCCGGCACTCTTTTTCCAACATTTCATTATGGGGCATTATCCGGAGCGAAAAATGCAGGAAATAGGGTAGAAAACCCGGGCATACAGGAAATACTCATTCACAGAGGGGAATATCATTACGGAATATCGAAATATAGAGGTAAAAGCTGCGGGGATAGGAATATCCGCCGCGGCTTTTAAAGTTTTACATAAATCTCTTTCCCAAAAAAGTGGAATATGCTATACTGTTACAGAAGTCTTGTCTGATGGAAGGAAAGATTTCAAAATAGGAAGAGAGACGTAGAAATATTCATGGCAAGAGAACTTCAACAGACAGCGCCGGACGATCGGCGGAGAAGAGTACAGCGGTTGAAGAAGATGATCATAGGCATTGTGATCGTAGGACTGTTGATTCCCATCCTGTGCTGTGTCTATCTGATCTGCAGACTGCATGCGATCAATGGGACTTTGCGGGATCTGGAACAGCGCCTGGAGGAACTGGATGCCAGGGACCGGGAACGGCAGACCCTGTTGCAGCAGCTACAGTCAGAGACTGCAATACAGCAAGGTGTCCAAACACAGGAAGAAGTAACTTCCGGTGAAGTGTCGGAGCATACGCCGGAGAGTAATCCCGGACAGGAGATGATTCACAAGGTTTATCTGACATTTGATGACGGTCCCAGTATTTATACCGATGAGATACTGGATATTTTGGACCGGTATCATGTGAAAGCTACTTTTTTTGTGGTGGGAAAGGATGGCTCTGAAGCGGAGGCGGCTTTGCAGCGGATCGTGGAGGATGGTCATACCCTGGGAATGCATTCTTACAGCCACAAGTATAAAGAACTCTATGAATCGCTGGATAGTTTCACAGAAGATTTCGCACGGATCAGAGACGATATCTACCAGGCGACCGGTGTGGAAAGCGTCTATTATCGTTTTCCGGGGGGCAGCTCCAATACGGTCAGCAATATTGATATGCATGAATTTATTGATTATCTGGACAGTCAGGATGTGGAATATTTTGACTGGAATGTGTCCTCCGGAGATGGCGGAAGCAGGAATCTGTCTATCGATACCCTGTTGGAGAATTGTACAGAGGATATCGATACCAGAGATACATCGATCATATTGCTGCATGACTCTGCGGAGAAACCGACTACGGTGGAAGCATTACCGGATATCATAGAAAATATTCTGGCCAGACCGGATACGGTGATCTTGCCGATCACGGAGAATACCAGGCCGGTACATCATGTGGAATAATTGCAATTTTGAAAGTTCAGGGAACCGGAGAATTGCATTATATTATAGAAAATACTTATAATAGAACAAGAGATAAACGGAGGTACATAATCATGGGATTTTTCTCAGATTTGAAGGAAGATCTGTCACAGGCGGTGAATGAACTGATGCCGGAAGAAGATCTGAATCAGGGAGACGTCGCAGAGACTAAAGAGCAACCGGTTAAGAATATGCCGGAAACGACAGAAAAAGTGCAGACAGAGCAGCCCACAGATGCAACAATGGATAATGCAGCGTTGGAAGAGATGCTGAAGAACCTGGATTCTATTGATATCCCGCAGGCAAATGCAGAAGAAAAGCCTGTGGAGGAAGCAGAAGAGACACCGGAACAGTCCGCGGAAGAAGCAGCACTGGATCTGGATCATGTGCTTCAGAACAATATGACCGTAGGAAGTGTTCTGGAACAGGAACATAGAGAGGAAAACAAAGGAGCAGAGAAGAGAATGGACGTAAAGACCGCATCAGATGAAAACGCAATTATTACTGCCGGCATGGTGATCACCGGAGATGTAAGTTCCGAAGGATCTATGGATCTGGTAGGCACAATTAATGGAAACATTGATATTCTGGGCAAACTGAACATTACCGGATATATTAATGGTAATTCCAAGGCAGCTGAGATTTTTGCAGAAGGCGCGAAGATCAACGGCGAGATCATGAGCGAGGGCTCTGTGAAGATCGGAGCAAGCACTGTTGTCATCGGCAACATTACCGCTACCAGCGCAGCCATCGCAGGTGCAGTAAAAGGTGACATCGATGTACAGGGACCTGTCATTCTGGATTCTTCCGCTATCGTAATGGGAAATATTAAGTCTAAGTCCGTACAGATCAACAATGGTGCGGTGATCGAAGGTATGTGCTCACAGTGCTATGCGGAAGTCAGCCCGACTTCTTTCTTCGATGATTATAAGCCTGAGAAAAAGAAAACAAAATAAGGAGCATACGATCATGAAGAGAATATTACTGAAACTCAGTGGTGAAGCACTGGCAGGAGAGAAAAAGACCGGATTCGACGAGGAGACCGTCAGAAAGGTGGCACTGCAGGTAAAGGAACTGGTAGATGACGGCATCCAGGTCGGTATTGTCATCGGCGGCGGTAATTTCTGGAGAGGACGTTCCAGTGAGAATATCGACCGCACAAAGGCTGACCAGATCGGTATGTTGGCCACGATCATGAACTGTATTTATGTCTCGGAGATTTTCCGCTCGGTAGGCATGATGACCAATATCCTGACTCCGTTCGAGTGCGGCTCCTTTACCAAGCTGTTCTCTAAGGACAGAGCCAACAAATATTTTGCAAAGGGCATGGTAGTGTTCTTCGCAGGTGGTACGGGACATCCCTATTTTTCCACCGATACCGGAGTTGTCCTGCGTGCCATTGAGGTAGAGGCGGATGTAATTCTGCTGGCAAAGGCAATCGACGGTGTATACAATGCAGATCCCGCCAAGGATCCTACGGCGAAAAAATACGATGAAGTATCCATTGATGAAGTCATTGCGAAGAACCTTCAGGTAGTGGATATGACCGCATCCATTCTGGCCAGAGATAACAAGATGCCCATGTGGGTATTCGGCCTGAATGAGGAAAACAGCATTGTGAATACCCTGAAGGGTAAGTTCAACGGAACGAAAGTAACTGTATAAAATCAAAATAATAGAAAGGCGCAGAGCGCAGAAGAGAGGAAATTATGGACGCAAGAGTACAGGTATATAGTGATAAAATGCAGAAGGCATTTGAATTTTTAGAGGCAGATTTCGCTGCCATTCGTGCGGGACGTGCGAACCCTCACGTACTGGATAAGCTGAGAGTAGACTACTACGGAACTCCCACCCCTATTCAGCAGGTAGGTAACGTAACTGTTCCCGAGGCACGTATCATCCAGATCGCTCCCTGGGAGAAGTCTCTGATCAAGGAGATCGAAAAAGCGATCATGACCTCCGATATCGGTATCAATCCTTCCAATGATGGTAGTGTGATCCGTCTCGTATTCCCGGAGCTTACCGAGGAGCGCAGAAAAGACTTGGTCAAGGAAGTAAAGAAGAAGGGGGAAGAAGGCAAAGTAGCCATCCGTAACATCAGAAGAGACGGTAACGATGCTTTCAAGAAGCTGGCAAAGACAGAAGTGTCTGAGGACGAGATCAAAGGTCTGGAGGAGGAGCTTCAGAAGCTTACCGACAAATATGTAAAAGATATTGATGCCCTGATCGACAGCAAGTCCAAGGAAATCATGACAGTTTAAGGAATTAAGAAGGTTTGAAATTATGGAAGAAAATTTGAAAATTCCGAACCATGTAGCGATTATTCTGGACGGTAACGGCCGTTGGGCCAGGGCAAAAGGAATGCCCCGCAACTACGGTCATGTGCAGGGGGCCAAAACGGTAGAAGTGATCTGTGAGGAGGCGTACCGTATGGGGATTCAGTATCTCACGGTATATGCTTTTTCCACAGAGAACTGGAACCGGCCGCAGGACGAAGTGGATGCGCTGATGAAATTGTTGCGCAATTATATGAAAACCTGTCTGAAGACTGCCGAAAAAAATCGTATGTGCGTCAGAGTTCTGGGAGATAAGACCAGACTGGATCAGGACATTCAGACCCGCATCGCGGAATTGGAAGAAGCTACGAAGAACAATGACGGTCTGCATTTCCAGATTGCCATCAACTACGGTGGCAGGGATGAGATCATCCGTGCGGTGAAAAAACTGTCCGCAAAGGTACAAAGCGGGGAAGTATCACCGGAAACCATCACGGCGGATATGTTGGAAGATTATCTGGATACCGCTGGGATACCGGATCCGGATCTGTTGATCCGTACTTGCAATGAGCAGAGAATCTCTAATTTCCTGCTGTGGCAGCTGGCTTATACGGAATTTTACTTTACTCCGGTTCCCTGGCCGGATTTTACAAAAGAAGAATTGATGAAGGCTGTGGAAGCATATAATCATAGAGACAGAAGATATGGCGGCCTGAAGGAGGAATAGCTTATGTTTTGGACCCGTTTGCTCAGTGGCATTGTATTGCTTGTCATTGCACTGGCTACGTTCAGCTTCGGCAATATATTTTTAGCAGTGCCGCTGTGGCTTATTTCTCTGATTGCATACAGAGAGCTTACCAAGGCATTAAGATGTGCAACGGATGAGAAAAAATTTAATGCACTGGAGTGGATCGGCTTTGTGGGCGTGACGGCATATTACGCAACACTGTTTTTTACCAGGGATCATACATTACTGCTCATGTGTATCGTGGGCCTGTTCATGGCAGAAATGTTCTGTTATGTGGCATTGTTTCCGAAATACGAGGCAAGTCAGGTCATGGCAGCCGTATTTTCCTTCCTGTATGCACCGGTGCTGTTGTCCTTTGTCTATCTCACCCGCGAGTGTGAGACCGGAATCTATCTGGTATGGCTGATCCTGATCAGTTCCTGGGGATGCGATACTTGTGCCTATGTCGTCGGAAAGCTGATCGGGAAGAAGCATATTTTCCCGGAATTAAGTCCTCATAAGTCCTTGGAAGGTTGTATCGGCGGTGTCGTCGGGGCAGCACTGATCGGTGGACTGTATGCACATTTTTTTGTGGAGACGGCATTCCCGGACCGGACAATTACATGGATCATTGCCTTTATCTGCGCCGCAGGTGCAGTGATGAGCATGGTGGGAGATCTGGCGGCCTCTGCCATCAAGAGGAACCATAATATTAAAGATTATGGGAAACTGATTCCCGGACATGGTGGGATTATGGATCGTTTTGACAGTATGACGGTGACAGCACCGATGACCTATTTCCTTACCATTTTGCTGATGGGACTCAGATAGAGGAGCGAAAATACATGAAAAAGATAGCAATTCTGGGGTCTACCGGTTCGATCGGAACCCAGACTCTGGAAGTCGTGAGGAATAATCCAAAGCTGCAGGTGGTAGCACTGGCAGCAGGAAAAAGTGTAGAACAGATGGAGCAGCAGATCCGAGAATTCCATCCGTTGATCGCAGGTATGTGGAGCGAGGAGGCGGCAGCGGATCTGCGCAGCCGTGTTGCGGATCTTCCTGTGAAGGTTGTGACCGGAATGGACGGACTGCTGGAGATCGCAGTGATGCCCGAAGCACAGGTATTAGTGACGGCGATTGTGGGCATGATTGGTATCAGACCTACGATCGCGGCCATTGAGGCAGGAAAGGATATTGCTCTTGCAAATAAAGAGACTCTGGTGACTGCCGGACACATCATTATGCCGTTGGCGGCGAAGATGGGTGTGAAGATCCTGCCGGTGGACAGTGAACACAGCGCCATTTTCCAGTCACTGAACGGAGAACCGAAGGGCAGGATCGAGAAAATTCTGCTGACTGCATCCGGTGGACCCTTCCGAGGAAAGACGAGAGAACAGCTGCAGAATATTCAGGTGGAGGATGCATTAAAACATCCAAACTGGTCCATGGGACGGAAGATTACGATAGATTCATCCACCCTGGTGAATAAAGGACTGGAAGTCATGGAAGCAAAATGGCTGTTTGGTGTGGATCTGGATCAGATCCAGGTCATTGTGCATCCCCAGAGTATTATTCATTCCGCTGTACAATATGTGGACGGTGCGGTAATTGCACAGTTGGGAACTCCGGATATGAAACTCCCGATCCAGTATGCGCTGTTCTATCCCGATCGTCGTCCGATGCCGGGCAGACGGCTGGATTTCTATGAACTGGCACAGGTGACATTCGAGAAGCCGGATATGGAGACGTTCTACGGATTGAAGCTTGCTTATGATGCACAACGCATCGGCGGCAGTATGCCTACGGTGTACAACGCAGCCAACGAGAAAGCAGTAGGACTGTTCTTAGATCGCAAGATCGCTTATCTTCAGATCCCGGAGTTGATTCAGAAAGCCATGGAGCATCATAAGGTGATCGAGAACCCGAATGTGGAGGAGATCCTGGAGACAGAAGCATCTGTTTACAGTTATATCGACGGCAAGGGATTCTGATCCTAAAATAGAAGCATGATATGAGAGGCAATAAATGGTTACATTGATCTTGTTTGTATTGATCTTCGGGGTGGTGGTCATCTCACATGAATTCGGACATTTTCTGCTGGCGAAAGCCAATGGGATTCATGTGATAGAATTTTCCGTGGGCATGGGTCCGAATCTGTTTTCTTTTCAAAAAGGAGACACTAAATATTCTCTGAAGCTGCTTCCCATCGGTGGAGCCTGTATGTTTGAAGGCGAAGATGGACTGAATGAAAAAGAAGACGGGGAAGACCACAGCGGATCGTTTTTAAATGCCAATGTATGGGCGCGGATCTCCACTGTCCTGGCGGGACCGGTATTTAATTTCATCCTTGGATTTATCATTGCTTTTATTATGGTGAATCTGATCGTGATCCGTGATCCCGTGGCGACGGAGATCGTGGATGGCGGTGCGGCGCAGGAAGCCGGACTGCAGCCCGGAGACAGAATTCTCTCTCTGAATGGCAGTAAGATTCATCTGTATGAAGAAATACAGCTGTTTACGCTGACCTACCGGGGCGGGAATGTCACGGTACAGTATGAGCGTGACGGAGTAAAAGGAACTACAACCCTGACTCCTAAGTATGATGAGAGTGCAGGACGTTATATGATCGGCATCAGTAATGCGGATTTTGTACAGCTGTCCGGACTGGACTGTTTCCGTTACGCCTGGTATGAGATGCGTTATTGTGTGACGATGACCTGGAAGAGCCTGGCGATGCTGGTACAGGGGCAGGTATCCAGACAGGATGTGGCAGGACCGGTCGGGATTGCCGTGAACGTCGTGGGAAAAACCTACGAAAGTACAAAAGACTACGGCTGGCAGAATGTACTGGTGAATATGTTGAATATCACCCTGATGCTTACGGTGAATCTGGGGATCCTGAATCTCCTGCCGATTCCTGCATTGGACGGCGGCAGACTGGTATTCCTGATCTGGGAAGCCATTACGCACAAACCGGTGCCCCCGGAAAAAGAGGGCATGGTACACTTCATCGGACTCATGTTTTTTATGGTGCTGATGGTGTTACTGTTATTTAACGATCTGGTAAATATTTTCGGATAGAGTATCCGGGATATCTTATTATCCGTTGACAAAGAGCATACCGCATGGTATGCTCTTTTTACGTTCGCGGAAGACGCGATTCTGATATCATTTTTATGCCGGTCGGCAAATAAACCCTGAAGAATGAAAAGAATATATGTATCTGTGTTTAGGATAGATAGGATAGAAGGGAGGAGTGCGTATGGAGCATGTTACGGCCTGCTATTGGCAAAAGGAGACGGTCCCAAATATATTTCTGTCATTGCAACAACGAAAATACCGTCGCAGGAAAGCCTCTGTGGTATATGCCTGTATTTCCGACAACAGGGAACTGCTGATGAATCTGCAGAACAAAATAGAAGAGGAATTGCAGGGGAGGGATATCTGGAAATCGTACACGGAAGAAAGGATAAGAGAAAAATGGTCGAAACAGCTTGCGGTAGTGGACAAAAACAGCAATTATGCGGGAGTACTGTGTGTGGACAGCAGAGTGCTTCTGTTTGACCACGGCAGGATGAATCTCTGCGGATTTTTCAAGAGGTTTGGGAGAACCGGGTGGAAAGTCTGGAAGAATCAATGCATGGTGGGGGAAGTAGAAGCAGGAACAGCAATTTTGCTGACGGATCATGGATTCCTGAATTACTGTGAAGAGGAACTGGCAGGCTGCCTGAGACCGGAAAGCGTGGGGACTGATCTACTGTCGGACAGAGCGGAGCGGGCAGAGAGACGGCTGGCAGAGCTGGGTCGGAAGGCAGAGCAGCGGGGCGGAAGACATATGGGAGCGGTATGGATTCTGCCGGTAAAGGGAGAAGCTATATGGAGCAAAGGGAAACAGAGCAAAGAAACGGTACAAATGGAATAGAAATGGAGAGGATATTGGTCTGGCATGGATATCACAGTCCCGTACCGGTGGGAGAAGGCAGCTTTTCCCAAGTCTATCGTGTGACAGACAGTAGCGGAGGATTCCGGGCCTGCAGAGTGTCCGATGTCACAGAACAATGGCAGAGGGAATGTGAGAACTGGCAGGAGATCAGACATCCGTTATTCCCCGGGTATGTGGAACATTGGACGGAAGGAGGAAAGGGCTATCTTATCATGGAATTCTGGGATGGCATGGATCTGCGGAAAATGCTGAAAAGAAGAGGCAGACTTACTCCCGGACATGCTGCGTGGATCGCGGATCAGATCGCGGAAGGCATACAATATCTTCATGAGCGACAGCATCCATTTCTCTACCGGGATCTGAAGCCGGAAAATATCCGGATCCGTGTCAACGGCAGAGTGGGGATCCTGGATCTGGGATGCCTGTGGAACAGAGAAGAAAAATGGTCGGGAGCAGGCAATTATTCCTACAGTGCGCCGGAACAGTTCCGACAGGGGGAGATACCCGGGGAGGAAAGCGATGTGTATGCCATGGGAAAATTGTTGGAGGTCATGCTGGGAGCGAAAAACGGGAAACACAACAGGCAGGAAAAATGGCTTCGCAGAATAAGCTGGATGGCGACTCATACAGAGCGACAGAGACGCATTCCGGATATGAAAACCTTCCGTCGTCTGCTCTCCGTGATGAATGCATCCGGGAGGGTGCGCAGACAGGTATTCAAAGAGTCTGATTTTTATTATATCCGTAAGTTGTACTGCCCGTAGTTGTACACACCGTGCTCGAACACAATCAATAAATTTTGTAAAAAACTACTTGCTGTTTCCAGACGGAATGAGTATACTGTAACTAGAGGTCACAGATTACTTTCGGGACCGGACCAATTAAATTTACATAGCAAAAAGGAGAAGAGTTATGCGTTTTTTTATTGACACTGCAAAAGTAGAAGACATTAAGAAAGCAAATGACATGGGGGTTATTTGCGGAGTAACGACCAATCCCTCTCTGATCGCCAAAGAGGGCAGAGATTTTGTAGAAGTGATCAAAGAGATTGCATCCATCGTAGATGGACCCATCAGTGGTGAGGTGAAAGCAACCACCGTAGATGCGGAAGGCATGATCAAGGAAGGCAGAGAGATCGCAGCCATCCATCCCAATATGGTAGTCAAGATTCCTATGACGGTAGAAGGTCTGAAGGCATGTAAAGTATTAAGCTCCGAAGGGATAAAGACCAATGTAACACTGATCTTTTCAGCAAACCAGGCGTTGTTGGCTGCACGCGCCGGCGCAACTTATGTATCTCCTTTCCTGGGAAGACTGGATGACATCAGCACGAGAGGGGTAGACCTGATCCGTGATATCGCTGATATTTTCGCGGTAACCGACCTGGATACCCAGATCATCGCAGCAAGCGTGCGTAATCCCATTCATGTGACCGACTGCGCTCTGGCCGGTGCTGACATTGCAACCGTTCCCTACGCGGTTATAGAGCAGATGGTAAAACATCCTCTGACTGATGCCGGTATTGCCAAGTTCCAGGCAGATTACAGAGCAGTCTTCGGTGAATAATAAATAAGATGAACACAGTTAAGAAGCTGTACAGAGGGATTCTCTGTACAGCTTCTTTTTTGTTCCTGTCGATTCCGAGGATTCCGGCAGAGCTTATTTCATCTGCTCTTCCTGCTTCTTGATCATACGACGAACCATTTCGCCGCCGATGCTTCCTGCTTCCTTAGAAGTAAGGTCGCCGTTGTAACCCTCTTTCAGATTAACACCCAGCTCAGATGCAACCTCAGTCTTGAAACGGTCCATTGCTGCCTTAGCCGCGGGAACTTCTACTCTATTGGTTTTACTTGCCATTTCGTTCACCTCCGTTTGGAATTGTTTTTGTGTTTCAGATAAGCGTTGCTTGTGATCACTTATCTTGGTATTAGTATGAGCACCGGCTGTTTTTTCATGCTGGTAAGTTTTTCATTTTATGTTATAATCAAAAAGCAACAGAACAAACGGAGACTGGAAAGCGCGGCATCGGATCCACTGACCGGAATCCCACAGAAATGACTGACTCCGAAGCACGGGGCTGAGAAGAGAAAGGCGACAAAACAATGAAAAAGAAAACAGGAATCACAAAAACGCTGGTGCTGGTACTGACGCTTGGAATGTTAGGCAGCGGTCTTACCGGATGTGGACAGACACAGAATAGCGGGAGCGCAGCAGAAAGTCTGATGACAGAGAGTACGGAAGCCGTAATGGAAAGTACAGAAGCTACAGCAGAAAATACGGATGCGGATGACACAGTAGTGCGTGTGGCATCCTTAAAAGGCCCGACATCTTTGGGACTTTTATTTTTAATGGACAAGGCAGAAAAAGGAGAGACTTCTAATGCCTATGAGTTTCAGATGGCTACCGGTGCGGACGAGATCCTGCCGCTAATGGTAAAAGGTGACCTGGATATCGCACTGATACCGGCCAATGTGGCAAGTATCCTCTATCATAAGACACAGGGCGGTGTGGAAGTGATCGACATCAATACACTGGGGGTATTGTACATGGTATCCGGAGAGAATGACCTTGCGGATTTTACGGATCTGAAGGGTAAGACCATCTATTTAACGGGAAAGGGAACCACACCGGACTATGTATTGCAATATCTGCTGACTGCCAATGGCATGTCTGTGGACGATGTGACACTGGAATATAAATCTGAAGCAACAGAGGTGGCATCTGTGCTGGCAGAGGATCCCACAGCCATCGGACTGTTGCCTCAGCCCTTCGTCACTGCAGCCTGCATGCAGAATGATGCACTGAAAGTGATCTTTGACTTAAACGAAGAGTGGAATAAGATACAGGGTGTAAGCGGCAGCAGCATGGTCACAGGTGTCACGGTGGTACGCAAGGAATTCCTGGAAGAGCATGAGGATGCAGTGAAATCTTTTATGGAAGAACATAAGGCAAGTGCCGAAGCCATCAATGCAGATCCCACCACCGGTGCTGCGCTGGCAGTGGAAGCACAGATCGTGGCAAAGGAGCCCATTGCACAGAAAGCAATCCCAGGATGCAACATTACTTATATGGATAAGGCAGACATGAAGCAGGCACTGTCCGGATACCTTGACGTACTGTTCCACCAGGATTCTCTGTCTATCGGCGGCGGACTTCCGGAATCTGATTTCTATTATGATGCAGAATAAGGATAAAAAATACATTAAAAAATTTATGATCCTGCTCTTCTGGCTGGGGGTATGGCAGATCACGGCAGTGTGTGTGGATAATTTCCTGCTGGTGGTGACACCCCTGCAAGCATTGCGGGCGATTATCGTTCTCGCGGGGCAGGTGGAATTCTGGCGTAGCGCCCTTGGCTCGCTGTGGCGGATTGCCGCAGGCTTTTTGCTGGGAGCGGTTTTGGGACTGTTGTTAGCGACGGTAAGCTACAGATACCGTCTGGCAGAGGAAATCCTGCGCCCGTTCATGGTATTCTGCAAGGCAGTGCCGGTTGCAGTATTTGCGGTGCTTTTACTGATCTGGTGGGGAGCTTCCCCGCTGGCGGTGGCGGTCTGCTTTTTAGTGGTGTTTCCGAATATTTATCTGAACACACTGGAAGGCTTAAAAAGTGCGGACGCAGAACTGATAGAGATGGCAGAAGTGTTTCGTCTGCCGTTTGCCACCCGCTTTTTCTATATTTACCGTCCGGCATTAAAGCCATTCCTGCTCAGCGCATTTCAATTATCCCTGGGAATGAGCTGGAAATCCGGAGTGGCAGCGGAAGTGATCGGTACGCCGTTGCATTCCATCGGCGGAGCACTGTATCTGGCGAAGATTTACCTCGATACGGCGGATCTGTTTGCCTGGACGGCAGTGATCATTGTGCTTAGTGTATTGTTTGAGAAAATAGTCTTCGGTTGTGTGGAATATTTTTTCCGGTGGGAGCCTGCCTGCAAGAGACCGGCAATGCTGCAGAAAAATGTCAGCAGAGAACGTCGCACTTTATGTGTGGCAGATTTTGGAAAATGTTATCATGACCATTGGATCTTCCGGCATGTGGAACAGGAATTCCACGGAGGAGAACCTTACTTTTTGGATACACCATCGGGCAGCGGCAAGACGACCTTTTTTAGGTGCTTGTGCGGCCTGGAACGGTCGGAAGAGGGAGAAGTGTCGGGAATCGATGCTTTTTCCGTGCAGTTTCAGGAGGACAGACTCTGCGAAGAATACAGTGCGGTGAAGAATCTGGAAATGGTCATGGGAGATGCGAAGGAAGCGAGGAAGGCACTTACGTGGTTACTGCCGGAGGAAGCACTGGGTCAGCCCTGTCATGAATTGTCCGGCGGCATGAAGCGGAGAGTGTCACTGGTGCGGGCAATGGAAGCAGGAGCACAGTGTGTTCTGCTGGACGAGCCTTTCACAGGGTTGGATGAAGAGAACCGGGAGAAAGCATATGAATACATCCGCACACATGCAAATGGACGCATCATCATAATCGCCACGCATATCAGACCGTGGGAGAATATGCCGGAGGACGTTCAGAAGGGAGAAGGATTATGGGAAAGGATACGGGAAACACAAGAGTGACGTTAGTAGGCATTATCGTGGAGGATAAGGAGGCAGCAGGCCGGATCAACGGACTTTTGCATGAATACGGAGAATATATTATCGGAAGAATGGGGATACCTTATCATGAGAAGCAGATGAGTATCATCAGTGTGGTCATGGATGCCCCACAGGAAAAGGTCAGTGCTCTGTCCGGGAAGTTGGGAATGATCCCGGGAGCCAGTTCCAAGTGCCTCTATGCCCCGGATACGCAGAAAACCCTGAAATAAAGTGTTGTCAATTTCTCTGACTTATGCTATAATTTCAAAATGATTGCGACTGGATACAGACCCGCAAGGGTATAAAGGAGGAAATGTTATAATGAGTTTACAGGTTGAAAAGTTAGAGAAAAACATGGCGAAGCTGACCATCGAAGTATCTGCTGAAGAACTGGAGAAGGCAATCGAAGGTGCTTACCAGAAGAATAAGAACAAGATCAGCATTCCCGGTTTCCGTAAGGGCAAGGCTCCCCGTAAGATGATCGAGCAGATGTACGGCAAGTCAGTATTCTATGAGGATGCAGCAAATGCTTTGATCCCCGATGCTTACGATAAGGCTCTGGAAGAGTGTGAGGAGCAGATCGTATCTTCTCCGAAGATCGATGTGACCCAGTTAGAGGCTGGAAAGCCTTTCATCTTCACCGCAGAGGTTGCTCTGAAGCCCGAAGTGACTCTTGGCAAGTACAAGGGTGTGAAGGTTGACAAGATCGAAGTTAAGGTGACCGATGAAGAGGTTGACGCTGAGATCAACAGAGAGCGCGAGAGCAATGCGAGAACCATCAACGTAGAAGACCGTGCTGTTAAGGACGGCGATATGACCGTTATCGATTTCGAAGGTTTTGTAGACGGTGTTGCATTTGAAGGCGGCAAGGGTGAGAATCATTCCCTGACCATCGGTTCCGGCTCTTTCATTCCCGGATTTGAAGAGGGACTGATCGGTGCTGAATTAAATAAAGAGACCGAAGTAAATGTAACCTTCCCTGAGGATTATCATGCAGCTGAGCTGGCTGGCAAGCCTGCAGTATTCAAGTGCACCGTTAAGGAGATCAAGGAGAAGCAGCTTCCTGATCTGGATGACGAGTTCGCAAGTGAAGTATCTGATTTCGATACTATGGCCGAGTATAGAGAGGATGTACAGAAGAAGCTGACTTCCAAGAAGGAAGAAGAAGCTAAGATTGCCAAGGAAGAGGCAGTTCTGGATGCAGTGATCGCAGATGCCAAGATGGAGATCCCCGATGCAATGATCGAGACCCAGCAGAGACAGCTGTTAGAGAACTTTGCACAGAGAATTCAGGCACAGGGTCTTACTTTGGAGCAGTATATGCAGTTCACCGGTCTGACCGCTCAGACTATGATGGAGCAGCTGAAGCCCGAAGCACTGAAGAGAATCCAGTGCCGTCTGGTTCTGGAAGCTGTAGCAGCAGCTGAGAAGATGGAAGCTACTGAGGAAGATTTCGAAGCTGAGATCAAGAGCATGGCAGAATCTTACCAGATGGAAGCTGATAAGGTAAAAGAACTCCTGGGTGAGCAGGGTGCTAAGCAGGTGAAGGAAGATATCTGCGTAAGAAAGGCAGCTGACTTCATCGTAGACAACGCTAAGGAAGCAAAGGCTGCAGCCAAGAAGTCCACCAAGAAGGAAAAGGCAGCAGAAGAGAAGCCGGAAGAAGCATAATCTGTGCTTTAAGATACGATACGAAGAGAAAGCGGACTGCCAGGTCCGCTTTCTTTTTCAGATTTAAAAGTTCCTAAATTTTTATTAAATCTTCGAGATCTCGTTGAAAAAGCTTACTAAGTAGGATACGATAGTAGTATTAATCAGAAGCAATGGAGGTTTTAGAATATGAGTTTAGTACCTTATGTCATTGAACAGACCAGCAAAGGTGAGCGGTCTTACGATATTTATTCCAGACTGTTGAAGGACAGGATCATTTTCCTGGGTGAGGAAGTGAATGAGACTTCTGCCAGCATCATTGTGGCACAGTTACTGTTCCTGGAAGCAGAGGATCCTGATAAGGATATCCATCTGTATATCAACAGCCCGGGCGGCAGTGTTACCGCAGGCATGGCAATCTACGATACTATGAAATACATCAAGTGTGATGTATCCACCGTATGTATCGGTATGGCAGCCAGCATGGGAGCATTCCTTTTAGCAGGTGGTGCCAAGGGCAAGCGTTTTGCACTGCCCAATGCAGAGATCATGATCCATCAGCCTCTGGGTGGTACCCAGGGCCAGGCCACCGAGATCGAGATCGCAGCCAAGCATATCCTCCGCACCAAGGAGAAGTTGAACCGTATGCTGGCTGAGAACACCGGCAAGGATTATGAGACCATCTGCGCAGACACCGAGAGGGATAACTGGAAGAGCGCCGAGGAAGCTTGTGAATACGGGCTGATCGATAAGGTGATCACCTTCCACGAGGCATAAAATAACAGGAGTATAGTAGTAATGGCAGGAAAAAATTCCGGAAATGACATCAGATGTTCATTTTGTAACAAGACCCAGAGCCAGGTCCGCAAGCTGATCGCAGGACCTGCCGGGGTATATATCTGTGATGAGTGCGTAGATATCTGCGCTGACATCCTGGAGGAGGAACTGGAAGACGAAGAAGAGGAAGAGACCGCGACTCCGGATATCAACCTTCTGAAACCGAAGGAGATCAAGAACTTCCTGGATGAATACGTCATCGGACAGGAGGAGGCGAAAAAGGTCCTCTCCGTTGCGGTGTACAATCATTACAAGAGAGTAACGGCTTCCAAGGATCTGAATGATGTGGAGCTGCAGAAGAGTAATATCATCATGGTAGGACCTACCGGCTCCGGTAAGACTTACCTGGCGCAGACACTGGCGAAGATCATCAATGTACCGTTTGCTATCGCAGATGCCACCACATTGACTGAGGCCGGTTATGTAGGCGAAGATGTAGAGAATATTCTGTTGAAGCTGATCCAGGCGGCGGACTACGATGTGGAACGTGCCCAGTACGGTATCGTATATATCGATGAGATCGATAAGATCACGAAGAAGAGTGAAAACGTCTCCATTACCCGTGATGTATCCGGTGAGGGCGTACAGCAGGCACTGCTGAAGATCATCGAGGGTACCGTGGCAAGCGTACCTCCCCAGGGTGGCAGAAAGCATCCTCATCAGGAACTGATCCAGATCGATACCACCAACATTCTGTTTATCTGCGGCGGTGCTTTCGACGGACTGGAGAAGATCGTAGAGTCCAGACTGGACCGTAAGTCCATCGGTTTTAACACAGAGCTTGGGAAGAGAGAGGACAAGGACATCAGTGAACTGTTACAGGAGGTAACTCCTCATGATCTGGTGAAGTTCGGTCTGATCCCCGAGTTCGTAGGACGTGTGCCTATCTGTGTATCCTTACGGGGACTGGACAGAGAAGCATTGATCCGTATCCTTCAGGAGCCGAAGAATGCCCTGGTAAAGCAGTACCAGAAGCTGTTCCAGATGGATCATGTAAAGTTAGATTTTGAGCAGGATGCTATCGAGGCGATCGCAGACAAAGCACTGGAACGTAAGACCGGTGCCAGAGGATTGCGTTCTATTATGGAATCCGTAATGATGGATACCATGTATGAGATTCCTTCCGATGATACCATCGAGGAATGCGTAGTCACCAAGGCTGCGGTGGATGGAGAGAGCGAGCCTCTCACCATACATGAAGATTCTCTGAAAAAGGCAAAATAATCCGGGCGCTGCCTTGTGGTGACACAGGGCAGCGCTTTGTGCAAAAAATCAGAAAGAAAAAGGTATTGTTATGATCATAAAGAATGTGAGTCTGGAAACGGTCTGTGGTATTACCAGTAAGCTTCCGGAAAATATCCATCCCGAGGTGGCATTTGCAGGGAAAAGTAATGTGGGGAAATCCTCTCTGATCAACGGTCTGATGAACCGGAAATCCCTGGCAAGAACCAGTGCCCAGCCCGGTAAGACCCAGACCATCAATTACTATAATATCAATGATGAAATCTACTTCGTGGATCTCCCCGGTTACGGTTACGCTCAGGCGAATGAGAATGTAAAAGCCCAGTGGGGTAAGATGATAGAAGACTATTTACATAAATCAAAACAGTTAAAGCTGGTGTTTTTGTTGATCGATATCCGGCATGCACCGTCGGAGAATGACCGGATCATGTATGACTGGATCCGTCGTAACGGCTACGATCCTATCATCATTGCCACGAAACTGGACAAGATCAACCGTAGCCAGATCCAAAAGCAGATAAAATTGATCCGCACCACCTTACAAGCGGGAGCGGACACACAGATCATCCCTTACTCTGCACAGACCAAGCAGGGAAGAGAAGAAATCTATGAGATTCTGGACGGAGTGCTGGCAGCAGAAGATCCTGCACAGGAATAGACAGCAGGAAGGATGAATGAGTGTAAAAGCAGAATGCGTGAGAGAGTGAGAGCATATGAAGAAATATTGTAAAGCCTTAGTGAATCTGGGTGTGGCATTTATTATATTGCTGTTGATCGTTTTCCTGGTGCCGAAGCTGTTAGTATTTTTTGCACCGTTTGTGGCAGGCTGGATCATTGCGTTGATCGCCAGTCCTCTGGTGAGGTTTTTTGAGGAAAAGGTAAAGATCAAGCGAAAAGCGGGAAGTGCATTTGTCATCGTGGCGGTTATTGCACTGGTGATATTGATCCTCTATCTTGTAGGGGCGAAGTTAACCGATGAGATCATGGGACTGATCGGTGCACTGCCGGATATCTGGGACAGTGCGGAGAATGATTTTGCCGATATCGGACAGAACCTGAGCGTTATCTATAACCGCTTTCCCGCAGATGTACAGCAAAGCATCATGGATGTCATCAATCAGATCGGAAGCTATGTGGGAGATCTGCTGGGTAAGATCGGCACCCCTACGATCAATGCCGTGGGCAATTTCGCCAAGCAGGTTCCTTCGATCCTGATCGGACTGATCATGGCACTGCTTTCTTCCTATTTCTTCGTAGCGGAGAGAGACCAGCTGGCAACATGGTTCCGTAATCATTCACCGGCGGAAGTACTGTCCTGGTATTATATGCTGAAGCGCGGACTGGTCAAAGCAGTAGGCGGATATCTTAAGGCACAGCTTAAGATCGAAGTGTGGATGTATCTGTTATTAGTCATCGGATTTGCCATTCTGCAGGTAGACTATGCGTTGTTGATCGCACTGGGGATTGCATTTTTGGATTTCCTGCCTTTCTTTGGAACCGGAACCGTCATGGTCCCCTGGGCAATTATCAAGATCTTAAGCTCTGATTATAAAATGGCCATAGGGCTTCTGATCATCTGGGGCATCGGACAACTGGCGCGTCAGCTGATCCAGCCGAAGATCGTGGGAGATTCCGTGGGAATGCCGCCTCTGCCGACCCTGTTCCTTCTGTACATAGGATATAAACTGGGCGGTGTCGTAGGAATGATCGTGGCAGTGCCCATTGGTCTGATCGCTCTGACCCTGTATCAGGAGGGCGCTTTACAGACGACCAAGGACAGCGTGAAGATCCTGACAGCCGGGATCAATCATTTCCGTAGACTGAAGCCGGAGGATATGGACGAAGTGCGGCAGATGCAGGAGAGAGACCGGAGGCTGAGCGAGGAACTGGCCAGACAGGCAGCAGAGGAAGAGGCTCAAAAAGAAGCCCAAAAGGAAGCTCGAAAAGAAGCTCAAAAAGAAGCTTCTGCGAAAAAACAGAAAGAAAAGAAATTATGAGAAATATCAGACTGCGATTGCAATATGAAGGAACCAGATATCAGGGATGGCAGAAACAGACTTCCACGGATAATACGATCCAGGGGAAAATGGAGACGTTGCTGACCAAAATGTGCGGGGAACCCATAGAGATCTCTGCCAGCGGCAGGACCGATGCGGGGGTGCATGCCCTGGGGCAGGTGGCGAATTTCCACACGGAAGCTACCATGAGTGTGGAGGAGATCCTGGAATATTGTAACCGATATCTGCCGGAGGATATTGCCGTGGTGGAGGTGTCGGAGGCGACACCCAGATTCCACAGCAGACTAAATGCCACCGGGAAGCGTTACCGTTACCGCATCATCAACAGTCAGATCCCGGATGTATTCTGGAGGCGCTATGCGACAGAGGAACCGGAAGAATTAGATTTAGATGCTATGCGAAAGGCGGCGGAGCGATTGCTTGGAGAGCACGATTTCAAGGCATTTACTTCTGCGAAGAAAAGTAAGAAATCCACCGTCCGCCGGATCGACGAGATCCGGATCGAACGGATAGAGAACCGTGTGGAGTTTGTATTTACCGGAAATGGATTTTTGCATCACATGATCCGTATTCTCATGGGAACCCTTCTCGAAGTCGGAAAAGGCATCCGGACGCCGGAGAGTGTGACGGATGTACTGGAGTCCGGAGACAGAGCGAAGGCGGGAGCGTTAGTACCTGCCAAAGGACTGGTACTGGAAGAAGTTTTTTACACCTGAAAAATAAAAATACTGCAACTTTTTGCCCTGCAATTGCGTCTAGTATATTGTAGGGTATTTTGATGCCTATAACTAAACTATTCAGAGCCACATTCGCAAAATCGCTCTTACAGAGCTTTCCTTTTGCTCATTGTGGCTACTTCGCCTTATAAATTTCGTCAGATATCCTTATGCATGCAAGCATTCAACGGATATCCGACAAAATTTACATGTCTCTGAATAGTTTATAAAAATTTTATAAATAGCATGCAGAAAATATGCATTGACAGGATACGATAAACGTGGATAAGGCAGAGGGACTTTATCCTATACGAAAGGTGTAAGGTGTGGACCATGGAAAAAAGGGTTGCAGTATACAATAATAATACAGGTGTAGTAGAGACAATGAGTTCTCTTCTGGCAGGAGAAGGCTTAAAAATGGTGGCAGTGACGGGGAGAGCACAGTTACAAGAATTACTGCGTGCACAGGAGATCCAGCTTCTGCTGCTGGATGTGGAACTGGATGGCAGAGGCTGGGGAGAAGGCATTGAGATGATCCATGACATCCGTAATATGACTACGATCCCCATTATTATCATTTCCGCACAGGATGCGGAGACCGCCAAGATCATGGCACTGAATGCCGGTGCGGATGATTATGTGACAGTGGGATATAATCCGCTGGAGCTGTTAGCCAGAGTGAAATCCCAGCTTCGCAGATATACACAGCTGGTCAATCTGTGCGAAAGTATTGATAGTATTTACCGCGTGGATGGACTGGAGATCAATGACCGGAACCGTACGGTAACGGTAGACGGCCGTGAAGTGAAGATGACACCCATTGAATATAAGATCTTACGCCTGCTGGTGCAAGAGCGGGGAAAGGTATTATCCATCAGCCAGATCTATGAGTCTATCTGGCATATGCAGGCTATCGGTGCGGACAATACCATTGCGGTGCATATCCGCCACATCCGTGAGAAGATCGAGAGCAATCCCAAGGAGCCCAGATACCTGAAAGTGGTATGGGGAACCGGATATAAGGTAGGATGAAAAAGATTGTTAATAAGTGTGTCCTCTGCGTCAGCAGGGGACATTTTTGTCAAAGTTTGATCGCGAGATGCTTGACAAAGCAATACAAATGCATTATTGTACTAATTAAATAATACAAGCAAGACGAGGATGGAGCATAAGGATGCAGACAGAAGTAATGCAGGAAGGGAAAATACAGGGGAAACGAGGAATCAGCAGTGCAGTGCTGAAAAATATCGCGGTAGTGACTATGTTGATCGATCACATCGGGGCGGTGATCATGACAAGGCTGCTGATCCGGAACGGGCTGTATGAAGCTATGGTGAATCAGGAGGCCTATACTGCCTGGATGGGGCAGAACGGTGGAATGTACGGCATCTACATGGCAATGCGTATCATCGGCAGACTTGCATTTCCGATTTACTGTTTTTTACTGGTAGAGGGATTCCAAAAGACTCACAATGTGAAAAAGTATCTGGGCAGGATGTTTTTATTTGCACTGGTTTCAGAGGTACCCTTTGATCTGGCATTCAGCGGCAAGGCATGGTATCCGGCATATCAGAATGTATTTTTTACATTGTTATTGGGGCTGATGGTGATCGCGGGACTTCATCTGTTGGAACAGCATTTTTCGGGTACAACGGTTGGAAAAACGATTCTGCGCGTGGGACTGAATGCCGTTATTATTCTGACAGGATGTGTACTGGCATTGGTTCTTAAGACGGATTATGATTTTAAGGGGATTTTGGCAATCACTGTACTTTATCTGTTCCGTAACCGGAAGAAAGCACAGATGTGGGCCGGTGTCATCATTTTTTTATTGATGGACAGCCTTGAGATGTTTGCAGCACTTTCCTTTATTCTGATCTGGTTCTACAACGGAACGAGAGGGCGGCAGAATAAATATTTCTTTTACTTTTTCTATCCTGCGCATCTTCTGCTCTTGTGGCTGGTATGTGTGGCAATGGGAATTGCGGGAATTCCTGCAATCTGACGAACAGCAGGATGCTCTGTGGATAGTAAAGTGGAAGACGGGGAAGACAGTGACATGGAGGATATGGCGTATATGGAAGAGAAAAAATGGAAGATAGGGGACAGCGAAGAATTGATCCGGGTACAGGAAATCAGCAAGACATTTCATCTGTCGGCAAAACAGCAGAAACTGGAGCATAGCACGGCGAAGACGAAGACTGCCGTGAATCAAGTGAGCTTTTGCGTAAACAGAGGGGAAGTGTTTGGACTTTTGGGACCCAACGGTGCCGGTAAGACCACAACGCTTCGGATGCTGGCAACGCTGATCCGACCGGACAGCGGGGATGCGGTATTATCCGGCAGCAGCATTGTGACACAGCCGGAGGAGGTACGGCGTAAGATCGGCTTTCTGACCAGTGAACTGAAGCTGGAGGATTTTTTTACCCCGGATTATCTGTATGACTTTTTCTCTGAATTGTACGGTATTCCGACAGACAGACGGGACGCCAGAAAACGCATGCTGTTTGCACGGTTCGGCATTCAGGAGTTTGCACAGGTGCGCGTCAGGGATCTGTCTACGGGAATGAAGCAGAAGGTATCCCTGGTGATATCGCTGGTGCAGGATCCGGAGATCATCATTTTTGATGAACCCACCAATGGACTGGATATTCTGACGGCAAAAGTGGTGACAGATTTTCTGCTGGACCTGAAGGAGCAGGGGAAGACCATTATCATATCAACGCACATTTTCAGTCTGGTGGAGAAGATCTGCGACCGGGTGGGAATTATTATTAACGGTCGTATGGCAGCCTGTGAGGACCTGCGGACGCTTTGCGGTGATAAGAGCCTGGAGGATCGCTTTTTTGAAATCTATGAAGCGGTGAACGGGGAGGAAGAGAACCATGACAAATAATACGATTACGGTAATGAAAAAAGAACTGGCAAGATTTTTCGGAGACAGAAGGCTGGTAATCACGACACTTTTGCTCCCTGGAATCATGATCTATGCAGTGTACAGTTTTTTGGGAAGCGCCATGATGAAGTCCATACTTCCGGAAGAAGCTTACGTGGCGAAAGCTTATGTGGTGGATATGCCGGAGTCTTTAAGAGAAGAACTGCGGGAGCTTAAGGTAGACTGGCAGCCTGCGGACAGAGAGCAGCTGACACAGATGCGACAGGAGATACAGGATAAACAGGCAGACGGACTGGTAGTATTCCCGGTGGATTTTGATCAGGCTGTGGAAAACTACCAGGTGCAGAGTGGGAAACCGGCGCCCAACGTGGAGATCTATTACAATTCCGCGGAGACGGAATCCACTCATTTTTACAATGAAGTGTCGGACATTTTGGAGACGTATGAGACATCCATATCCAATAAGTTAGACATCAATGCCGGGGATTCTGTGTATTACGACTGTGCCACCAGCAAAGATACTACGGGACAGATGTTTTCGATGATGATGCCCCTGCTGCTTATGATGTTTTTATACAGTGGATGTATGTCCGTGGCACCGGAATCCATCGCCGGGGAGAAGGAGCGTGGTACTATAGCGACCTTGCTTGTAACTCCCATGAAGAGGAGCTCTCTGGCACTTGGCAAAGTATTTTCCTTAAGCATTATTGCACTCCTGGCAGGTTGTTCCAGCTTTATCGGAACCTTTGCAGCACTGCCGAAAATGATGGGTGGAGAGCTGACGGGAGTGGATTCGTCGGTGTATACGCCTATGGATTTTGCAATGCTGCTTCTGATCATTCTGTCTACGGTAATGGTGCTGGTATCCATGATTGCACTGGTCTCCGCTTTTGCAAAAAGCGTGAAAGAAGCGGCTACGACAGTCTCCCCTTTTACCATCGTGGTGACCTTTATCGGACTGAGCCCTATGCTCAGTCAGGGAAAAGAGATTCCGCTGTACCGGTATCTGATTCCGGTATATAACAGCGTACAGTGCATGAACGGTATTTTTTCTTTTAGCTATCAGCCGGTGGAAATTCTTTTGACCGTGATCGTGAATCTGTGTGTGGCGGGAGTGCTGGTATTCGGACTGACGAGGGCATTCCAGAGCGAGAAAGTGATGTTTGGGTAAGAGCATAGTATTTTATAATTATTGACTATAAAGTGAGAAATGTGTACAATGATAACTATTCGGAGCAATGTAAATTCGAGCAAAAAGAAAGCACCGCAGGGGCAATTTTGCGAATGATGTTCTGAATACAGAAAATGGAGGAAAATAGTACATGCAACTGCCTATTTTTGAGAAATACATTGATGAACTGATCGAGAAAAGCACTCTGGATGTTCCCGCATGGAACATTGAGAAGGCGAGAGAGGGGAAAGCTGCCGGCTGGAATTACATTGACGGCTGCATGATCCTGGCACTTTTGGAGATCTACAGCGCTACCGGAGAGAAGAAGTATTACGAATTCGCAGATGCATTTATTGACCATAGAGTACAGGAAGACGGTACGATTACGAAGTATTCCGTGGAAGAATATAATATTGACAATGTCAATGCAGGCAAGACCCTGTTCGCATTGTATGCCTTAAACGGCAAGGAAAAATATCGCAAGGCGATCGACCTGATCTACAGTCAGGTGGAGGCGCAGCCCCGTACCGAGGAGGGCAACTTCTGGCACAAGAAGATCTACCCCAATCAGGTATGGCTGGACGGCATGTATATGGGACAGCCATTTTACATGGAATATGAGACTAAATTCGATGACAAGAAGCACTACGATGACATTTTCCATCAGTTTGCCAATGTCGTAAAATATATGAGGGATCCAAAGACCGGGTTATACTATCACGGATACGATGCCTCGAAAAAAGCCTTCTGGTGCGACAAGGAGACCGGACTTTCCCAGAATTTCTGGCTGAGAGCACTGGGCTGGTATTCCATGGCGCTTTTGGATACCCTGAGCAAATGTGAGCCGGGAGAAGAGTATAAGGCAGAGTATGACAATCTGAAGAAGGTATTCGTGGATCTGATCGATTCCATGTTAAAATTCCAGGATGAGAGCGGTATGTGGTACCAGCTTCCCGCACTGGGCGGCAGGGAGCCGAACTACTTAGAGACCAGCGGAAGTGCGATCATGGCTTACTCCCTGCTGAAGGGCGTGAGACTCGGATTTTTACCGGAGGCTTACAGAGCCTATGGATTAAAGGCATTCCAGGGTATCTGTGACTGCTATCTGAAGGAGAAGGACGGACATTTAAGCCTCGGCGGTATCTGCCTCGTAGCAGGACTGGGACCGGAGGATAACCGCCGCCGTGACGGCAGCTTCGAATACTATATGTCAGAGCCCATCGTGGAAGACGATGCCAAGGGTGTGGGACCGTTATTATTAGCCTACACTGAGATGAGGAGACTGGACGATTAAGTCAGGCGTGATGATGAAGAACGATAACAGAAAAACCAAAGTGATGGCAGACAAGGAAAAACGGACACCCGTAGGACAGGGACGGGAAAAGACGATCGTGAAAAATAGGAGCGGCATCTGCCCGGTAGCCGACAAGTGCGGTGGCTGCAGCTGGATCAATCAGCCGTATGCGGAACAATTAAAAAAGAAAGAAAAGCAATTAAGGGAGCTGCTGGCTCCCTTTTGCAAAATAGAAGGTGTCATTCCCATGGAGCATCCGGAGCATTACCGGAACAAGGTACATGCGGTATTCGGCGAGAACCGTTATCATGATGCCATTTCCGGCATCTATGAGCAGAAGAGCCACCGGATCGTTCCTGTGGACAGCTGTCTGATCGAGAATGCCAAAGCGGATGAGATCATTGTCTCTATCCGGGGACTGTTGAAATCATTCCATATCCGTCCCTACAATGAGGATACCGGATACGGACTGCTGCGCCATGTCCTGATCCGCACCGGACATGTCACCGGACAGATCATGGTGGTACTGGTGCTGGCTTCCCCAATCCTGCCCTCCAAGAATAATTTTGTGAAGGCACTGTTGAAACTGCACCCGGAGATCACCACTGTGGTCATCAATGTCAACAATCGAAATACCAGCATGGTACTTGGCGACAAGGAGCATGTGATCTATGGCAAGGGATACATTGAGGATGAACTGTGCGGAAAGAGGTTCCGCATTTCTCCCCAATCCTTCTATCAGGTGAATCCGGTACAGACCGAGATACTCTATGGGAAAGCTTTGGAGTATGCCGGACTCACCGGCAAAGAGACTGTGGTGGATGCCTACTGCGGAACCGGAACGATCGGCATGATCGCCAGCGACAAGGCTGACAAGGTCATCGGTGTGGAGTTAAATGCCGATGCTGTACGGGATGCCCGCAACAATGCCAAGGCGAACCAGATCCGCAACATCCAGTTCTACCAGAACGATGCCGGGAAATTCCTCGTGGAGATGGCTGGACAGGGCGCGAAAGTAGATGTCGTCCTGATGGATCCTCCCAGAAGCGGCAGCACAGAAGAATTCATGAGCTCCGTAGTCCGGATCGGCCCTGAGCGAATCGTTTACGTCTCCTGCAATCCCGAGACACTGGTCAGGGACCTGAAGTACTTTAAGAAGAAGGGTTACCGTGTGGCGAAGGGCGTGGGCGTGGATATGTTTCCGTTCACCGAGCATGTGGAGTGCGTAACACTGCTCCAAAGGAAAAATACCTGAAACTCCTTGAATTTAGGCACTTTGAGAGGCATATCGTGTTTTCTCAAAGTGAACGAAAAGAGAAGAAAAAGGCAATTTCTAATGGAGTGAATGTCCAAGTGGTTGTGAGAGTGTAGTTCGGAAACACAAAAATCTATCGTTAATAATTTCATCAAAAAACTAACATTTAAATAAGAGTAACAAAGTGGTCTGAGCCGCTTATTTTCAAGTGTATTTGGAAATAAGCGGCTCTTTTGCGTTTAGTAACGAGAAAAATGCGCCAGTGACAGAGCTTGTTCTGGAGCTCTCGTTACGAAGATTATTAGGAGGTAATTAATTTTATGAAGAAAAAAGAAGAATGGTATTCTTTTTCACAACGAAACAATGGAGCTGTGGTGGAAACAGATATCAGAATGATTCCTTTATCGGAATTGCACGATTTTAATGGGCATCCCTTTAAGGTAGAAAACGATATGGCATTGTTTGAACTCATGCAGAGTATCGAAAAAGAAGGTGTGATTGTTCCGGCGCTGGCAAGACCAAAGGCTGGTGGTGGTTATGAACTGATTGCAGGTCATAGAAGAAAGGCTGCTTGTAAATGGGCAGGAATTGATGTGATGCCTGTGGTGATTCGTGATTTGGATAATAATCAGTCGGTGATTGCCATGGTTGATAGCAATCTACAGCGAGAACACCTAAAACCCAGCGAAAAAGCATTCGCTTATAAGATGAAGCTGGAGGCAATGAAGAGGCAGGGGGCAAGAACGGATTTAACTTCTTCACAGGTTTGGCAAAAGTCAACTTCGTCACAAGTTGTGACAGAAACTTCGGATCAGGATGGACCGGCGTTGTACAATCCAACTACGAAGGCTTATGCATTGCAATCGAATTATGATGTGGATGGCAATTGGTGTATTACGCAAGGTGATATGATTTCTTCCAGCGTCAGATCAGACGAATTGTTAGCAAAACAGGTGGGAGAAAATCGCATGACCATACAGCGTTATATCCGCCTCACCAATCTGATACCAAAAGTGCTCGATATGGTAGATGAAGGAAAGATTGCTTTTACCATAGCAGTAGAGCTTTCCTATCTGACAGAGGAGCAACAGTATGAGCTTTATGAAGTTATGGATATCGAACAATGTACGCCTTCATTGTCGCAGGCGAACCGTATGAAGCGAATGAGTCAGTCGAAAAGTCTTGATATGGATGCGATGTTTTCCATACTGGAGCAGGAAAAACCAAACCAGAGAGAACAGATTAAGCTTCGGACGGATTCTGTTGCAAAGTATTTTCCGGAGGACTATACACCGAAACAGAAGACAGATTTAATTGAACGGCTTTTGAAGGAATGGTATGAGAAGCAGGAGCGTGAAAAAAAACAGGGTTCTGACAGTAGCCGGGGCAGAGCAAGATAACAGAATGGAGGTAGTGACAATGAGCAGAGATTTATCTTTATATGAAGCAATGGGCGGTACTTATAGGTCAGTGGATGGTATTTTATATCCGAATATCGATGTGGATGTTATGCATTCTGGAATGGATTCAGCTATAACAACCTATGATATCGGGAAATATGGTCATCTGTGGATTTCATATATGAAAGAAAATCATCCTGACAGGTATCGACATCATATTAGGTTGGGACAGCTTCAAATTAAGGCAAAGGAAGTAAATGAGGAGGCTTATGAGATGTTAGATAGGATTGTAGAGAGGTATCTGGCAAAGCATAAGCCGAAAGACAAGCATTCCACTATGGAAATGTGGAAAATACGAGAACAGGCAAAGATGCTTGCGGAGGAGGTTATTTATGGAGAGATTGTTTACCAATATCACTAATGAAGAATTAACACAAAACAACAACGATTTGCACACCGGTTGTTATGCTCTGTTTGATATGGATGATGATTGAGATGCAAATTCATATAGTTGTATGACGGACTGTCTTACAAAAGGGTTACTTGTATGAGGAAATAACCGAATTTGTAAGACAGTTCTTTTTATTTGGGAAAGGGTGTCATACAAAGGTCTTACGGAGTATGTCAAGGCTTTGAAGCAGAAAACAGTCCGCTTGCGGGCTGTTTTTTGTCTTTCAAAAGCCGGGAGAAGCTGGGGCTTGGGGATGCCAAATCCCCAACAAGTTCTGCCCTGTATATACAGGGCGGAACTTGCTCTACCTTATGCGACTTTAACGGAGCACCAGCCGACTTAGGTCGGCTCGCATCAGCGGAAAGAGGATTTTTTATGGAAAATGATGCGGTAGCTTTAGCAGGATTTCTTACAGGGGATGTGATTAGCAGATTTCTGTAAGACGAGTGTATGACAGAGTTCCAGATAATCGGCGAGCAGATGTAACGAGCCGCTGGAAATTTCTGTGGGAGATATTCACGAGCGGAGCGAGTGTATCCGTGAACGACCATAGGGGAGTGAGCGTAGACTGGAGGGAGGAGCGAATGCGACGGCGAAAAGCGTCTGCCGTATCCGGCAGTTTAATAATTCTATTGGAGTAGCAATTACAATTTTATATTTTGTAGGTACGAGGGAGCAGGTGATTTATTGCCTGCTTCTTTTCATGCCGAAATGGAGGAGTTTATGAGAAACACAGATAAAAAGAAAGAGAATATGGTTCTGATGTCCATGCGTATATCAGCAGAGGACAAGGAAGAGATTGAGGCAAAGGCAAGAAAGACCGGACTTAGCACATCGGAATATATTAGACGTTGTGCCTTGGGAAGAAAGCTACCCTGTTATGGCGATACCGGTCTGCTGAAGGAGTATTCCGAGCAACTGGGTAAGATTGGTTCTAACCTAAACCAGATAGCAAAGCACTTAAATGGTGGTGGAGATTTTTACAGCATTTATTATGAACTGAAGGAAGCCATAAGGGAGCTGCTTAATTTGAAATTTAAAATACTTCCGGCATTGGAGGATGTTGCCTGTGGAAAGAAACGCAGGCGTAAGACGAAAAAGGAGGACGAAGAATAATGGCAATTTTGAAGCATATTTCAGTGAAAAATAGATTTTATTCCTCGGCGGTGGAGTATCTTACCTGCCAGTATGATGAATATACCAACAAGCCCATATTGGATGAAAAGGGCAGAATACAGGAGCGTGAGAATTATCTGATTGCAGGTGTGAATTGTGATGCAGACAGCTTTGGTGCGGAATGTATCGAGGTCAATCGTCTGTATGGCAAGAATAATTCCGTAAAGGATGTGAAGGCACATCATTATATTATCAGCTTTGAGCCAAATGATCCCGTTACTATGGAGCAGGCATTGGAATTTGGCAAGCAGTGGCTGGATGCATTTGCACCGGGACATCAAGCAGTGGTGGCAGTGCATCCCGATGGTCATAATGGCAGTCAGAATATGCACATTCACATGGTCATTAATTCCGTCAGAAAGTATGCTGGAAAGCAGAGCAGATGGCATGATAAGCCTTGTGAGTGGAAGCAGGGCTGTAAGCACAAGAGCACTGGGAAGATGATGTTTCATGCGAAAAAGTGGGTAATGGAGAAGTGCATCCGTCTTGGCTTTGGTCAGGTGGATTTGCTTGCCAAGAAGCATTCGGACAAATATTGGGTGGAAAAGCGTCTGATGAATCAAAATGCCAAGGATGGAGTGGGCGTTACTTCCAATAGAGAGTTGATTCGGGATACCATAGATAAGCTGTTGCCTTTCGTGGATTCTTTTGAGCAGTTGGTGGAATGTCTGCAATTTATGTATGGCTGGAAGATTCGTGTGACGAATAAAACAGTGACATTTTCCACACCTGATATGAAGCAGGGGATTCGAGGAAATAAGCTGGGAGAGGGTTATGGTAAGGCAGAGCTTGTGGAGAGAATTGCAAAGGTTGTGGAGGAGCGGAATGTGGAAAAAGAAGCTCGCCGGATTGCAGAGGAAGAAGCAAGAGTGAGAGCAGAAGCACTTGCTCGTGAAGAAGCTGCAAGGAAGGAAAAACAGTTGCAGGAGGAAAGGAAACAGAGAGAGCTTTTTGCACAAAAAAGAAAGCTGGCATTTAGCAGGAATAGTATTCAGCAGGATTATTGTAGAAAGGAGCTTGAACGGGAGGACTGGAACAGAGATTATGTAGATTATTTGGAATCACAGTTTATGAATGTGAATGATGTAGGCGAATTTACAGAAGAAGAACTTACCGCACCGATTATGACCAGAGAAGAATTTGAGCGTCAGCAGGCGGTAGAACTGTATAAAGAAAAAGCTGCCAGAGCAGGAGCACTATGGGATGATGCTTTAAAAGGATTTTCCGGTGTTATCCATAAATGGAAGTGGGAGTATATGGATTATCTGGAAGACGTCAAGTACAGGGATATTGCAGATGTAACTTTGGAGATAGCAAAGGAAGAGATACTTTCGTATGGGGAATTTGCGGAATTAAAGGAAACAGAAGGAAAGGTACAGGAGCAGGCTTCAGATATTGTAGAAGCTTCTAAAATTGCGGCAATTCAGACTGATTCAGTAGATGAGCCACAGGCTACTGTAGTATCAGAGGAAGTAGAGGTTGAAATTCCTAAGATAGAAGAAACAGTACCAGAAGATGCAGAGGTTATTTCAGAGATAATTGATTATACCAAATTGTCGATGGAAGAGCGTGCTTCACTTCTGCCTGTGCCTACAGATGATTATACTACAGAGTATGCTATGTACTGTCAGCGTATGGGATACACAGCAGAAAAGATGAAGAGTATCCGTTATAAGATGACTGTGTATGATGAGTTCTTGGAGGAATACAATTATCGCAAATTGCATTATGGTGTGAGGGATGAATCCAGAACGGTCGCTGCTTCTGAAAAGAATAAGGGAGCGAGGTGATAGATAGGTAAAATTAATATTTCAGAAACATAATACAAGCAATTTTTAAACAAACAGGCATTATTATTAACTTATCAAATTCAAGGAGGTAACGAGAAATGAATGTTACAGGAACTATTAACGTAGGAATGGCAAAAGCAGCAAGATGCATGAGAAATGGAGTAGATAATTGCAAAACTGATGGAAAGATTGCAGAGCAGAAGAAAATAATCAAGGCATTGACCAGAGAAATTGGCAATCTGACAATAGTCAGATTGGAAGCAGGAGAAGAAATGTGTCCTGAAATAATGGAAAGATACAATGCTATTACAAGACTTTATATGAGTTACATTCAATTCTGGGCAGAGCAGGATTTTTCTATTTCTCCGGAAGTGATGGCAAAACAGATTGCAGAGTTTTCCAAAGAACAGAAAGCAGATATGATGATGCATAGGAAGAAATAAACTTATTTTAGCACTACAATCCCATTAAAAATACAAAAAAAGAGTATTTCAAAAAGACAGAAGCTGCCCTCTTATCTGTTGGGTACTGAATAGATACAAAAAGAGAAACATTCATATTTGTAAGCAAGCTTACATATGTCTGTTTCTCTTTATTAGCACGGCTCATGCCCATTCAGATGTTCCCAGCGGGAATCGAACCCACAACTAACGCTTAGGAGCTCGAGATACCACTGTAAATACATACAATGATTAGTCAACCTAAGTTAAGGAAATCCTTGGTTTTCTTAACTATTCTGTTACTCCCTGTCAAAATAAGAAAACCCAGCAATGGCCTCCTCCGATACATCTACACAATCCCAGGTTAGTCCAAGAAGCTCACCGATAACAGCGATCATCCGAAAGCGTACTATAAGGACTTTGACGGTGTTCTTATGACAGATGGTCTGGAAGGAGCTTTGAAGGAGCTGACTCCAGAAGAGCGCTTAAAAGAGCGGCAGGCTTCCATCAAGCCTCTGGTTGAAGAATTCTTTTCCTGGCTCCGAAAGATACAGGCAGACCGGTCGGTGCTTCCAAAGAGCGAAACCGCCAAAGGCATCAACTATTGCCTGAATCAGGAAGAATACCTGAAGGTGTTCCTGTCAGATGGCCTGAATGTCTACTACTACATGAAGTATTTGCTGACAGAACTGACGCAGGCTGTTCGAGCCGATGGAAGTATAGATGAAAAAGATTTGACCTTTACACAGCTCATAAGATCAGCAACATTTGTAAAGGAAGCAATTTGGAAAGTGTTGCGTATATTCCAAATCTTATGGCAGATATATCATAAATGCATCAGGAGAATGTATGTGTCCGGTGATTATGTTCTGCACTGTCCGCCGAATATGGCACTGGTGTCCGTTTAGACGGGCAAGCTGCAGGTGAGAATGTTCCTTATTGCTGTAATATGGAAGTAAAACTTCGTGGGAGTAATAACTTTTCCTTTACAATCTTCTTGAAAAAGAGTACAATCAGCATGAAAGTTAGATACGCCATGTGGCTGAAAGGAGATGTGAATATGCAGGAATATGAAAAACCGGAAGCAGAGGTTGTCATCTTTGAGACGGTGGATGTGGTAGCTACATCGGGAACTTATACTCCTACTGCGTGAGCCTGCAACACCTTAGGGGTAGTAAAAAGAGGTATATATCGCTGGATATATACCTTTTTTCGTATGAGTAGGTCAAGGTATGTGTGAACAGGCAGATGCTGAAAAATGGGAATTGTTCACAGGTAGGAATTTTATGAACTGAAAATTCTGTACGATACAGTTCTGACTGCAGATTTTGCCGATTTGGAATGCGAATTAGGAGGGGGATTTATGAAGGTAAAGTCAGGATTTAAGCTGATGAAAGTGGGAGTCCAGAATCTGGTTGTGGCAGTGGATGAGAGGGCGGAGAAGTTCAACGGAATGGTCCGCCTAAACTCCACCGGAGCATTTCTCTGGGAGAAGATAGAAAAGGGAAGTGAGAAGGAAGAACTGGTATCTGCCCTTCTTGCACAATATGGAATTGATGAGGAGACGGCGAGAAAGGATCTGGATGGCTTTTTGAATATACTGATTGAAAACGGGATTCTGGAGTGAAAAATAGATGAATATATTGATGGCATTTAATTCGGAATACTGTAAGCCGGCGATGGTAACCATGCACTCTCTGCTCTGCAATCATGACTGCGAGGTAGTCTTTTATATTATTTATTCCAGATTGACCGAAGCAGAAAAAGACAGGATTTCAGAAATAACCATGGCAGAAGGCCATGGCCGGTGCGTCTTCCTTCAGGTGGTGGAAAGCACCTATGCGGATCTGCCGACACTGGAATGGATCTCTCCGGAGACATATTACCGGCTGCTGGCTCAGAAACTTCTGCCTGAAAGTGTGGACCGGATTCTATGGCTGGATGCCGATGTGGTAATCTGCGGAGATATCACAGAGTTTTATCATCAGGACCTGGAGGGGAATCTTTTGGCTGCCTGTTCTGTCATGGATGAGGAGAGTTACTATGCATTCCTCAATCAGCTGACGCTGCCTCCGGATGCCAGATATTTCAATGCCGGTGTCCTTCTGTATGATTTGGAAGCCCAGAGAAAGAAACTGGATCCGGATATATATACCCGGTATCTGCAGGTGTTTGGAAAGCGTCTGATCTATGGAGATCAGGATGTGCTGAATGCGGTATTTTACCGCTGCGTCAAATTTGCCGAGCCGAAACACTATAATTGCTCGACCCATGCGTTGGATAAACTAACTTCCGGAGAAAGAAGAAAGGTCTTAAAGGATTGCCGTATCCTTCATTACAATGGGAGTTCCAAACCCTGGAACCCCGGATATTGTCTCGTTTCTTCAGATATATTCCACAGGTACGCATCGGTATTTCCAGAGTTTTCCTATCTGGAGGCTCCGGAATGGGAGAAGCAGGAGAAGAGAGCCAGGCAGCGCATGCTTTCCTATAAAAGAAAGCACAAGGAAAGCGAGGAAGAGAGGCTGCGGTACTCGTTTGTGATTCAGATTGCCGGAGTGAAAATCCGGGTTGTCCATCGGTACCAGAAGGTGCTGATGCACTGCAGAAAGTATATGGTGCCTTCCGGAGAATCGGAGCTTGAGGTGACCTTAACCAGGGAGGATCTGGCCTATGAGAAAAAACAGTATGAGGCGGTCTGTGCGGCAGAAAAACGGGAGAACGGATCGGTCAGTGACGAAGAACTGGAAATATCTGCGTTAAACCGCAAGACTGCAGAGGCGCTTCTTGATTTCCATATACTTCTCATTCACGGTGCAGCGGTGGAAGTGGAGGGGCAAGCTTATTTGTTTTGCGCCAAAAGCGGAACAGGAAAGACAACCCACATCGAATTTTGGAAAGAACTTCTGGGGGAGGCTCTTACCGTGATAAACGGAGATAAGCCGTTTCTGAAGATAGAAGAGGCGGTGACGGTATATGGTTCCCCCTGGTGCGGAAAAGAAGGACAGAATACAAATACTTCCTGCCCCCTTGCGGGGATCTGCCTGTTAGAGCGGGGAACGAAGAATGAGATACGCAGGCTGTCACCGGAGGAAGTATTTCCCCGCATGATGTCCCATGCGTACCGGTTCCGGGATAGGGGAAAAGCAGAGCAGATGATGAACCTTCTGAGCAAACTGGCTGAGATGGTGCCGTTTTATGGATTAAAAGCCCTGCCGGATGTAGAGGCGGCCCGGCTTTCTTATGAAGCTATGAGGACAGAATGATGCGATCAGCGATTCAGGAAGAACTGGATAAAAATGGAATCACAGTCTGCACCACCAGAGGCGACAGCATGGAGCCGCTTCTGGCAAACCGAAGGGATATTGTAACGATCCAGAAGATAGAGCCGGGGCAGCGGCTGAAAAAATATGACGTTCCCCTGTATCGGCGGGATGGAGGGGAGAACTATGTGCTTCACCGGATTCTGAAGGTGCGGGAGGAGGACTATGTGATCTGCGGTGACAACCGGTG
>SAMEA3663023__coassemble_568_pt1 | contig 97943 bp, 83 predicted proteins | sample SAMEA3663023__metabat2_low_PE_007 | metagenome-assembled genome bin SAMEA3663023 (sample SAMEA3663023) | pig gut metagenome | biome: pig gut; feature: pig-associated habitat; material: faeces | place: France | collected 2012 | reverse complement strand
GGCGTTCGCCGCATCACGCCAAAAGTAAAAACCGTGATTTGTGAGCAAGCTCCCAATCACGGTTCTTACTTTGCCTATGCGCGGCTCATTGCTCGCGTAAACTCTCAATTTATCGTCATTATTAAACGAAAGAACTACATCATTTATCCAATGATCATAACGCAGATCCCATTCAGATACTATCCGTTTTCTTTTGCAAAATATTCCTTTGTCATCTTCACTACAACGCCGGACAGCAGGAACACGGCGATCAGGTTGGGAATGACCATGAGTCCGTTGAAAGTCTCGGCGATGCTCCACATGAGTCCCAGGTTCATGGTAGCGCCTACGATAGCTGTAAGGGAATACAGCACCATGAAAGGCATGTTGGAGCGGGAACCGAAGAGGAACTCGATACATCTCGTACCGTACAGTCCCCAGCCAATGATCGTCGAAAATGCGAAACAGCACATCGCCACGGCGGTAAAGACAGATACCCAGCTGCCGTAGACAGCGGTGAATCCACTGATGGTCAGTTCCGCACCGGCAGCTTCACCGTAATTTACAGGTACGCCACTGCACAGGATGACCAGCGCTGTCATGGTACAGATGATAATGGTGTCCACGAATACCTCAAAGATACCGAAGAAGCCCTGCTTTACCGGCTTTTTCGTGTCGGCACAGGCATGAGCGATAGATCCGGTACCAAGACCGGTTTCGTTGGAGAAGATACCGCGGGATACGCCCTTTTTCATACTCATGAAGAAGCTTCCGACCACACCGCCGGTGACAGAGGCGGGATGGAAAGCACCTTCTATAATAGAAGCAAATACAGCAGGTACAGACTTAATATGGAAAAAGATCACACCCAGTGCCAGCACGATATACATGATCGCCATGAAAGGTACCAGCTTAGAGGTAACATTGCCGATACGCTTGATGCCGCCGATCAGGATCAGGGCAATGATGATCGACAGAGCCACGCCGATGATCAGGTTGACAAGCTTCACAGCATCTGCAGGCAGTACGTTAAAGCTGCTCAGAGCAGAATCAATGGCAGTAGTGATCGTATTGACCTGTGTGGCATTACCGGTACCAAACACAGCCAGCACACCGAAAGCGGCGAACAAATACGCCAGGAAGTGCCATTTTTTATCCAGTCCGTTCTTAATATAATACATAGGGCCGCCTACCAGATCTCCCTGTGCATTGGTCTCGCGGAAGTGTACAGCAAGCGTTACCTCGGCGAACTTGGTGCACATGCCGAACAGCGCAGATACCCACATCCAGAATACCGCACCGGGACCGCCAATGGCGATAGCACCTGCCACACCTGCCACATTACCGGTACCAACGGTAGCTGCGAGAGCGGTACATACCGCCTGGAAAGGTGTCAGGGCTCCATCGGAGGCTTCTTTTTTCTTCATCATACGTCCCAGTGTCACCTTCATGGCGTAGGGGAACTTGCGGATCTGCAGGAAACGCGTCCGAATACTTAAATACAGACCGACGCCGATGATACAGATCATGGCGGGGACGCCCCAGATGAAATTGTTGACAACACTGTTGACTGCTTCGATTGTGGATAACATAGACGAAATCTCCTATCATTTGTGGATATAAGACAAATACTTTTATAGATTAACATATTTTCACATATGCTGCCACTCAAATCTTGATTTCCGGGCAGTGTATCATGGAATCTGTTTTTTCCCAGAAGAGATAAATACTTGTTGCATGGAAGAAAATTCACAATTATTATAATAGAAAAGGGATAAATAAGGAGGAGCAAAATGAAAGCAGATATCAGATGGCTGGACGATCCACAGGTGTTCCGGGTCGGTCAACTGCCAGCCCACAGTGATCATCCGATCTATCAGGATACGGAAGAAGCGGCAGAGGGCAGAAGTTCCCTGGTACAGTCTCTGGACGGGACCTGGGAGTTCGCCTATTCGGTGAACGCGAAAAGCCGTCCGGTGAATTTTTATCGGGAGAATACTGCAAATGTAGAATTCGATACGATCTGTGTGCCGGGACATATTGAACTGGCAGGTTATGACCAAATTCATTATATCAATAATATGTATCCCTGGGAGGGGAAAATCTACCGCCGTCCGGCGTATACGTTGGGGAAAGGTCTGGCAGAAGGCGCTTTCAGTGAGGCGGAGTATAATCCTGTAGGAAGCTATCGCAAGCGTTTTCACCTGGCGGAAGGTCTGCGGGGGAAAAGGGTGATCATCTGTTTCGAAGGCGTGGAACAGGCGATGTATGTCTGGCTGAACGGGCATTTTGTGGGATATGCAGAGGACAGCTTTACCCCCTCCGAATTCGATCTGACACCCTATATTAAGGAAAAGGACAACCTGCTGGCGGTGGAAGTGCATAAGCGCAGTACGGCTGCTTTTCTGGAGGATCAGGATTTCTTCCGCTTTTTCGGAATCTTCCGGAGTGTGGAATTATATGCCAAGCCGCAGTGGCACGTGGAAGACCTTTGGGCGAAGCCTTATTTTTCCGTAGAGGATGGAAAAGGCATGTTAGATGCAGCAATCAAAATATCTGCTGAGGATGAAGGACAGCGTCCGGGCAAAATGCGTGTATGCCTGTCGGATGCCAACGGGAAATGCCTGTTGGAGCAGACACAGATTTTGCAGTCACAGGTGGAACAAACGTTGCACATTCGGGAAACATTGGCAGAAAAAGTAATCCCCTGGAGCCATGAGAATCCGTACTTATATCAGCTGGAGATCACTCTGACAGACAGTGAGGGGGAAATGACGGAAGTGGTGCCGTACAAAATAGGCTTCCGTGATTTCTCGCTGGATCCGCAGGATAAGGTAATGAAGCTGAATGGTAAGCGCTTGGTGATCTGTGGTGTGAACCGTCATGAGTGGAATGCGGCATCCGGCAGATGTATTTCAATGGAAGACATGAAATGGGATATTGCCTGCTTCAAGCGTAACAATATCAATGCGGTCAGAACCTGTCATTATCCGGACCGCAAGGAATGGTACGGACTGTGCGATGAAGCCGGAATCTATGTGATGGCGGAGACGAATCTGGAAAGCCACGGCTCCTGGCAGAAGATGGGTGACACAGAGCCCTCCTGGAATGTACCGGGCTCTGTGCCGGAGTGGAAGGAAGCGGTAGTGGACCGCGCCAGAACGAATTTTGAATGTTATAAGAACCATCCGTCAATCCTGTTCTGGTCCCTTGGCAATGAATCCTATGCCGAGGATGATATCGCTGCGATGCAGCAGTTCTTCAAGAAAAAAGATGACTTGCGTCTGGTGCACTATGAGGGTGTTTTCCATAACAAGGCATATGAGGATGTGATTTCCGATATGGAGAGCCGGATGTATGCATATCCGCAGGAGATTATAGATTATCTGGAAAACGATCCGAAAAAGCCGTATCTGTTGTGCGAATATATGCATGATATGGGAAATTCCCTGGGTGGAATGAATTCCTATATGGACCTGTTGGACCGTTTTGAGATGTACCAGGGTGGCTTTATCTGGGACTATATCGACCAGGCACTGTGGGTAAAGGACGAAGTGACGGGACGCAGAGTACTGCGATACGGAGGAGATTTTGATGACAGACCCAGTGATTATGAATTTTCGGGGAACGGAATCTTATTCGCAGACCGTAGTGAAAAACCGGCAATGCAGGAGGTGAGATATTATTATGGCACTCAGAATCGTAATCGGTGATGTGACTATCGGTATACAGGGACAGGATTTTTCCTATATTTTCTCCGTGGGATGCGGAGGCATGGAGTCTTTATATAAGGATGGCAAAGAGTGGCTGTACAGGTCTCCCCGACCGGCTTTCTGGCGCGCGGTCACGGATAATGACAGAGGGTGTGGATTCGCATTCCGCAGCGCGGTATGGTCTGCGGCAGATCGTTTTGTACGCTGCAGCCGGGTAGAGGCCCGGATGGATGGGCAGGAGATTGCCATCCCGCTGGCACCGGCGAATAATAAATACACCGGAAAAGAGACCTGTGACAGATTCGAGATGATCTATACGTATGAGACGCCGACAGTTCCGGCCACGGAGGTGACAGTGACTTATACGGTGGAAACGGATGGCAGAATTCATGTGCAGGCAGAGTATCGCGGACAACAGGGTCTGCCGGAGCTTCCGGTATTCGGAATGAGGTTCCTGATGCCCACCGCAGCGGAGAGGTATACCTATGAAGGACTGTCCGGAGAGACCTATCCGGACCGTATGGCAGGAGGAATCCCCGGTGTGTATGAAGTACAGGGCCTGCCGGTGACACCTTATATGGTACCTCAGGATTGCGGGATGCATATGCAGACCAAATGGCTGGAGATCGTCAGGAAGACTTCCCTGGATAATACAGACTGTGGAGGAAGAAGCAGCCGTTTGAAAATAACCGCGGAAGAGGGAAAAGACTTCGCATTTTCCTGTCTGCCCTATACGGCGCAGGAACTGGAAAATGCCATGCATCACGAGGAACTCCCTCCTGCCCGCAGGACGGTGGTATCCATCTTGGGAGCAGTGAGAGGCGTGGGAGGTATCAACAGCTGGGGTGCTGATGTGGAAGACATTTATCATATCAGCGGAGAGCAGGATATCTCTTACGGATTCTGGATCGAGTGAAATACTTCCCCGATCGGTCCCTGAATCAGGAGATCCGCATTTTTGTCTCTGGGGGTCGCACTTTTGTTGATGACCACCAGCTTATCACCCTGAAAATAATCAATTAACCCGGCTGCGGGATAGACAGCCAGAGAAGTGCCGCCGATGATCAGGACATCTGCTTCGTGGATGTATCTGACGGCGGCATTTATCGTCTTTTCATCCAGTCCTTCCTCGTACAGGACCACATCCGGTTTAATGGTGCCACCGCATTTCTCACAGTGCGGTATGCCGGTGCTGTTTAAGATAGCATTCAGACCGTAGAACTGATGACATTTTTCACAGTAATTGCGAAGTACGGAGCCATGAAGCTCCAGGACAGTCTTACTTCCAGCGGCCTGATGCAGTCCATCGATATTCTGTGTTATTACAGCACGTACTTTTCCGGCACGTTCCAGCTCCGCCAGCTTTTTATGGGCGGCGTTCGGCTGAGCTTTTGGGAAGAGCATCTTATTCCGGTAAAAACGGAAAAATTCTTCCGGATGGGAACGGTAAAAGCTGTGACTCAATATGGTCTCCGGAGGATAGTCGTATTGCTGATGGTACAGACCGTCCACGCTGCGGAAGTCTGGAATCCCACTTTCGGTGGAGACACCGGCACCGCCGAAAAATACAATGTTATCGTAGGTATCAATGATCTTTTGCAATTTCTGAATCTGTTCCTTCAAATTTTCCATAAGTTATTCCTCCTTTTCCTGATGAGAATTACGAAAATTATGAAAATATTGTTTCAGTACCGGCTGCAGACCGGCGTAAGTCGTACCGATCGCCAGATATTTAAACAGCTGCAGCAGAATATAGACACCGCAGGAATAAAAGCTGTTGATGAATTTCTGCATATCGTCGGTAAACCATCCGGTAAACAGACCGCAGCCAAAACGCAGTAAAACAGCACTAAGCAAGATCCCGAAGCTTAGGATCCACAGTTCCAGATCGGTTCGGTCTCCATGGAAGAGTCCGTGGATCACGCGGACGGTCAGCACAAGGAGAGCAAGCAGAGCCAGCAAAAATACGGGCTTTCCCAATACTTGATAGACGGCATTCATTTTATTCAGAAGAGATACCATACCGGAACTATAGACTTCATTGAAATCATATAAGGTCTCGTCGGCAATGGAATCATAATCTGCCGCCTGGAACTGTGACAGTGTAGGATACACTGCCAGGCAGGAGGTAAATGCCTCCATCCGGCGGATATCCGACAGACGCCCGGTGCTTTTGGCAGAGCTGCTTAGAGCACAGTCCGTATAACCGGCGATCTTCCATATATTTTGCAGAGTATCAGACAGGATACGCGGAATTTCCGAAGGTAATATTCCTCTGGATTGGGAGGAAAAATAGAGCGCACCGTCCTGCCTTTTTGTTAAATCACCCCGCTCTACTGCCGCATGGAGCTCAGAGAGAACGCTGCCGTAAAAGGTCTGCGCACTGACGGCATCCGGGGAATAGCCGGAGTCCTGTAGCGCATCCCGTAACACCCAGCTGAAGTGGTCACCGGGGATCTCTCCGTTACTCGTAGACCAGTCTTCCACATAGGAATCTAATAGCGGCTGGAGCTGTTGCAGGGTCGGACTGACGGCCTCCGCTCTGGCAATCGTCTCCCTGGGGATCCAGATGTCGGAGCCTGCTTCCGTATTGCCCTGCAGATGATAGAACAGGGACATCAGTTCGGCAAAATTTCCCTCCGTGCGGTCGTTGGTCAGGAATACACCGTAGTGGACCTGATTGATGGCGGAAATCGTCATATTGCCGCCAAACAGAAGCAATATCGGCAGCAGAAGTATGAAGCATTGGAGCAAAAGCTGCCGTCCTGTCCGCTTTTTATGCAGTGCCAGTATCACATAGCCTACATTCCATACTGTCATGACAGCGATAAACGGCAGGATCCAGACGGAATCCTCCCGGATCTGCCAGAAAAAGGCAAGAGCCATGCCGGTCAGAACTGCCCAGGGAAGCTGCTTTTTCAAGGGAAGCTCCTTGCGCAGGGTAAGACCGATCATGCCGGAAAATACAACCAGCACCATTCCGGGAACAATAGCCATACGGTACAGGCGCTGTGTCACCAGCTGCGTCAGACTGATGGGAGAAAATAACAGAAGCAGATACAGGAGCGTCTGTCCATAGGGATTCTTCCATCTGACGGATAATGCGCGGACGAACAGCCAGGCACCCACAGCCTGCAGTAGAGCCAGCAGCACGGAATATGGCAGACATAATTTTTTCGCAAGAACCAGAAACATCGGATATCCGATCCCTTTGGCGAGAGCATAGGCGTCGTAGCTGCCCAGCCATACGCCACTTAACAGATCGCAGGCATTCTCGAACAGCATCCGGTCGTCATAGCGCTGGTCGGCGAGGATCATATAAGGGATCCGCAATCCGGCAAGTATCCGGAGGGTAGTAAAAAACAAAATTATGATAGGAAGACATTTTGTGAAATTTGTTTTTGATGTCGGTCTGCACATAAGAATCCTTCTTCTCTAAAGTATTATAATAATCAATTACATCACATTTTTCCGCAAGGTACAAGTCAGCCGATGCCGGTAAAAGAAAAATTTTTAAAAAATTAAGAAAACCCTAAACTATGTGGTATTGAGCCAGGTGCTGCAGATATGCTACAATAAGCCATAGGGAAAGATTGGAGGATATATGAAGAGGGACCGCTTGATTCCGGTGGAAAAAAGTAAAAAAGTGATCTATCTGGATCCCAGAGGCAGAGGCGTGGATCAGAAGCATTACGGAGCAATGGCACTGTATGTTCTGGCGGTACTGTGTGCGCTGTATTGTGTGGGAATCGGGCTGTTTGTCGGCTTTGGCAGTTATTTTTTCCTGATCTGGGGCGCGATCGCCGCGTTTTGTGCTGCATGGGGCTGGATACTGACTCATAAATCCGTACAGGAGAGAATCCCGCGCTGGATCCGGATGACGTTCTGCGGGCTGGTGGCAGCGGGAATACTGCTACTCCTTATATTAGAAGGAATGATCTTCGGGCAGTTCGGCGCGAAAGCAGAGGAGGGAGCGGACTACGTCATCATACTGGGAGCTCAGTGGAAGACTACCGGCCCCAGCTATGTACTGCAGAAACGTCTGGATAAAGCCATAGAATACCTGAATGCCAATCCGGAGACGAAAGTCATCGTGTCCGGTGGACAGGGTTATAACGAGCCTGTCAGCGAAGCGGAGGGTATGAAAGGATATCTTGCGGATGCAGGAATCGATCCGGAGAGGATACTTGCGGAGGATGCTTCCACGAATACGACACAGAATCTGATCTACAGCGGAGAACTGTTGAATAAATCGGAGGACAGTGTGGTCGTTGTCACCAATAATTTTCATATGTTCCAAGCTCTTGCCATTGCGAAGAAGCAGGGATATCTGCATGTGGAGGGACTGTCAGCCGGAACTTTTCCTCTTACAGTACCGAATAATCTGCTGAGAGAAGCTTTTGGAATCGTGAAGGATTTTATGGCGAACAACTTATAATAAGGTTACAGGTACCGGCTGCGAAGTGCCGGCACAGGAGTGGACATACAGACAAGAGAGACGAGGAAGAGCGTTATGGACATTAATGTGGGAGATGTATTGAAACTGAAAAAACAACATCCCTGCGGAAGCAGAGAATGGGAAGTACTCCGCGTGGGAGCGGACTTTCGACTGAAATGTCTGGGCTGCGGTCACCAGATTATGATCGCACGGAAATTACTAGAAAAAAATGTGAAAGAAATCGTTGAAAAAGCTTGAAAAGTGCACAGGAATATGGTAACATGTTCTTTCGTGAGACACTTTATTCCTTGCTCATATGTGAAATATGGGCCAGAGACCAAAAGGAGGTAACTAACATGAACAAGTACGAATTAGCCGTTGTTGTTAGCGCTAAGATCGAGGATGATGAGAGAGCAGCCGTTGTTGACAAGTGCAAGGCACTGGTTGAGAGATTCGGCGGCAACATCACAGAAGTGGACGAGTGGGGCAAGAAGAAGCTTGCTTACGAAGTTCAGAAGATGAAAGAAGCTTTCTACTACTTCATCAGATTCGAAGCTGAGAGCACTGTTCCTGCAGAGATCGAGAGCCGTGTTCGTATCATGGACAACGTGATCAGATACTTATGCGTTAGACAGGACGAGGCATAAACAGAAAGCGAGAAGCGAAATATGAATAAAGTAATTCTTATGGGACGTTTAACAAGGGATCCTGAGGTGAGATATTCTCAGGGAGCTACCGCAACAGCGATCGCTCGTTTTTCCATTGCAGTAGATAGAAGATTTAAGCGTGATGGCGAGCCGGATGCTGATTTTATTAACTGTGTAGCGTTTGGTAAGACTGGTGAGTTTATCGAGAGATATGGCCACAAGGGAACAAAGTTCGTTGTGGAAGGACGTATCCAGACCGGCAGTTATACCAATAAGGATGGACAGCGTGTGTACACTACCGATGTAGTGGCTGAGAACGTAGAGTTCGCAGAGAGCAAGAACGCATCTGCCGGCAATAATGACGGTGGATACCAGAACGCTGGTTTTGGTGGTGGTAATAATGCCCCCGCTCCTTCCGGAGCCGGTGATGGTTTTATGAACATCCCTGACGGCATCGATGAAGAATTACCCTTTAACTAAGTTTCAGTGACAAGCGGAGCTGACACCCGCCTCTGCCCTGACAGATTCCGATAGGAGGTAATAATAATGGCTTTTAATAAGACTGAGAAGACCGATTCTCCGATGAGAAAAAAAGGCGGTATGCGCAGAAGAAAGAAAGTTTGCGTATTCTGCGGTAAAGATAACGTAATCGATTACAAGGATACAGCTAAGCTGAAGAAGTATGTATCTGAGAGAGGTAAGATCCTTCCTCGTCGTATTACCGGTACTTGCGCAAAGCATCAGAGAGCACTGACCGTTGCTATCAAGAGAGCACGTCACGTAGCACTTATGCCTTACGTAGCTGAATAATTCAGACTAAGACAGTAGTAAGAGACCAGCCGCAAAAGTGGCTGGTCTTTTTTCGACGTATGCAAGGAGACGAAGCGGCATGAGAAGAATACCAATCACAGATTTACATACACCGGAACTGGAGATTTACAACGAACGCAGGGAAATACAGCTACTCCGCTATTACGAACCGGCTCCCGGGTTGTTCATTGCGGAGAGTGCAAACGTGATTCTACGGGCGCTGACGGCGGGATACGAACCGTTGTCGCTTCTGATGGAACAGAGAGAAGCGGATTCCGAGAAGGGAAGAGAAGTCCTGGGGCGGATCATGGAGAGATCGGAGGAAATTCCTGTCTATGTGTCATCTAACGAGGTATTATCCCAAATCTCAGGCTTCAAGCTGGCGCGTGGCATGCTCTGTGCCATGCGGCGGAGAGCTTTGCCGAAGATGGAGGAGCTGTGTCGGGATGCCAGACGCATCGCTATCCTGGAAAATGTCGTGAATCCCACGAATGTAGGAGCAATCTTCCGCTCCGCAGCAGCACTGGGGATTGATGCGGTGCTCTTGACTGCAGGCTGCAGCGACCCGTTGTACCGTCGTGCGGCGAGAGTCAGCATGGGGACGGTATTCCAGGTGCCCTGGACATTTTTGGGGACGGAAGACTGGGCGGATCGCACGATGGCACAGCTGCGTGGCATGGGATATCGTACCGCAGCCATGGCGTTAAAGGAAGACAGCCTGTCACCGGATGCCCGGGTATTACATGAAGCGGAAAAGCTTGCAATTATTCTGGGGACGGAAGGGGAAGGTCTGGCAGCGGACACCATCGCAGAATGTGATTACACGGTCTGTATCCCCATGGCAAGAGGTGTGGATTCCCTGAATGTAGCGGCAGCCAGTGCGGTAGCATTCTGGGAATTATGCAGATAAGAGCGATTTTAACCTGAAATGCTGACAAAAAGCACAAATTTGACAGAGGAATATTGTCTATTCGTCAAAATAATATGGTGGCGGAGAGCTTTATTATTTGTTATAATAGAAGTTGTCGAACGCAAACATTGAGAGGTGTTCTTTGATGAAAAAACGAATCAGACTGAAGGGAAGAATCCGTACATATATTCAGTTCACCCTGTATCTGGGACTTCTGCTGCTGGCAATTGATGCCGCGGTATTTATGCTGGATTTTCGTGCCGGACTGCTTACTTTCGGATTTACGATCTTCTATTTTGCAATTACACTGACATTGTATTTCTATAATAAACCGATCATTATGAACGAACTGATCAGTTTTGCCACGGAGTATGGGCAGATCCAGCGGAAACTGTTGCGGGATCTGGACCTGCCGTATGCCCTTTTGGACGATTCCGGCAAGGTGATCTGGACGAATATTGCCTTTGAAAATGTGGTGCACCAGCCAAAGGGATATAACAAATCCATTACTTCCCTGTTCCCTACCATTACCAGGGACAGGCTTCCGGATGATTCCGGTGTGGATGAGGCACAGTACGAGCTGGAGTATGAAGGCTGTGAATACGTAGCAAAGTTCCGTAAGATTTCCCTGAAGGAAATGGCAGAACACAGCGATATGATCGATGCGGAAGGGTATAACGGCTATTTGATCGCGGTCTATCTGTTTGATGAGACCGCGCTGCACATTGCATTGCAGGAAGTGGATGATCAGAGCCTCACGGTGGGGATGATCTACCTGGATAACTATGAGGAAGCGCTGGAGAGCGTAGAGGAAGTCCGCAGGTCACTGCTGATCGCATTGATCGACCGTAAGGTGAACAAATACATTGCTTCTCTGGATGGTATCAGTAAAAAGCTGGAGAAGGACAAATACCTTGTGATCATGCGGAAAAAAGCGGTGGCGCAGCTGCAGGAGAGCCGTTTTGATCTGTTGGAAGAAGTGAAGACCGTTAACATCGGTAACGAAATGGCTGTGACTATCAGTATCGGTATCGGACTGGATGGTCTGACCTATGCACAAAATTATGAGTTTGCCCGTACCGCCATTGATCTGGCATTGGGACGTGGTGGTGACCAGGCGGTCATCAAGACTCCGGAGAGCATTACCTACTACGGCGGCAAGAGTCAGCAGGTAGAGAAAAATACCCGTGTCAAGGCGAGAGTAAAAGCCCACGCCCTGCGGGAGATCATTACCGGCAAGGATCGCGTCATTGTTATGGGTCACCGGATGCCGGATGTGGACAGCTTCGGGTCTGCAGTGGGTATCTACCGGATTGCCCAGACTTTGGGCAGAAAAGCCCATATTGTACTGAACGAGGCGACGACTTCTGTTCAGCCTCTGGTAGAGCTGTTTAAGAATAACCCGGAATATGATGAAGATATGATCATCACCAGCCAGCAGGCAATTGATATGGCAGGCAGCAACACCGTACTGGTAGTCGTGGATGTCAATAAGCCGTCCATTACAGAATGCCCGGATCTGTTGCGCTTCTGTAAATCTGTAGTGGTTCTGGACCATCACAGACAGGGCACAGAGACTATAGAAAATGCCACATTATCCTATGTGGAGCCTTATGCATCCTCGGCCTGTGAGATGGTATCCGAGATCCTGCAGTACACTTATGACAATATTAAGATTCGTACGGAAGAGGCGGATTGTATGTACTCCGGTATCATGATCGATACCAACAACTTTATGACCAAGACCGGTGTCCGCACCTTTGAAGCTGCCGCATTTCTGCGTAGAAATGGCGCAGATGTCACCAGAGTCAGAAAACTGTTCCGTGAGAATGCTGCAGAATATAAGGCAAAGGCAGACGCAGTCAGCCAGGCAGAGATTTACAAGCAGTTCTTTGCCATCTCTCTGTGTACCGCGGAGGATCTGCCCAGTCCTACGATCATTGGGGCACAGGCAGCCAACGAACTGCTGAATATCAAAGGAATCAAGGCAAGTTTCGTACTCACGGATTATCAGGGTAAGATCTATGTCAGTGCCAGATCCATTGATGAGGTTAATGTACAGATCATTATGGAACGTATGGGTGGCGGCGGTCACATGAACACTGCAGCCTGTCAGATGGAGGGTGTAGGATTGGTAGAAGCCATCGGCGTGCTGAAGCATACCATTGACGATATGTTGGAATCCGGAGAGATTTAGAGATAGGAAAGGCAGGTATATAACATGAAAATTATTTTACTTCAGGATGAAAAAAAGCTGGGCAAAAAAGGAGATATCATTGAAGCCAGCGAAGGATATGCAAGGAACTATATTTTACCGAAAAAGATCGGTGTGGAAGCAACTTCCAAAAATATGAATGACCTGAAGCTTCAAAAAGCGAATGAAGAAAAAGTAGCACAGGAGAACCTGGATGCGGCAAAAGCTCTGGCAGCGGAGCTGGAGACTAAGCAGGTCATGGTTAAGATCAAAGCAGGAGAAGGCGGCAAGACCTTTGGCTCCGTATCTTCCAAGGAGATCGCAACTGCCTGCAAGGAACAGCATGGCATTGAAATCGATAAGAAGAAAATTGTACTTCCCGAGAGCCTGAAGAATTTTGGCTCCTATGAGGTGACAGTAAAGCTTCATCCCCAGGTGGCAGCAAAATTGACGGTGAAAGTTACGGAGGCATAGACAGGCCCATGCCGGCTATAGATGAAAATGTAATCAAAAGAATAATGCCCCACAGCCTGGAGGCAGAACAGTCGGTGATCGGATCTATGTTCATCGATACGGAGGCAATCGCTGCCGCGACGGAACAGATCTCGGGAGAGGATTTCTACAATCGTCAGTACGGTATTGTATTTGACACGATCGTGGAATTGAACAACGAGGGAAAACCGGTGGATTTTGTTACCCTGCAGGATCGACTGAGATCCAGGGAAGATGTGCCGCCGGAGGTCAGCGGACTGGATTTCCTGACGAACCTGATCGCATCGGTGCCCACCTCCGCTAACATTAAGTACTATGCCGGTATTGTTGCGGAGAAAGCAACCCTCAGACGACTGATTCGTACCAACGAAGAGATTGCCAATACCTGCTACAGCGGGAAAGAAAGTCTGGATACAATCCTGGAGAGTACCGAGAGCAAGATCAATGAGGTGGTACAGAAAAAGAATGTAAAAGAGTTCGTCCCGATCCGTACGGTGGTTATGAATGCTATGGACAAGATCGAGAAGGCATCCAAGCTTCACGGAACTGTTACAGGTATTGCCACCGGATTCATTGATCTGGATTATCGTACTGCCGGTATGCAGCCCTCTGACCTGGTGCTGATCGCCGCCCGTCCTTCCATGGGTAAGACAGCGTTTGTACTGAATATCGCGCAGCATGTGGCTTTTAAGCAGAATCTGCCGGTAGCCATATTCAGTCTGGAAATGAGTAAGGAGCAGTTGATCAACCGTATGTTTTCCCTGGAATCCAGCGTGGATGCACAGAAGCTCCGTACCGGTCAGTTAAATGACCAGGAATGGGAACGATTGATCGAGAGTGCCGGTGTCATCGGCAAGTCCAAGCTGATGATCGACGATACCCCCGGTATCAGCATTGCAGAGCTCCGCTCCAAATGCAGAAGAATGAAGCAGGAAAACGGACTGTCCATGATCATCATCGACTATTTACAGTTGATGTCAGGCAGCGGCGGCAGAAGCAGCGACTCCAGACAGCAGGAGATCTCCGATATTTCCCGTTCCTTAAAGGCGGTAGCCAGAGAGTTATCCGTACCGGTGCTGGCTCTGTCTCAGCTGAGCCGAGCGGTAGAACAGAGACCGGATCATCGGCCGATGTTGTCCGACCTGCGTGAATCCGGAGCTATCGAGCAGGATGCCGACGTGGTAATGTTTATTTACCGTGATGATTATTACAACCATGATTCACCGGACAAGGGTATTTCCGAGATCATCATTGCCAAGCAGAGAAACGGTCCGATCGGAACCGTACAGCTGGCATGGCTGCCAGAGTACACCAAGTTCGCTAACCTGGAAAACGACAGAAAAAAAGATTTTTAAGTATCCTGCGAATACAGAATATAAAACACGAAAGAGAACAAGTAAGGGAAATTCCCCTGTACCTGTTCTCTTTTTTATTTCACATTTCATAATATGACAATTTAGAAAAGGAGAGATTATGGGAGAGTATTTATTGATTTCGGATGCGGCAAAACAGGTAAAGGTGGAGAGCCACGTGCTTCGTTACTGGGAGGAGGAACTACACCTGCCCATCAAGCGTAACGAATTGGGGCATCGCTATTATACGAAAGAAGATGTAGAACGCTTCAAAGAGATCAAGAGCATGAAAGAAAGGGGATTACAGTTGAAAGCAATCAAAATGATTTTAAAGGATGGGAAGCTGGATGTACTGCCGGAGGAAACGACAGAAAAAGAAGCAGCTGCCGCACCGCGTATGGCAATTGAAATTGTAGATGAGACAGTGAAGAAAACAGTACCATCACCGGTGCAGGAGACCTCGCTGTCAGGGGAGAACCGGGAAGAGAAAGTCAAGAGACTGCAGTGGATATTACAGCAGATGATCCGCGAGGCAGTGCGGGAAAATAATCAGGAACTGTGCAGAGAACTAAAGGAGAGCATGGTCAAAGAACTGGATTATCAGTTCCGTAATAGGGAAGAACGGGAAGAGGAGAGAGATCGCAGGCTGGAACAGCGCAGTGAAGAATATTATCAGAAAATGGACGAACTGTTACGGAAAAAGACCAAAGGACGGCTGCAAAAACAGCCGAAAGAAGCAATCGGAAATCTGGAAGAAAGTGATAAGAATAATAAAAATAAGGCAAAAAAAAAGAAAAGGCATTTCATTTTCTGAAATGCCTTTCCCGGGTCGTGTTCTAAGTCAGGAATTAATCCTCTGCGATAGCACCAACGGGGCACTGACCTGCGCAGGAACCGCAACTGATGCACTTATCTGCATCGATTTCGAACTTTCCGTCGCCCATGCTGATAGCGCCAACGGGGCACTGTGCCTCACAAGCTCCACATGCTACACAAGCATCACCAATAACAAATGCCATAATCTTTTCCTCCTATTTTGCGTGTATCAAATTATCTTGTTTGATACAAATTTATCAATATAACTATTAGTATTGTAATATAAATAGGGCTTGAATACAAGTCTTATTTAGTATTTTTTATCATTAGTTACAGTTGTTTATTTATATTTATTGAACTCCAGGATCTTCTTCGCATTCTGAATTCTCTCCTCGGTGGGGGGCTCTACACCCTCCAGCTTATAGGGAATTCCCAGCTCTTTCCATTTGTATTCACCTAATGTGTGATAGGGAAGAACCTCTACCTTCATAACGGTATTCAGAGTGTCAATGAATTCTCTTGTTTTCTTCAGATATTCGTCATTATCAGTGATTCCGGGTACCAGTACATGACGGATCCACATAGGGATACCCTGCTCGGAGAGGTATCTTGCGCAGTCCAGAATGTTCTTGTTGGTATGACCGGTGAGTTTTTTGTGCTCCTCATCATCAATATGCTTGATGTCCAACATGACAAGATCGGTATATTTCAGTAATTCGTTGAATTTGGAGAAGAAGGGCTCTTCTCTGGTAAAAGGCTGTCCGGAAGTATCAAGGTTGGTGTTGATGCCTCTCTCGTGAGCCTTACGGAAGAGATCGATGAGAAAATCGATCTGTAATAAAGCTTCACCGCCGCTGACGGTGATGCCGCCTTCTTTGCCCCAGTAGCTGCGGAAACGCTCTGCCTTATCTAACAGCTCATCTGCTGTCATGAGATTGTCAGTGTCAGGATTCCAGGTATCTACATTGTGGCAATATTGACAACGCATATTGCAGCCCTTGAGGAAGATAAGATAGCGGATTCCGGGTCCGTCTACTGCGCCGAAGGATTCTAATGAGTGAATTCTGCCTTTGATCATTGTAATAATCTCCATTCTCTGCCATGCAGGCAGCTGAGGGGTGAGTGTTACGAATAGTATATCCAAAAAAGGACCGGACATTACTGCCCGGCCCCATATACATCCTATTATCTTAGAAACCTGTAAGGATTACAGACTCTTATGGCAGGTTCTTGCGATAACATCATCCTGCTGCTCCTTGGTCAGGCTGATGAACTTAACAGCATAACCGGATACACGGATGGTGAAGTTAGCGTACTCAGGCTTCTCAGGATGAGCCTGTGCATCTAACAGCTTCTCGGTACCGAATACGTTAACGTTGAGGTGATGAGCACCACGATCAAAGTAACCGTCCATTACACGTACCAGAGTTTCTTTCTGCTCGTCAAGGTCGTGACCAAGAGCGGAAGGAGCCATGGTCTGGGTATTGGAGATACCGTCCAGAGCGTACTCATAAGGCAGCTTAGCAACAGAGTTCAGGGATGCAAGCAGACCGCTCTTCTCAGCACCGTAGGAAGGTGATGCACCGGGAGCGAAAGGCTTGTAAGCTTCTCTTCCGTCAGGCAGAGCACCGGTAGCCTTACCATATACAACGTTAGAAGTAATGGTCAGTACGGAAGTGGTAGGCTCGGAATTTCTGTAGGTCTTGTTCTTCTTGATCTTCTCCATGAAGGTCTTCAGCAGCCATACAGCGAATTCATCAGCTCTGGGATCATCGTTACCGTATTTAGGGAAGTCACCTTCAGTCTTGAAGTCGATAGCACAACCCTGGTCATCACGGATAACCTTAACCTTAGCATACTTAATAGCGGACAGGGAGTCTGCTACGTGGGACAGACCTGCAATACCGGTTGCGAAAGTTCTTCTTACGTCGGTATCGATCAGAGCCATCTCAGCTGCTTCATAGTAGTACTTATCATGCATATAGTGGATCAGGTTCAGGATGTTAACATACAGAGATGCACACCAGTCAAGCATGATGTCATATTTATGCATAACTTCGTCGAAATCAAGGTACTCGGAAGTGATAGGAGCGATTTCAGGACCGCACTGCATATGTTTGCCGTTCTTGTCCAGATGCTTCTCATCCTTACCACCGTTGATAGCGTACAGTAAGCACTTAGCCAGGTTAGCACGAGCACCGAAGAACTGGATCTCCTTACCGGTCTGAGTAGCGGATACGCAGCAGCAGATGCTGTAGTCATCGCCCCAGATAGGCTTCATAACGTCATCGTTCTCATACTGGATGGAAGATGTGGTTACGGAAATCTTAGCTGCATACTTCTTGAAGTTAGCAGGCAGAGCGCTGGAGTACAGAACAGTCAGGTTCGGCTCGGGGCTGGGTCCCATGTTCTCCAGAGTATGAAGGAAACGATAGTCGTTCTTGGTAACCATATGACGACCGTCCATTCCGATACCAGCAACTTCCAGAGTAGCCCATACAGGGTCGCCGGAGAACAGCTGGTTGTAAGAAGGAATACGAGCGAACTTAACCATACGGAACTTCATGGTCAGATGGTCGATCAGCTCCTGAGCTTCTTTCTCGGTCAGGGTGCCTTCCTTTAAGTCTCTTTCAATATAGATATCCAGGAAAGTGGAGATACGTCCTACGGACATAGCTGCACCGTTCTGGGTCTTGATAGCTGCCAGGTAACCGAAGTATAACCACTGGATAGCTTCCTTAGCGTTGGTAGCGGGACCGGAAATATCGTAGCCGTAGATCTTAGCCATTTCCTTCATTCCCTGCAGAGCCTTGATCTGATCAGCGATCTCTTCTCTCAGACGGATGATTTCCTCGGTCATAACGCCGGTACCGCAGTTCTTCTTATCCTTCTGCTTCTGCTCGATCAGGAAATCGATACCGTACAGAGCAACTCTTCTGTAGTCGCCTACGATACGTCCACGACCATAGGTGTCGGGAAGACCGGTAACGATATGGGTATGACGTGCAACCTTCATCTCATCGGTATAAGCATCAAATACTGCCTGGTTGTGAGTCTTGTGATACTCATTGAAGATCTTGTCATATTTTTCATTTACTTCGTAGCCATAGGTGCTTGCAGCCTGCTGAGCCATCTTAATACCACCATAAGGCATGAATGCTCTCTTTAAAGGCTTGTCTGTCTGCAGACCAACGATCTGCTCCAGATCCTTCATAGATTCATCAATATAGCCAGGGCCATAAGCGGTCAGTCCGGATACAACCTCGGTCTCACATTCCAGAACGCCGTTATGCTCACGCTCTTCCTTCTGTAACTCCTGAAGTCTGCCCCAAAGCTTATCAGTTGCTTCGGTAGGTCCCTCCAGGAAGCTCTCATCTCCATCATACGGAGTGTAGTTGGTCTGGATGAAGTTACGTACATTGACGTCTACATCCCAGTGGCCATCTTTTTTAAAGCCTCTCCATGCTTCTGCCATGAAAATTTACCTCCTTCTGGTAAAAACAATTAATATTATCAACTGAGAGTACCAGTTGCGCTGGCATCCCAAGCTGTTTCTTTACGATAAAAGTGTACTACCTGACAAGGGTAAGTGTCAACAGTTTTAGGTAATGTACGCGCTTTTGTACATCAGCTCTGACATGAAAAAGAGATTGCCGTGCGTGGGTGCTTGCACACAAAGCACGAAAATCTCTTTTTTATGAATGCGGTGTGCGGCAGAGCTGATCCTCGGGGAAGAACAAATGCTGATGTACAAGAATATTCTTGTAATCTTTTGGGGAAAGTATTATACTAAAAAAGCCTTATACGGCAGAAAGGAGAACGATATGACCGGAGTAACAAAAGACATGACAATCGGCGAGATCTTACGTGCCAACCCCGAAGTGGCTCCTGTGCTCCTCGATGCAGGAATGCATTGTCTGGGATGCCCTGCTTCACAGGGAGAGACCCTGGAAGAGGCAGCTATGGTACATGGTATTGATGTAGATGAGCTTATGAAAGTGATTGAGGAGCTGTAATCGTATTTACAGACCGATCATCTTATAAAAACAGGAGAGCCCCGGAAAGGACTCTCCTGTTTTATTTCATAAAATCGAATTCAAATCGAAAATCAGATATTTGCAAGACGCTGTAAAGCATGTTCGGCGATCAGTGTGGAACAATGTTCCTCAAGAAAAGTAAGGCTTGCCGGTGTGGAACGCTTGGGAATACCGTATTCAGAGATGACATTGCAGACACGGTCGAAGACCTCGCGATCTTCTTCGCCCTGCGTCAGGATCAGATAATACCCGTCGGTACCCTCTTCGTGATACAGAGTGCTGAGCCCATGATAATGGCTTCCGGCTATTACTGCCGCATTGATCACCTGTTTCAGAGATTCCATACGGAACAGGCGGGAACGTACACTGTCACTCTCCTCGGGAGCGGACGCGGAAGGAACTTCAGGAGCGCTTGCGGTATTGTCTTCGCTCTGGATACGGCGGAACAGATCCAGAACCTCGTCTGCAGTGCTCTCATCACTGTCCTCATCACTTTCTTCCGTAACGGAAGGAGCAAAACGGGAAAAACGGGTATCCAGTTCATCCGGGTCTTCTACTTTTGTAATGATCAGCACGATGCAGTCCGCATTCAGCGGGATGGCCTCGATCATCAGAGGGATGTCTTCGGCTTCAAATCCAAATTCAAAATTGGCCTGCTGCATCATGTCACGGAATAGGGATTTTGCCTTTTCCGTACCGTAGGCAAGCTCACTTATTTTTAATTCGCGGCTGGCGAGATCCTCGCGGGTCAGCGTGCAGCGAATCTGATTTTCATTTACTTTTTCAATCTTCATGCGACAACACTTCCTTTCTGCCTTCGCATTGGTATGGTATATAGCTTATACTTTCCCTATATTTTAGTCAATAGAAGCTTTTCACAGTTTAAAAAAATTTAATAAAAGAGCTTGTCAAACAAGGCATTACAGTATATAATCTCACCTATAGATGCCTCTGATACTCCGGTACGGAGAGGAGGCTGACGGATTTCTTATTTTCTTGTTGATTTACGAGGAACGATTCGTTCCGTTTCATCCCATTTTTATTTGTATTCACAAAACGATGGAGAGCATCTATTGTTTTGTAAAATATAGTATGGAGATGTCTTACAGGCGTATACGTGTCTGGTCATAATATTTCAACGAAATTTTTCACAATCATAATTCCAATGTTTTATTTGAACTACCTTAAAGAAGTACCGTCAGAGGCATTTATATTCATAAAGTACCGGAAAACGCAGCAGAGGGATAAGTGTTTCACGAATACTTTTGGTCCATAGCTGCTGTGGATGGCCCGGAACTGTCATTTAGGAGGTGTCAGCGCCCGTATGGCCGGAACGGTCAGAGGGGAAGGAACATACGCTGCGGGACCGCAAAATGGGATTGCCTCTCTGGCTGTGTCCTGCAGTGTGTGACTGAATGAGTATTGTTCCTTGTATTATATGCGGGAATTGTGATAGAATAAGACTGTTCTGCCGGGAGACGGATGGAACGAAAGAAGAGGCAAGAACAATGCGGGGAATCCCCTGCGGATGGGAGCACATATGAAGAAAAAAGTATTACCGGTGATCGTGGCGATCCTGCTGATCCTTGTGATCGGTGGCTGCGCACTGGGCAAAGTGCTGTTGGATAAATATTCCTACAGCAAGGAAGAAGCCGACTGGAATGAATTCTATCAGGTGTCAGAGAACGACAGGAGTGCCATTATTTTACAGAATGAAATGGTGGAGGAACAGGCACTGATCAAAGACGGTGTGTGCTATTTCGACCTGGCAACTGTTCATAAATATATGAACGAAGTATTTTATGCGGATATGACAGAGAATCTGTTGTTATATGCTACTCCGACAGAAGTGATCCGGACAACATTCGGAGAGACTGCATATACGACAACGGAAGGAACACAGGAAGCCGGTTATGTGATCAGCTTCGCGGACGGAGATAACGTATATGTGGCAGCTGACTATGTAAAACTGTTTACGAATTATTCCTATGAATGTTATGACAGACATGTACAGGTCAATACCGAATGGGGAACCAGACAGGTAGCACAGCTGAAAAAGGATACCGCAGTCCGGCTGAGAGGCGGCGTAAAGAGCCCGATCCTGACACAGGCAGTCAAGGGAGATACCCTTGAGATACTGGAACAGATGGAGACCTGGAGTAAGGTAAAGACAGCGGATGCAGTCATCGGATATGTGGAAAATAAACGCCTGGGTGAGATCACGGAGGAGACGGAAACACCGGTGACAGATTATCAGGCACCGGAGTATACATCCCTTACCGCAGACAGCAAGATCTGCCTCGGCTGGCATTCCATAGGAGGTGTCGCAGGTAATGATACCTTATACTCTATGGTGTCCGGCACGAAAGGAATGAACGTGATCGCACCTACCTGGTTCAGTATGACGGATGAAAACGGAGCGTTCCGAAGCTTTGCGACAGCGGGTTATGTAACGACCGCCCATCAGATGGGACTGCAGGTGTGGGGTGTGCTGGATAATTTTAATTATGCGAATGAAAACGGCATATCTATCAGTACATTGAATATGCTGTCATCCACCACGGCCAGACAGAACCTGGTGAAAAATGTGACGGATACGGCAGAGGGACTGGGACTTGACGGGATTAACGTGGATTTCGAACAGCTGAGCAGTGACTGCGGACCGCATTATGTGGAGTTCTTAAGAGAACTGTCCATAGAGTGCCGCAATAAGGGACTGGTACTGTCAATCGATAATTACGTACCTTTTAATTTCAATGACTACTATCGCCTGGATATTCAGGGAGAAGTTGCGGATTATGTGATCATCATGGGATATGATGAGCACTGGCACGGAAGCAAGGATCCCGGAAGTGTTGCAAGCATCAGCTATGTATCGGATGGACTGGATAGAACGCTTCAGGAAGTACCGGCGAATAAAGTAGTGAATGCACTTCCCTTCTATACGATCCTGTGGAAGACGGAAGGAACGGATGTGACAGACGAATATATCACAATGCGCAATGAAGCAGACTTCATGAGTAAAGCAGGCGTGAGTGCAGAATGGGATGAAGTGACCTGCCAGAATTATGCGGAATGGACTTCTGGTAGCGTAAATTATCAGATCTGGCTGGAGGATGCGGAATCCATCGCTGTGAAGCTGAATATGATGACTACCAAGAATATCGGTGGTGTGGCAGTATGGAGACTCGGCTACGGAACACAGGCAGCCTGGGAACTGATCAACGCCTACCTGCAATAATAAGCAATATAAAATGCCTGACCGTTTTGGCCAGGCATTTTTGTGCTCTTATAATGTAATTATGCGTTTTTCTTACGAAGTGCATATCCGGATACAACACAGAAAACTGCGGCAACCATCAGATAAATAGAAAGAGCGCTTTCACCGGTCTTGGGCACATCATCGTATGCGGAAGAGGAAGCGGCGGGCTGAGCAGTTGCAGCGGGCTGAGCGGCTGCAGCAGGCTGTGCAGCTTCGGTGGCGGCAGCGGGAGCGGTCTTGCTGTAATATTGTGCATCGGTTCTTAAGGCGCCATCTTCGGTGAACAGCTTATTGGCTGCAAAATTGTAGTAGTCATAATAAGTCTCCATGGTCTGACCGTCTTTGGCAGACAGATGATTTACCGTACCGACAACAGTGATATAGGCATGCAGATTGTTGTATTCACTGCCGTAGCCGTACATTTCCAAAGTGTCAACGTTATTATTGAAATTAACGCGTGCACCGCCGTATACATAGGCATGAGATACATCACCGTTAATTGCCGCGGTAGTACCGTCCAGAACATAGACATTGTCATAACCCTTTGCGGTGATGACAGGAGCCTTGACGGCGTTCTTGATCGTCAGGTTGCCCAGACGTACGGGAACATTCAGGTTCAGAGGGTTACAGTCAATATCATTCTGGACTACGATGTAGTCACCGTCTTTGATTTCCTGCATCATATAGTAAAGCTCGCGGTCCTGAACTTCTTCGGACCATGAGGATGCAGGCTTGAAGCGCCATTCACCTTTGGAACTGGAATAGTTCAGAACATAGGTGTTGGGTTCTGCTGCTTTGACTGTGATCTTGCCGAATGCGGGAGCAGTCAGGCACACAGCTGCAAGCGTAAGCAGTGTAACGATTTTTTTCAGTTTTTTCATAAGAAAATCCTCCTGATAGATTGTTGGTTATTCCTGTATGGGAAGGTAGTGATCGCCGGGTTCCGTTTCCTTGGCAACGACTACAAACCGGCCCTGCTCTACGTGATACACGCAGGTAGACAGTGTCAGAAAATGATCCCCGAACTGTGCGGTAACACCGGTATCATACTGGGATAACTGCTTGATATTGTTATAAAAGTCATCAAATTCTTCCTGGGTATCCGCCTGGAAAAATTTGTAGAACTTAAATACCTGATCGGTCTTCCGGTAGACCTGGGAACGAAAGACAGCAATGACTTCGTAATTGCGCTGACATTCTTCGGTGTACAGGATAATATTTTTGTGATTTTCGTAAAAATCCGGATCCTCATAATCCGTGAGATTGCCAAACATGGCACCGGATTTCATGTTGTGACCGTGAATGATGAGATTCGTGGAAAGGGGATCCAGGCAGCTGTCCGTATCTAATATGAGGCAGCCGTTCTTATTCTCACTGCCGTCGAAAGCACGATACAGATAATAGGACTCATCTCTCGGAGTCCACATCACCGGATAATCGATCCCGGTGCCGGGAATCTGCAGCCATGCGCCCATGTCTTCGTTGGCAAGAAAGCTGTCGGCGTAAGGATTGGGGACCCTGGTGACCTCTTCCGGAGCGGAAACAGATTCTTCCACGGCGGATTCCATCGTAGCAGCTGCAATGGTCTCAGGTTCCGAAGAAGGAACGGTCTCTGCCGGAGACTCAGTGGGTCTTAAAGCATCCAGGGATTCTTCCATGTGCCGGTCCTCCATGTGACCCCTCGCGAAGAGAATAATTGCTGCCAGGATACAAATTCCGGCCAATATAAATAAGATTACGGAAAGTGTTTTTCTATTCGATTTCATGTGTTTATTATACGCTGAACAGGCAACAGGATGCAATAGGTTAAAACAAAAGGATTTCTTAATTTTGGAAGATTTTGCATCGGGAAGATATTTCCTGCGGAAAATGCATATAAAATCATATAGAATACAATAAGGCGGCTGAAAAAATGGAACAGAAGGCATTGAAACTGATCATGGCAGGGCTCTTAATTCTGTCGATGGCGCTGACCGGCAGGAAAGCGGCAGAATATGTTGGTGCGATGCATGCGGTAAATGCTTTGCGGGAGACGGGAATGGGGGCAGATGACTCCGGGAGACTCTGCGTGGTCGTCGATGCCGGACACGGAGGAGACGATCCGGGGAAGATCGGCATCAATGGGGCACCGGAAAAGGATATCAACCTTCAGATTGCCCAAAAACTGAAAAAATATCTGGAAGCGGAAGATGTGGAAGTGGTGCTGACCCGGGAGACGGAGGACGGATTGTATGATGCACATGCTTCCAATAAAAAGGTACAGGATATGAAACGCAGAATAGAAATTATAGAAAAAACCGATCCTGTTTTGACGGTAAGTATTCACCAGAACAGTTATCCGGAGGAATACGTACATGGGGCGCAGGTGTTTTATTATACCGGAAGTATGGGAGGCGAGACACTGGCTTCCGGCATTCAGGATCAGCTGGTACGGGGACTGGACCCGGAGAATCATCGCAAAGTCAAGGCCAACGACAGTTATTATCTTCTGAAGAAAACCAAAGGAACCATCGTGATCGTGGAGTGTGGCTTTTTGTCAAATCAAGCGGAGGCGGAAAAGCTATGCGATGAAGAATATCAGGATCGTATTGCATGGCTGATCCATAAGGGAATTCTGCGGTACCTGAAACAGTATCTTTCCATTTTATCGTATCTATGATATACTATTCCCAAATGCATTAGAACACAGAAGGTAAAAAATATGAATACAGAGATCATCAAGATTCAACCCGGAGACGGTCCGGTCAGTGAGGAAGACGATGCTAAACTGAAAGCTGCCGGAGAGATTTTACGGCGGGGAGGTCTGGTGGCATTTCCTACGGAGACAGTATACGGTCTGGGCGGAGATGCATTGAACCCGACATCCTCAAAGCGGATCTATGCAGCGAAAGGCAGACCCTCGGATAATCCACTGATCGTGCATATTTACCGGTTTGAAGACATTTATAAAATAACAGGGGATGTGCCGGAAGAAGCACGCAGGATCGCCGATGCTTTCTGGCCGGGTCCCCTTACTATGATCCTGCCGAAGTCAGATGCAGTGCCTTACGAGACCACCGGAGGACTGGATACGGTAGCCATCCGTATGCCATCACATCCGGCGGCACAGAAGCTGATCGAGTACAGCGGCGGATATATTGCGGCACCCAGTGCCAATACTTCCGGGAAACCGAGTCCTACCGTGGCCAAATATGTCGTGGAAGATATGATGGGCCGGATCGATGCCATTATCGACGGTGGAGAAGTGGGAATCGGACTGGAGTCCACGATCATTGATCTGACAGTGAGTCCGCCGCAGATTCTCCGCCCCGGATATATCACCCGGGAAAAGCTCAGTGCGGTGTTGGGAACGGTGGACACAGATGCCACGATCCTGCGGGCAGACAGTGGACAGGCCCCCAAGGCGCCCGGTATGAAATACAGACATTATGCCCCCAGGGGAGAACTCACCATTGTGGAAGGTACGCCGGAACAGGTGAGAGAATATATCAACCGGGAAGCCGCAGCGGATCATGTGGCGGGAGAGAAGACCGGTATTATCGGAACGGAAGAAATGCTTTCCGGGTATACGGCAGATGTGGTAAAAAGTGTCGGCAGCCGCAGGGATGAAGACAGCATTGCCAGACATCTGTATACGATCCTGAGAGAATTCGATGATGAAGGTGTCACCAAAATCTATTCTGAGGGATTTTCCACGGATGGTTTCGGACAGGCTATTATGAACCGGCTGCTGAAGGCGGCGGGGCATAAGGTTGTAAAGCTTTAAATTTCATTTTAAATATAAGGAGAATAAAAATGATAGCAATCGCAAGTGATCATGGCGGATATGATCTGAAAGAAAGAGTTAAAAAATATTTAGAGGAGAATAATATTCCTTTTCAGGATTTTGGATGCGACAGCAAGGCAAGCTGTGATTATCCGGTATTCGGGCATGCGGCAGCGAAGGCTGTGGCAGACGGTACCTGCGAAAAGGGCATTGTGATCTGCACTACTGGTATTGGTATCAGTATTTCAGCTAATAAAGTAAAAGGTATCCGTTGTGCATTGTGTTCGGAGCCGCTCTCTGCAAAAATGACCAGGCTGCACAATGATGCCAATATGCTGGCAATGGGAGCAGGTATCGTAGGAGAGAATCTGGCACTGGAGATCGTTGAGACCTTTTTGAACACACCCTTTTCCGGAGAAGAGAGACACAGCCGCAGAATCAGCCTGATCGAAGAGATCTGAGCTGGGGCGCAAAATACAACCAACAACACTAAAACACAGGAGGACAAGCATATGTCAAAAGTAGTAGTTATGGACCATCCCTTAATTGAGCAGAAGATCGGAATCATCCGCAGAAAGGAAACAGGAACCAAGGATTTCAGACAGAACATCAGCGAGATCGCCATGCTGATCGGCTATGAAGCTACCAAGGATCTGAAGCTGGAAGAAGTAGAGATCGAGACTCCCATCTGCAAGACTACCGTAAAACAGTTAAAGGGTAAAAAACTGGCACTGGTACCCATCCTGCGCGCAGGCCTTGGTATGGTAGACGGAATGCTGTCCCTGATCCCGGCTGCAAAGGTAGGACATATCGGACTGTACCGTGATCCGGAGACCTTAAAGCCCGTAGAATATTACTGCAAGCTGCCTGCAGACTGTGCAGAGCGTGAAGTATTCGTCGTAGATCCCATGCTGGCCACCGGCGGTTCTTCCATCGCAGCCATCCAGCTGCTGAAGGACAAGGGATGCAAGAGCATCCGTCTGCTGTGCATCATCGCAGCACCCGAAGGTGTGAAGGCTATGCAGGAAGCACATCCCGATGTGGATATCTATATCGGAGCAATGGATCAGAAGCTCAATGATCACGGATATATTGTTCCCGGACTGGGAGATGCTGGAGACCGTATTTTCGGTACCAAATAAAGGAGACACCAATGAGTGCCAAGCGCAGTGACTATATCAGTTGGGATGAATATTTCATGGGGGTAGCCCACCTGTCGGGGATGCGGTCCAAGGATCCGAATACCCAGGTGGGAGCCTGCATTGTCAGCCCGGACAATAAGATTCTGTCTATGGGATACAATGGGTTCCCCAAGGGTTGTTCCGATGATGAGTTTCCCTGGGAAAGGGAGAATGACAAGGATAGTAATCTGACAAAATATCCTTTTGTGACACATAGTGAACTGAATGCAATTTTGAATTACCGCGGAGGATCTTTAGAGGGCACAAAACTGTATGTGTCCCTTTTTCCCTGCAATGAGTGTGCGAAAGCCATCATTCAGGCAGGGATCCATACCGTAGTATATGACAGCGACAAATATCGGGGAACACCCTCCAACCGGGCAGCCAGGCGGATGTTTGATGCGGCGGGAGTGGAGTGCGTTCCATACAGCAGGACAGGACGTACGATACATATCGGGGTCTGAACGACAGATTAAAGGAGTATGAACGGTTGAAGCGCCTACAGAAGACAGCTGTACTGCTTGCAGCGGTGATCCTTGCAGGAGCATTTTCTTCGGAAGACATCAAAGTAGAAGCTACCAGCAGTACCTGGCAGCAGATTCAGAAGGAACAGCAGGAGAAAAATGAACTGCAGAACCAGTTGAATCAGGAAAATGATAATCTGGAGAACCTGAAGGGAGAGCAGAATTCCCTCAAGGGACAACTGAATAATCTGAACGGTCAATTGACGGAGGTCAGCAATAATCTGGCGGATCTGGAACAGCAGATCGCGGATAAGGAGCAGGAGATCGCAGATACCCAGGACAGCCTGGAGAAAGCAAAGGCTACCGAAGAGTGGCAGTATGAGTGCATGGTGATCCGGGTCCGGGATATGTATGAACGGAACGAGACCAGCTATATCAATGCGATCCTGAGTGCCCAAAGCTTCGATAAACTGTTGAATGCTGCGGATTTTTTTGAACGGATCGCTGCCTATGACCAGAAAAAACTCAAAGAATTCGAGGAAAATCGCCAGCTGATCGAAGAGGAAGAGGCAAGGCTTCAGACAGAGAAGGCAGAGCTGGATGATCTGAAATTAGAAGCGGAAGCTGAAAAAAGCAAGGTATCCGGTCTGATCAGTCAGACATCCAACAATATCGCCAAATATGCCGGAGACATCTCCGAAGCGGAACAGAGAGCCCTGGCATACGAAGCGGAGATCAAGAAAAAAGAGGATAATCTGGAAACCCTCAGGAAAAAGCTTGCCGAAGAGATCGCTATGTCCCAGAAAGCGGCAAATGCCACCTGGCGGGATATTTCCGATATCTCTTTCGAAGAGGGAGACAGGTATCTGTTAGCAAATCTGATCTACTGTGAAGCGGGAGGCGAACCCTATGACGGTCAACTGGCGGTAGCCAGCGTTGTGATCAATCGTGTCAGAAGTTCAGTCTATCCCAACACGGTGGTGGGTGTGATCTATCAGAACAAACAGTTCTCACCGGTAGCCAGTGGACGGTTGGAACTGGCTCTGGCTGCGAATAAGGCCACGAGCCGTTGTTATCAGGCGGCGGATGAGGCAATGTCCGGAGTGACGAATGTAGGCAATTGCGTGTATTTCCGTACCCCGGTGGAAGGACTGACCGGCATCAGTATCGGTGGACATATATTTTATTAAGGTGAAAGTGATAATCCATGAAAATCAACATCGTAGAACGAGAAGGGTATTCCAACAGAATTATGAATTGGAAGATCTATGTGAGGAAGGATCTGACAGTAGCCAAGGCATCGGAATATTACTATGAATTTATCGAGGAAAATTCCTTTCGTCCGGTGAGTGAACTGGTGCTGCCGGAGGATGGTGAATTGTTGAAAGAGGCTGTTGCGGCGGAATTGCTCACTCCACTGGAATTAATGACAGTTCTCAGCAATCTCAAAGATAGTACCCGGAATGTGTATCTGCGTATGGAACAGAGTGAACAGACAGAGGACGGAGTTCCTTTGTATCAGATCACACTATCGGATCTGCATGATCTGGAGAATAGAACAGTACAGCTGGAACAGAGCATTTTAAAATATCGTCATTTTATGACATTGGAAGATGTTTATTACTTTGAATATCTGATCGACAGTGATCATATCACAGTGTATAAATATGTCAATGAACGGTCAATGAATCAGTTTGAGGGATCGTTGAAGGATCTGATCCGGATGGTGGAGAACGCACATACAGACAGTAACATTGCCGAAATGGAAGAACATCTGCGGGCGTTTTGTGCCCATTTGCGTAATGGCGAAGATTCCTTTGAAATGAAATTCAACGGTCAGGATGAAGACGAGAGAATGTGGACGGTGAGAGCCTCCCGGATTCCGAAAAACCGGAACATGCTGGCCGGTATCATAGATTCTGACAAAAACCGTCAGCAGGAAGCCTACTATCTGACTCCGGCAGCCAGGGATGCCGGAACAGGTCTGCTGAATAAGCGGGCATGGACGGAATATACCATCGAACAGCTGAATCGAAAGGATGGCCGGGTCCGCTGGCTGGTGATCATTGATATTGACGAGTTCAAGTATATTAACGACACCTATGGACATATCTTCGGAGATCAGGTGATCCGTAGAGTGGCAGAGATCATGCAGGAGCTGGTAGGACAGAGAGGTGTCATCGGCAGATTCGGTGGAGACGAGTATGTGATTCTGTTAGAGAAGGTTGAGACCAGGGAACAGTTGAAGACCCTGCTTAAGACCATTGCGAAGGAACTCAGGCTGGCATTCGATCCGAAGATCCATGTGACGGCTTCTATCGGTGTGTCGGAATATCCGGTGGATGGAACGGAGTATGAGTATCTGATGCGCAAGGCGGATAAAGCTCTGTATCTTGCCAAGGAAAAAGGCAAGAACCGACATATTATATATGAAGAGCGGCTGCATGGAAAGCTGGAGACCGACGATATGCAGAACATGGCTATGGCCTATGCAGTATCCAAGGAGAAAAAACGGGAAGCTATCACAGAGATGATCACGGAATTATGTGTATCGGGCGTGAACGCTATTGTGAAAAGTGAAGAGCGCCTGCAACAGATCCGCAGTCTGTTTGATCTGGATGGTATTACCGTTTTCTCAGACAGAGGAAACAGACTTGTCTGCAGAAACGGCAACTATATGGCAGAAGCTCCGGACGGTCGTCCCGGGTTTGAAGATGAAGGGTATCTTTCGCTGTTTGGTGATGATGATATTTTTGTAGAATCCAACATGATAAAACTTCGCTCCCAGAACCCGGCAGCCTATGCTGTGGCACAGGAGCAGGAGATTGGGGCTGCCCTTCAATGCCTGTCCAGAAAAGAAGGGATTCCTTATACAATGGTTAATTTTGAGGTGTTCAATCGTAACCGTAAATGGTCCGATGAAGACGTTACCCTGTTGACCTTGCTGGGACATTGCATCGGAGATTTGCTGAATTATTCAGAGTAAAGTAAATGAGAGCAGAAGCTCGTCGAACACTTGTGTTCGTAAGAGCCTATGCTCTCGTTTATTTTACGAAGTAAACACATGAGCAAAAAGTAAGCATTGCAAGTGCGGTTTTGCGAATGCGTTACTCTGAATAGTTCAGTAATTACAGCCCACTTTTCTCCAGGGGGCTTTGCAGTCTGTCGAATTTGTCACGATAGATGATCGTGATCAGGTTATTTAACTGGCGCAGGCAGGCACTCATCTGCGCCTGTGTGATCAGACCTTTTTCCAGTGCCTCTGCCAGCTCGTCCAGGTCAACGACATGCATTCTTCCGTCGGGATATAGGATAATGTCAGCTAGCAGATCGGTAACGATCAGGGCATTTTCCTCCGGACGGCGGGTGTATTCTACAATGTCGCAGTACCAGTACAGCAGAGACCCGTCATGACGGTAGAACTTGCTGATCTTGAACCCTTCCTTCAGATAATAGCAGGAACAGCCATGGGAAAAAGTAGTCTTGGGATTCAGTGTTTTCCATTTTGTCAGAATATAATCATCGTTCTGTTCTACGATAATATCATCTTTTAACAAAATACATTCTTCCGGGATCAGCCGTTTCCGGTAGATCTGAAGTTCGTTATTCATAACATTTCTCCTTTGTATCAATTTGATAGTGTTCAAAGTTCCGGGAAAGGAATAAAAGGTAGTGGCGGCACGGTGTGAGGACATAATGTCTTCTCCATCCAGATCATGTCATGCCATTCCCCATGCTTGAAGCCGGAAGCATGAAAATGAGCAACGGTCTTGTAACCGTGCTTCTCATGAAAAGCAATACTGGGCGGATTCGGATAAGTAATGCAGGCACATACATTGCAGATGTGTTGTGCTGTCAGATATTCCTCCAACTTCTGATAAAGAAGGCTGCCAACACCACTGCTTCGAACATCCTGACTGATATAAATGGAGGTTTCCACAGACCAGTTGTAGGCAGCACGTCCCTTGAAGGCGGAAGCGTAAGCATAACCTATGGGAATACCGCTTTTCTCGGCCACCAGATAAGGGTAACGGGCGAGGGTATGCCGGATGCGTTCGGCGAATTCCTCCACGGAAGGAACCGTGTATTCAAAAGTGATCGAGGTGTTCTCCACATAGGGAGCGTAAATGGCAGCCAGGGCTTCGGCATCTTCCGGTGTGGCGGTCCGGATCTTAATTTCATCATTGGCAGTGGTCTGCATTGCGGCAATCCCTCTTTCTGTGATCATTCATAATTTCTGTAAAATAGTTACTCAAATAGTACTTCCGAGAAAGTATCCAAGTCAATCTTTTTTTAGGCGGAATTTATATTTTTTTAACGATTTCAGCAAGGGGATTTTACTGGACAGAGTGTTAAGATTTCGTTATAATGACTATAGGTTTGTCTTGCGGGGACAAAATATACTTAAAAATGTACAAAAATATATGCTTAGAGCAGAAATCAACACGGAGAGAAAGCAGTGTCAAGAAAAAAGAAACCCTATGACAGAACCGTATTCCGTTCGATTGCGCTGATCATGCAATTCGGTATCAACATGCTGGTGCCGATCTGCCTGATGTCGGCGGTGGGTGTCTGGATGGACAAACATTTCGGAACGAACTTCTGGATGATCCTGCTTTTCTGTATGGGAGCAGTGGCCGGAGGGCAGAATGTATACCGTATGGCCAGGACAATTTATGATGACAGCGATAAGAAACACACTAAAAAAGATAAATAGAACCGTTTTGGAGATGGACTTAGGAATCCTGTTTCTGGGAGTGCTGGCACAGATCATCGGAGCATTTATCGCGAAGGATAAAATGATGTATGCAGGGAGCCTGTGGCTCGGTGCCTTGCTTGCGCTTGCAGCAACATATCATATGTACCGTTCCCTGGACCTGGCGCTGGATCAGCCGGAGAAGACCGCACAGAAGATGATCTTCCGCGGATATATCCTGCGTTATGTGATACTGATTTTTATATTACTGGTGCTTATGAAGACAGAGGTGATGAATCCTCTGATCTTCTTTTTCTCCTATGTGATATGTATGAAAGTAACGGCGTTTCTACAGCCGCTTACCCATAAATTATGTAATAAAATGTTTCATGAAACGGATCCGATTCCCCAAGCGATGCCGGAGGAGACTGCCGGAGGCGAAAATGCCCCGGAGAACCCGGAAGGAGCCGAAAAGAACGGAGAAGTGACAGAACAACAGAATAAATAATAAGGAGGTGAAACGATGGAACATGGAATTTTGTTATCCGGTGCCGATAATATCGATTTTATGATACATGGCGTGTTTAAGTATTCCTTTTTCGGTCATGAGGTATGGATAACGACCACACATGTGTGTGTGTTGATCGTCATGTTGATCATCATTGGTTTTGCCATTGCCGCCAACCGCTGTATGGCCAAAGCCAGAGAAGTGCCGGAAGGCTTTCAGAATGTGGTGGAGCTGATCGTGGAGAAGCTGGACGCCATGGTGGATACTCCCATGGGCAAGGCGGCACCGAAGTTCTATAACTACATTGGAACGATCTTCATCTTCATTCTGGTGAGCAATATTTCCGGTCTGCTGGGACTTCGTCCCCCCACAGCGGATTATGGTGTGACACTGCCCCTCGGCGTACTGACTTTTATATTGATTCATTATAACCAGTTCAAGTACCAGAAGCCGAAGGAAATCTGGGAAGGCATGTGTTCCCCGCTGCCGCCCTGGCTGCCGATCTGGCTGCCCATCAACCTGATCAGTGAGATCGCTGTACCGATTTCGTTGTCTTTGCGTCTGTTCGCAAACGTATTGTCCGGAACGGTAATGATGGCATTGATCTACGGATTGTTAGGTGTGATCGCTACGGCGTGGCCCGCAGCGTTGCATGTGTATTTTGACCTGTTCTCCGGAGCCATCCAGACATACGTATTCTGTATGCTGACGATGACTTATATCGCAAATGCAAGAGGAGACGCGTAAGCTTAAAATGCTAGAAAGATTCTGAAAGAATCTCAATAATAGGAGGATTTACTATGGATTTTAATGAAAACTTTATCTTAGGTTGTTCCGCAATCGGTGCAGGTCTGGCAGTTATCGCCGGTATCGGACCCGGTGTAGGACAGGGTATCGCAGCAGGACATGCTGCCGCAGCAGTAGGACGTAATCCCGGTGCTAAGTCCGAGATCACTTCCACCATGTTATTAGGACAGGCAGTTGCCGAGACCACCGGTCTGTACGGTCTGCTGATCGCTATGCTGCTGTTGTTCGTAAAGCCCTTACTTCCCTGATTAAACGAAAGGAATGCGGATGAAAATGATACTATTAACAGAAGGCGAGACCATGTCAAGACTGTTTGACCTGGACTGGCAGCTGCTGGCAGATTCCTGCCTGATGATCATTGCCATCTTTGTATTGTTCCTGGCGCTCAGCTATTTCCTGTTCAATCCGGCGAGAAAGTTCTTAAATGATCGTAAAGAGAAGATCAGAGGAGAACTGGAAGAAGCGAAGACCAGTCAGGAAAAAGCCGCAGAACTGAAGGAACAGTATGAGGCGAAGCTGAAAGACATCGACAAAGAGGCAGAGGACATCTTAAGTGATGCCAGAAGACGGGCACTTCAGAACGAGGAGCGCATCGTCGCACAGGCGAAGGAAGAAGCAGGCAGAATCCTGGCGAGAGCACAGGAAGAAGCCAGACTGGAAAAACAGAAAATGTCCGACGAGATCAAACAGGAGATCGTATCCGTGGCATCTGTCATGGCAGGTAAGCTTGTGGGTGCGTCCATAGACACCGCCAGACAGAACAGTCTGATCGAAGAGACGCTGAAGGAAATGGGTGAGGACACATGGCAAAATTAGTTTCCAAAGTCTATGGAGAAGCCCTTTTCGAAGTGGCGGTCGACCATGGAAATGCGATCCGTCTGATGAATGAGACCGCAGAACTTCAGAAGATCCTGGAAGACAATCCCGATTTTGACAAGCTGATGAAGCATCCCGGGATTCCCAAGCAGGAGAAACTCTCCATGGTGGAGAAGGTTTTCCGGGGCAGGGTAAGCGACGATCTGACAGAATTTTTGAAGATCGTGGTTACCAAGGAACGCTACGGTTCATTAAAGGCAATTTTTTCTTATTTTACCGAACTGGTCAGAGAATCGGAAGGAATGGGAACCGCATATGTAAGTACCGCAGTGGAGCTGACGAAGGAACAGAAACAGGCAGTGAGAGAAAAGCTGCTTCAAACGACTTCTTATCAGTCCTTTGATGTGTATTACCATGTGGATCCGACACTGATCGGCGGAATGGTGATCCGGGTAGGTGACCGGGTAGTGGACAGCAGTATCCGGACCAAACTCGAAGATATGAAGAAACAATTATTAAATATTCAGCTGGGATGACCGGCTGAAAGAAAGGTGCGACAGATCCATGAATTTAAGACCAGAAGAAATAAGTTCCGTCATTAAGGAACAGATCGAAAGATATTCTTCCCAGCTGGATGTCTCCGATGTCGGAACCGTCATCCAGGTAGCGGATGGTATCGCTCGTGTACATGGACTGGAAAATGCCATGCAGGGTGAGCTGTTACAGTTCCCCGGCGATGTGTATGGCATGGTGCTGAATCTGGAAGAAGATAATGTCGGTGTCGTATTGCTTGGCAGTGCCAGCAATATCGAAGAGGGCGATATCGTCAAGACCACCGGACGTGTGGTAGAGGTGCCCGTAGGTGATGCATTGCTTGGACGAGTAGTGAACTCCTTAGGACAGCCCATCGATGGCAAGGGCCCCATACAGACCGATAAATTCCGCAAGATTGAGCGTGTGGCAAGTGGTGTTATCACTCGTAAGAGCGTAGACACGCCGCTCCAGACAGGTATCAAGGCAATCGACTCCATGGTTCCCATCGGAAGAGGTCAGCGTGAGCTGATCATCGGTGACCGTCAGACCGGTAAGACCGCTATTGCGATCGATACGATCATCAACCAGAAGGGTCAGAACGTAAAATGTATCTATGTAGCCATCGGTCAGAAAGCATCTACCGTGGCAAATATCGTAAAGACACTGGAGGAGTTCGGTGCCATGGCATATACCACCGTTGTGGTATCCACGGCAAGTGACCTGGCTCCCTTACAGTACATCGCTCCTTATTCCGGCTGTGCGATCGGTGAGGAGTGGATGGAGAACGGAGAAGACGTACTGGTAGTGTATGATGACTTAAGTAAACATGCTACCGCATACCGTACACTCTCCCTGCTCCTTCGTCGTCCACCTGGACGTGAGGCATATCCCGGTGACGTATTCTATCTGCATTCCAGACTGTTAGAGCGTGCGGTCCGCATGAGTGACGAATACGGCGGAGGTTCCCTGACGGCACTTCCCATCATCGAGACCCAGGCAGGTGATGTATCCGCATACATTCCTACCAACGTAATTTCCATTACCGACGGACAGATTTATCTGGAGACAGAAATGTTCAATTCCGGTTTCCGTCCTGCGGTAAATGCAGGTCTGTCAGTATCCCGTGTAGGTGGTGCGGCACAGATCAAGGCAATGAAGAAGATCGCGGCGCCGATCCGTACCGAGCTTGCTCAGTACAGAGAACTGGCTTCCTTCGCACAGTTCGGATCTGAACTGGATGCAGACACCAAGGAGAAGCTGGCGCAGGGCGAACGCATCAAGGAAGTGCTGAAGCAGCCTCAGTACCAGCCTATGCCGGTACAGTATCAGGTTATCATCATCTATGCGGTGACTAAGAGATTCCTGCTGGATGTGCCGGTAGAGGACATCACCAGATTTGAGAAGGAATTCTTCGATTATCTGGATACTAAGCATCCCGAGATTCCTGCAGCCATCGCTGAGGAAAAGGTGATCTCCGATGCTACGGAAGAAAAGCTTGTGAAGGCACTGAATGATTTCAAGGCAGAGTTTCTGAAATAAGTGTGTCAGCCGTGATATACGGCAGAATGAGAGGTAACTATGGCATCAATGCGTGATATCAAGCGCCGTAAGACCAGCATTCAGGGCACACAGCAGATCACCAAGGCGATGAAGCTGGTATCTACGGTAAAGCTTCAGAGAGCCAGAGCAGGTGCAGAACGTTCTCAGACGTATTTTGACTGTATGTATGATACCGTAAATAATATTCTGTCCAGGGTAGGTCATCTGGAACATAAGTATCTTGTCCCGGGGGCTTGTCCGAAAAAGGCGGTCATTGTCATTACCTCCAATCGAGGTCTGGCAGGCGGTTACAATTCCAACGTAGCCAAACTGATCACCGGACAGGAGGACTGGAAGACAGAAGACGTGGTAGTCTATGCCATCGGTAATAAGGGCCGGGAGATCCTGGAGAGAAAAGGATATACCGTGAAGGAATCCTATCCGGAGGTCATTGAGGAACCGGCTTATGCGGAAGCAATGCTTCTGTCACAGAAGCTGTTGACATCATTTGCAGCCGGAGAGATCGGAGAGATCTATCTGGCATATACACATTTTAAAAACACGGTGAGCCATGAGCCGAAGCTGTTGAAGCTTCTGCCTGTGGAATATGATGCAGACGCGAAAGCCCCCGCAGAGGGTGCTGACGCACTGATGAATTTTGAACCGGAGGATGTGGAAGCACTGGATATGATCATACCGAAATATATTTCCAGTCTGATCTATGGTGCACTGATGGAAGCGGCAGCCAGCGAGAACGGTGCCCGTATGCAGGCAATGGATAATGCCACCAGCAATGCGGAGGATATGATCAGTGATCTGTCACTGAAGTACAACCGCGCAAGACAGGGAAGCATTACCCAGGAGCTTACAGAGATCATTGCAGGCGCAGAGGCGCTTTAATTATTGGAACATGCCCATCAGTGGGCAGGAAAGAGGTAGAAATGGCAGGAGAGAATAAAGGAAGGATCACCCAGGTCATCGGTGCCGTACTGGATGTACGCTTCGATGAGGGCAAACTTCCCGAGATCAATGACGCGATCCGTATCCCTACCAGAGATGGAGGAGAACTGGTAGTAGAAGTCTCCCAGCATTTGGGTGATGATACTGTCAGATGTATCGCCATGGGTACTACCGACGGACTGGTAAGAGGAATGGAGGCAATCGCCACCGGAGCCCCGATTTCCGTACCGGTAGGAGAAAATACCCTGGGCAGAATATTTAATGTACTGGGTCAGCCGATTGATAACAAGCCGGTACCGGAGGGGGTATCTTACGAGCCTATCCACCGTGCTGCACCGACCTTCGCAGAGCAGTCTACGGACACAGAACTGCTGGAGACCGGTATTAAGGTCGTTGACCTGCTCTGCCCTTATCAGAAGGGTGGTAAGATCGGTCTGTTCGGCGGTGCCGGAGTAGGGAAGACCGTACTGATCCAGGAGCTGATCCGTAATATCGCTACCGAGCACGGCGGATATTCCGTATTCACCGGTGTAGGTGAGCGTACCCGTGAGGGTAACGACCTGTATCACGAGATGCAGGAGTCCGGCGTACTGGACAAGACCACCATGGTATTCGGACAGATGAATGAGCCCCCCGGAGCGAGAATGAGAGTCGGTCTGACCGGACTGACCATGGCAGAGTACTTCCGTGACAAGGGTGGTAAGGATGTGCTGCTGTTCATCGACAACATTTTCCGTTTCACCCAGGCAGGAAGTGAGGTATCCGCACTGTTAGGCCGTATGCCTTCCGCAGTAGGATACCAGCCTACTTTACAGACAGAGATGGGTGCGCTGCAGGAGCGTATCACATCCACCAAAAACGGATCCATTACTTCCGTACAGGCAGTTTATGTGCCTGCGGATGACCTGACAGACCCGGCACCTGCGACCACATTCGCACATCTGGATGCCACCACGGTTCTGTCCCGTTCTATCGTAGAACTGGGAATCTATCCCGCAGTAGATCCTCTGGAGTCCACATCCCGTATCCTGGATCCCAGAATCGTAGGTAAGGAGCATTATGAGACCGCCCGCGGTGTACAGGAGATCCTGCAGAGATATAAGGAATTACAGGATATTATCGCCATCCTCGGCATGGACGAGTTGTCCGAGGAAGACAAGCTGGTCGTATCCAGAGCCCGTAAGATCCAGAGATTCCTGTCCCAGCCCTTCTTCGTGGCAGGACAGTTCACCGGTCTGGAAGGAAAATATGTACCGATCAGCGAGACCATCCGCGGATTCCGTGAGATCCTGGATGGCAAGCATGATGATATTCCGGAGAGCTACTTCCTGAATGCCGGAAGCATTGATGATGTACTGGCAAAGGTTCATGCATAGCATGAGAGGGGAGTTCAGATATGGCAGATAAAGATTTTCAACTTCGTATCATAACCCCGGAAAGAGTATTCTATGAGGGAACTGTGGATATGGTAGAATTCAATACCACGGAAGGACAGATCGGTGTCCTTCCGGGACACATTCCCCTGACGGTGATCGTGAAGCCGGGTATCCTGCATATTACGGAGAAGGACGGAGAGAAGGAGGCAGCACTGCATTCCGGATTCGCCGAGATCCTTCCCGAGGGAGTTATCATTCTGGCAGAGATCATCGAATGGCCCAATGAGATCGATGAGAACCGTGCGAAGGCAGCACTGCACCGTGCGGAAGAGAGACTGCGCAGCAAGACGCCGGAGACGGATATTGCCAGAGCAGAGACGGCATTGCAGAGAGCAATGGCGAGAATTCAGGTGTTGCGATAATTTTCGCAGCACCTGTTTTTCACTTTATAGAGAGAAAATGCATATGCTATAAAAAAGCATGAGGCATTTTAAAATGGTAGCAAGACCGTTTTTTATGACATTGCCCGGATATCCCGGAAGAATGGATGAAAAAGAAATATTAAATGACTTGGAATATCTGCAGCAGACCTATCCCGGAGAAGTCAGACGCTGTCAGCGCAGGATTGCGGAAATATTGGACAAATACGATTACGAAGGAAGTATGATCTATGACGAATATCCGGACCGTTTCAGCCTCTACCGGATCGCTGATACCATTGGTAAGATCCTGGAGCGGGAATCGGGAAAAGTCTCCGGAGATCTGATCCAGGTACTGGTGTGTGATGAAATCTACAAGAGAAGACACGGCGGAAAACGCGGAATGATTGCATTTTTATAGCAAAGAGGAAGCATTTATGTTACAATGAACACTGTGAATTCATCAGGCATGAAGCGTATGGAAGCAGGATAAACTATGGAAGAATTGAGAATACTTTTACAGAAAATTTTGAATAAAGATCTGCAACAGATCATTCTAAGCAACAGTCGTAATCCGGAACAGATACAGAAAGTAAAGATCCGGCCGGTATTGATCCGGGACGAATTATTGTTTCAGGAGACGAGATACAAAGGAACGCAGGTATTTCATGAGAATTATACAGCGGCGCAGATGACGGACGGAATCTGTGCCGCATTGCAGGAACAGTTCCGGCAGGGAGAATTTACGGCAAAAAGCTTACAGGCTACGGCGTTAGTCAGTAAAAAAGGAAAGCTGACTCTGAAGGTGAAAAATAACAGTGCATCAAAAGCGGGGAAAAGTACCGCTCCCGAACAGGAGGATCTGCAGGCACTTTCGCATAACCGTACCAAGCATTATATCTTAGAGGAAGGAAAGCCTGTGGATTTTCTGGTGGGACTGGGTGTGCAGACGCCGGACGGTCGTGTGACGAAGGCGAGATTCGATAAGTTCCGCCAGATCAACCGCTATCTGGAATTCATCGAGGATGTGATCAATGAACTGCCGACAGACCGGACAATCCGGATCATTGATTTCGGCTGCGGCAAATCTTATCTTACTTTTGCCATGTATTACTATCTGCACGAATTACAGCATAGAGATATTCAGGTGACTGGACTGGATCTGAAGACTGATGTGATCAAACATTGCAATGAACTGGCGGAGAAGCTGGGCTATGACAGATTAAAATTTGAACGGGGAGACATCAGCACCTATGAGGGAACGGATGTGGCGGATATGGTGGTGACACTGCATGCCTGTGACCTGGCAACGGATTATGCCCTGGACAAAGCGGTAAAATGGGGAGCCAGAGTTATCCTGGCGGTACCCTGCTGTCAGCACGAACTGAACAGACAGATTAAGTGTGATTCTCTGAAGCCGGTATTGAAATATGGGATCATCAAGGAACGTATCGCGGCACTGCTTACAGATGCCCTCAGAGCGAATCTCCTGGAACAGCAGGGGTACGAGACACAGATACTGGAATTCATCGACATGGAACATACTCCGAAGAATCTGTTGATCCGTGCGGTGAAAAAGGGCAGCATGCGCCCGAAGTACAGTACGGATATCCGTACTGTGGAGGAAATGCTGCATGTGGCGCCGACACTGGACAAACTGCTGAATAATAAATGAGTGAAGAAGCAAGAATGAAGAAAACGATTATTAAAATTGCCGTGTGCGTTGTGGTGTTTATAGCATCAGCATTTATCATCGGCGGCATTATGAATCAGGGACATAATAACATGACCATGGAAATGGCTCCGGCGACACTTCCCGTGATCACTATGGAGAGCGGCGGTGTGGCATGCAACGAGCTGCATGGCAACACAGTGGAAATGGATGTCGCATACCAGAAAGATACCGTGACTATGCTAGGTGTGGGCAGACAGGCAAATTTTACCGTGGATACCTATGGTCGAGAAATCACGGGAATTTCCATGGAAGTTCGCAGCATTGACGGTTCCCGACTTATAGAGAACGGAGAAGTCACCGGATGGAAGGCAAGAGGTAAAAGCTTTCCGGTCACGCTGACTTTAAAAGACCTGATCGATACCAATACACAGTACAGCCTGACCCTGATCCTGGAATTGGAGGGGGAACAGAAGGTCTACTATTATACGACGATTCTGTGGAACGACGACCTGCATATCGCAGAGATCCTGGAGTTCGCATCGGATTTCCATGGGAAACTGTATGACAAAGAAGCGGCAAAGGAACTGACTAAATACCTGGAACCGAATTCGAAACTGACGGATAACGGTACTTTTCACAAAGTGAACATCCACAGCAATTTCCAACAGATTACCTGGGGGAACCTGGAGCCTGCCCAGGAGGGAGCAGCTTCCCTGCGCCTGGTACAGGTGAATGGGAACATTGCTTCCCTGCTGATGGATTTTGTAGTGTCTACCGGTGAGGGGAAAAATAAGATATATTATAGCGTGGAAGAATACTATCGCGTCAGATATACCTCGGAGAGAATGTATCTGCTGGATTATGAGCGGACCATGACGCAGATCCCGGATACCGGGCGGATGTATGCCAATGATAAGATTCTCCTGGGTATCACGGATGAAAATGTGGACATGATGGAGAGCACCGATGGAAATACCGTGGTATTTTCCGATAGGGGACAGCTGCTTTGCTATAACGCGGTGACCAATGGGCTCACGGTGATCTTCTCTTTCTATGACAAGGACAATGCGGACTGTCGTACGCTGTATGACCATCACGGTATCAAGATCCTCGATGTGGACGAGGGCGGCAATGTAAAATTTGCCGTATACGGCTACATGAACCGCGGAAGACATGAGGGCGAGACCGGCATTCAGATCTTAAGTTACGACAATTCGCTGAACACCATCGAGGAAGAGGTCTATATTCCGTATTCCAAGAGTTATGCAGTGCTGAAAGACGAGATGGGCCAACTTTTGTACCGGAACAGGCAGCAGCATCTGTACTTTTTCCTCGAAAACGGTGTCTATGATGTGGATCTGGAGAACCGAAGCGCAGAGCAGCTGGTAAGCATCCGGCAGGATGACAGTCTTCAGGTATCGGAGAATCATGAGATCATCGTATGGCAGGAAGGGGACGATATCAATCACAGTAATCAGCTGAATGTGCGGAACCTGAATACCGGAGAACAGACCGTGATCCGGGCTGAGGATGGGGATGCCATCCGTCCTCTTGGCTTTATGGGAGAGGACATCATCTACGGAGTGGCAAGGGAGAGCGATATCCGCACGGAGAATTCCGGACAGATCTTCTATCCTATGTATAAGGTATGTATCAGTAATTCTTCCGGTGCCAGCCTGAAAGAATACGGGCAGGAAGGAATCTATGTCGTGGGATGTACGATCGAGAGCAACCAGATCACACTGTCTCGCCTGCAGCGGACAGAGAACGGCAGCTACCAGGAGATCCTGGATGACCAGATCATGAACAATGTGGAAGAAGAAGCCGGACAGAATAAAGTGGTCACGGCAAATATCGATATTTATGAGCGCTATGTGCAGATTCAGACGAAATCTTCCATTGATGCGAAGACCATCAAGGTGCTGAACCCTAAGGAGGTTGTATTCGAGGGCGGCAGAGAGCTGGAACTGGATGCGGTCAGTGAAGTGCCCCGGTATTATGTTTGCAATGCGTATGGCGTATGCGGTATCTACAGTGCTCCGGGCACGGCGGTGAAGGAAGCCTATGACACGTCCGGCATTGTGACCAATGACCGCGGAGTTACGGTATGGCTCAAAGGAAACCGTGTCAGCAGGAATCAGATCATGGCCATCAAGGAAGAGAGCGTCACGGAGCAGAAGAACAGCTTGGCCGTATGCCTGGATAGCATTCTCAGACATGCCGGAATTACCCGTAACACCGAGTACGATCTGGCGCAGGGCAAGACTGCTACTACGATCCTGTCGGAAAATATGACGGGAGTACAGGTGCTGGATTTAAGCGGCTGTACGCTGGATGCGGTGCTGTATTATGTGAATCAGGATATCCCGGTACTGGCGATTCTGGAGGACGGGGAAGCAGTGCTGGTGACAGGATTTAATGAATTCAATGTGGTCATTATGGAACCTGCCACCGGCAAGCTGTATAAGAAGGGAATGAACGATGCCACAGCGTGGTTCGCTGAGAATGGCAATCGTTTCATCACATACATGAGAACAGAGAATTAAATTGCTTATTTCTGTACGTCAAAAATGTATTTGCGATATTTCTGCAACACGGAACGAAGCAGCATACCCAGGATGCCGCAGGAGATCACTTCCCCGATGCCTACGGTCAGCATGAAATAGGGAATGCCACCCTCTAAATGATACACATAAGCCAGCACGAAAGGAACGATGATAGTGTTGGCGATGATGGGAGGCAGAGGAGCCAGCCATTTGTTCTTATCACGCAGCAGATAAGTGCCAAATGCACCGATCAGCGTTGCCAGGCTGCCGAAGATAATGTCAAGCAGCATGCAGCCGGTCATGGTATTGCTGATGATACATCCCAGGAAAAGTCCCGGTATGGCAGCAGGGGTAAATACGGGAAGAATCGTCAGGGCTTCCGAGAAGCGGACCTGAATGGCATAATTAGCCAGTCCCAGAGCGTTGGCTAACATGGTCAGCACAACATAGAGAGCAGCGATCACCGCTCCGTGTACGAGGTACAGTACTTTTTTGTTCATTTGTTTTCTCCTTTAGTTTTGTTTTACGAGTGGAAGGTCACGAACACTCGATTCATTTTACGCCGGGAATCGGCGAGCCCTGTAAGACCTTGTTTTTATGGGCTGTACAACTGTTTCAGTATAACAATAATCTGGGAAAAGTCAAGCCCTGTGTCAAAATATCCAATAGTTGCATTTTCTGCGTAAAAATGCGAAAATATAAGATAACGCATTGATTGCAAGAAAGTAAGGAGAAGTATATGTATATTATCGCAGGGCTGGGGAATCCCGGCAAAGAATATGAAAATACGAGACATAATATCGGTTTTGATGTCATAGACAGATTAGCAGAGGAAGAAAATATTGCTGTCATGGAGAGCAAACACAAGGCGTTGATCGGCAAAGGCTACGTGGCAGGGCAGAAGGTGATCCTGGCGAAGCCCCAGACCTTCATGAACTTAAGCGGAGAGAGCATCCGTGAGATCGTGGATTATTATAAGGTGGACGATACCTCGGAGCTGATCGTGATCTCCGATGATATCAGCCTGGATGTGGGACAGATCCGCATCCGCAAAAAAGGCAGCGCCGGCGGACATAATGGACTCAAGAATATTATCAAGATGTTAGGGCATGATACTTTTACCCGTGTCCGCATGGGAGTAGGCGAGAAGCCGAAGAATTATGACCTGGCGGACTACGTGCTGGGACATTTCCCGGTGGAAGAACGTAAGGTTATGGATGATGCTACGAAGACCGCCGTAGAAGCAATTCGCATGATCCTCACGGAGAGCGCAGACGCAGCCATGAACCATTTTAACAGTAAGAAAGCGTGAAAAAATGCAGGCACTACTTGCGCCATTGAAAGAACTGGCGGAATATGATGAGGTCCGTAAGATCGTCAGACAGGGAAAGGGAACGGTTGCCCTGTCCGGATGCGTGGACTCACAGAAACTTCACATGATCTACGGACTCAGCGATGGTCTGAAATACAAGGTCATCGTTACTTATAATGACTTAAAAGCCAAGGAGATCTACGAGGAATACCGCTTTTATGACAGAAATGTCATGCTATATCCGGCGAAGGACCTGATCTTTTTCCAGGCAGATATTCACGGTAATCAGCTGGTGCAGGAGAGGATCAAGACCTTGCGCAGAGTCGTGGAGGGCAAGCCTGTCACCATCGTCACCACCTATGCGGCACTGATGACACCCCAGGTGCTGTGGGAGGAGAAGGACATCATCCACACCGAGCGGGGCGGTAGTCTGGACGAGAGTAAACTGGCATCCCGGCTGGTAGCTATGGGATACGAGAAAGCCTATCAGGTGGAAAGCCCAGGGCAATTCTCCGTGCGTGGCGGTATTGTGGATATTTTTGACCTGACGGAGGAGAATCCCTACCGTATCGAACTGTGGGGGGATGAAGTGGAATCCATCCGCAGCTTCGATATCTTAAGCCAGCGTTCCATTGAGAAGCTGGAGAGTATCACGGTCTACCCGGCGACGGAGTTCGTGTTGTCTGAGAAGCAGATTCGCAAGGGAATCGCCAGTCTGGAGAAGGAAGCCGCCAAACAGGAGAAAATTTTCCGGGATGCCCACCAGCCGGAGGAAGCCCACAGGATCGCCACCCAGGTAAGCGAGTTGAAGGAACAACTGTTGGAATTCCAAAGCAAAGCGAACCTGGAAGGATATATCCGATATTTTTATGAAAATACCGTGACCATGCCGGAGCTGCTGGCGGATATGGCGGGACGATCTCTGGTCTTCTATATTGATGAACCGGCGCGGGTGAAAGAGCAGGCGGACGCCATTGAACTGGAATTCCGGGAGAGCATGGAGCAGCGTGCGAGAAAAGGCTATGTGCTACCGGGACAGATGAATATTCTCTACAGCGGAGAGCAGGTGGCGGCCACATTGGAGAAAAATGCCGTGGTGACACTGGCTACCATGGAGACCAAGTACGGCTATTTCAGGACGGAAAAACATGTGGATATTGCAGCCCGCAACATTGCCCCCTATAACAACAGCTTTGAATCCCTGGTAAAAGACCTGAAAAAATATAAAAAAAGCGGATATCGGGTGCTGTTACTGTCCGGCTCCCGTACCCGCGCAAGACGTCTGGCAGAGGATCTGCGGAATGCGGAAGATGGCGATGCGGGACTCACGGCAGTATATACGGAAGACCCCATGCGGGAAGTACAACCCGGAGAGATCCTGACCTATTATGGGCATGTAAATAAAGGATTCGAATACCCATGGCTGAAATTTGTAGTGCTGTCCGAGAGTGATATTTTCGGATCGGAGAAACGTAAGAAGAAAAAGAAAAAACCCTACCAGGGGCAGAAGATCAACGATTTCAATGACCTGAAGATCGGTGATTACGTAGTGCATGAGACCCACGGATTGGGGATATACAAAGGCATCGAAAAGGTAGAGGTAGAAAACATTGTCAAGGATTACCTGAAGATCGAGTACCGGGACGGTGGCAATCTGTACATTCTCGCTACCGGACTGGATGTAATCCAGAAATACGCCTCCGCCGATGCGGCGAAGAAGCCGAAGCTTAATAAGCTGGGTGGCAAGGAATGGGAACATACCAAGACCAAGGTCCGCAGTGCGGTCAGTGCCGTGGCAAAGGATCTCGTGGAGCTGTATGCGGTGCGCCAGCAGAGTGAGGGCTATGCCTTTGGAAAAGACACGGTATGGCAGCGGGAGTTTGAGGAAATGTTTCCCTTCGAGGAGACGGAGGATCAGCTGAGTGCTATCGCGGACACCAAGGCCGACATGGAAAGCCATCGGATCATGGATCGTCTGATCTGTGGAGATGTGGGATATGGTAAGACAGAGATCGCGATCCGCGCTGCCTTCAAAGCAGTACAGGAGGGCAAACAGGTGGTGTACCTGGTGCCTACCACCATTTTAGCACAGCAGCATTACAACACTTTTGTGCAGCGAATGAAGGATTTCCCGGTCAATATTGCCCTGATGAGCCGTTTTCGCACATCTTCGGAGATCAAAAAGACAGTAAAAGATCTGGAAAAGGGAATGGTGGATATCGTCATCGGCACTCACAGAGTATTGTCGGCGGATGTGAAGTTCAAGGATCTGGGTCTGTTGATCATTGATGAGGAGCAGCGTTTTGGCGTGGCTCATAAGGAGAAGATCAAGAAACTAAAAGAGAATGTGGATGTGCTGACCCTGACGGCAACACCGATTCCCCGTACCCTGCACATGAGCCTCATCGGTATCCGGGATATGAGCGTGCTGGAGGAGGCTCCCAACGACAGGCTGCCGATCCAGACTTTTGTCTGCGAATACAACGATGAACTGGTCAGAGAGGCTATTGTCCGGGAGATGGCCCGGGGCGGACAGGTCTACTATGTCTATAACCGTGTGAATAACATTGCGGATATTGCGGCACAGATCGCGAAACTGGTGCCGGAAGCAAATGTGGCCTATGCCCATGGACAGATGAAGGAGCATGAACTGGAACGGATCATGTTTGATTTCATCAACGGAGAGATCGATGTGCTGGTGTCCACTACTATTATAGAGACCGGGCTGGATATCTCTAACGTAAACACCATGATCATTCATGACTCGGATAATCTGGGTCTGTCCCAGTTGTACCAGCTCAGAGGCCGTGTGGGACGCTCCAACCGGAATGCCTATGCTTTTCTGATGTATAAGCGGGACAAAATGTTAAAGGAAGTGGCGGAGAAACGTCTGGCGGCGATCAAGGAATTCACAGATTTGGGCAGCGGTTTCAAAATTGCCATGCGGGACCTGGAGATCCGTGGAGCCGGGAATCTGCTGGGGATGAGCCAGCATGGCCACATGGAAGCCGTAGGATACGACCTCTACTGCAAAATGTTGAATGAGGCGGTGCAGAATCTGAAGGGAATCCATACGACGGTGGATTTCACCACGGTGATCGACCTGGATGTGGATGCATATATTCCGGCGGAATATATTGTGAATGAAACACAGAAACTGGATATCTATAAGCGCATTGCCGGCATTGAGACGCTGAAAGAGCGGGATGAGATGAAGGATGAGCTGTTAGACCGTTTTGGCAATATCCCCAAGGCAGTGGACAATCTGCTGCGGATCGCACTGATCCGCATGGCGGCACACGCACTGGATATGACGGAGATCAAGGGCAAAAACGGCCGGATCACCTTTAATTTTCGACCGGATGCAGCCATAGACCCGCTGAAGATCCCCGCGTTTCTGAAAAAACATGGAGAGAAAATGAGCTTCACCGCATACGGCAATCCGTTTTTTACCTATAAATACAAAAAAACGGGACTGGTAGAGACCGATGCGGAACTCCTGATGGAGAAAACAGAGGAATTACTGGAAGAAATGAAAGAACTGGTGCTGGAAAAATTGCCGGCTCAGGAAAATTAAGAGAATTTTATGGGACATTAAAAAGGATACCTTCTTATCAGAACAGCAAACAAAAGCAAACAAAAGGCTTCTGATAAGGAGGTATTTTACGATGAAGGGATATGTAACAGCCAGCGGATACATGGGATATGTGGAGAACGAATATATCTTATTTGCCAGCGAAAATGATTATTTTGATTACATGGAGGCTATTTAGGAACAGCAACATACCAGTCATAAAAAGGTGTCAGGGTGAAGCTGTCTGAAAAAATGTCTTTGTCCGTGTAATAAATGATATAAATACTGTCGGAATTGATTTCGTCGTAATGGATTCTGGTGTTGATCCGGATATCATCCGATGTTGTAAAGGCGGAAGGTGCGGGAGCTACATCGTAGGTAACGGTAGCCAGGTACTGGGAAGGCAGGGTTTCTGTATAGAAGAGGAGTCTTGGCCATTGCGCACCCTTTTCCACGGAGATCGTGGAAATACCGGTTTCTCTACATTGCTGTAAAGCATATTCCACACATTGTCCGACCCCCTTGGAAAAATAGGCGTTCGTCAGCTCCCGGTATTCTGTATAATAGTCCCGCTGAAACAATACCAGGCAGATCAGATAACACAGGGCAAGCAGTGTGGTGGCTACAGTGGACAGATAAGGTCTAATCTTTTGCAGAACCTGCAGCAAAGTGTATATCCCCCAGGCTTCACACAGAACCAAAGGAATATACAAAGCATCGATCTGGTGAAGTATGGCAGTCACGATCAGGCAGTTAAAACCTCTGCCGATCAGCTGGATCAGCAAAAAAGTCTCCCAGGCAAACGTCCGCTGTATCAGTTTTTTTACAACACAGATACACAGAGAGACTGCTCCGACCACAATGAACACACGGCCGATATCGTAGAAAAGCCCCCATGGAAGCAGAATGTCATAGGGAGCACCGGTATTCTGATGATACAGCAGAGACAGAGCCGTACGCAGATTTTGATACATTTTTGAAAGAGAGAAAGCCACTTCGGAACCACGATAGCCTCCCATTTTCGGAATAGTCATAAAAGGCAGCGCGATCTCCGGCAGGATCCCGGAATTTACACAGACAAACAGGAGCAGGGGCACTGCCAGAATCCCCAGAATCAGTGTTGCACTTACACTGTACCGGTCAATCCGTATTTTTCGAAAAGCCAGGGCATAACTGATCTGCAATAACAGGAGCAGGGGCACGATCGGCCAGATGACGGCATAACAGTAGAGACTCAGACCGTAAAATAGTCCGGATAAGGGAAGGAAACGTTTGTCCTCTATGCCTCTGACGAAGAAATACAGGCCGAAGATCAGAAAACCGGGAGCCAGATTGGCATCCAGACCCCAACGGGACATCATAATATGCCAGGGACAGATGGCAAGTAAAAAGAGACCCCAGGTGGCCAGCTTGCGGTCAAACATACGCTTTAATAGACAATATATTGCCCAGAGAGTAAAAATACTTACGATTGCCTGAGGCAGACGGCTCAAAATGGGACTGATATGACCTCCATTCAATACCAGAAAGGGAATGAGCATCCAGACATACAGGGAACTGTGACCGTCGCCCCAGTCTGCCATATATACCGGCCAGACATGACCGGCAGAATCCATTCCTTCGTGGAGCAGAGCAAAGGCATTCCATGCTACGAAGCTTTCATCCTGATGAATTCCTCCGGGAACACTTCCCAGGCAGGCTAGCCGCAGAGTACTGCCAAGCAGCATCAGAAGCAGAGGGAGCAGCCAGGAGGGAAGAGAAAATGATTTATGTTTCATCCAAAAGATCCTTTCTATGAATAATAAATGAATAATAAATAGTAGCAAGCATAATATGATCAATCCAAGTATAACAAGCCTTATTTTAATTGACAAGCGATGTGTTATGTTAAATTTTTAATTTATGTCTGGCACCTTTACCGACGCCATATATTTGTGTTATAGTACAAATGTAAAAAGAAAATGTAAGGGGTTTCAATGGCACACTGTGAGGAACACCGGAGAGATTCCGATACAGCATTTGGCAAAAATGCAGATGGGAGTTTATATTATGGAACTGACTGAGAAAAAGGAATTTGACCTGCTCTCCCTGGGAGAGATCATGCTGAGATTATCACCGCCCGATAACGAACGTATCACCAGAGGCGACAGCTTCAGCAAGCAGGCCGGAGGTGCGGAGTTGAATGCCATCACCGGTGCGGCAATGCTGGGATTGCGCTGCGGTATCATCTCCAAGCTGCCGGCCAATGACCTGGGTGTATATATTAAGAACCGTGTACGTCTCTGCGGTGTCAGCGATGACTATCTGGTATATGACGATGATAAGGATGCGAGACTGGGTGTGTACTATTATGAGAATGGTGCTTATCCGAGAAAGCCCCGTATTGTCTATGACCGTAAGAATACTTCTATCAATAAACTGAGTGTTGCGGACTATGATGACAGCCTGTATAGTGATACCCGTTGCTTCCATACCAGTGGCATTACACTGGCGCTGAGCCCCGAGCTGAGAGCAACCGCCATTGAGATGATCAAGCGTTTCAAGGCGCAGGGAGCCATCATCTCCTTCGATGTAAACTTCCGCGGCAATCTGTGGACCGGTGCTGAGGCGAAGGAATGCATCGAATCCATTCTGCCTTATGTAGATATCTTCTTCTGCTCCGAGGACACCGCACGCCTGACTTTCCTGAAGGAAGGCGATGCCAAGAGCATTATGAAGAGCTTCACGGAGGAGTATCCGATCTCCATCGTGGCATCCACACAGCGTATCGTACATAGCCCGAAGCGCCATACCTTCGGTTCTATCATTTACAGTGCCAAGGACGATACTTATTATGAAGAAGCGCCTTACACCGATATCGAAGTCGTAGATCGTATTGGAAGCGGTGATGCCTATATCTCCGGTGTCCTGTACGGACTGCTGGCACATCCCGGCGAATACCAGCGGGCACTGGAATACGGTAATGCCATCAGCGCACTTAAGAACACTATCCCCGGTGACCTGCTGTGCACTGACCTGAAGGAGATTCAGGGAATCATCAAGGAGCATAAGTCCACCGGACGCATTGCGGAGATGGATCGCTAAAGCATTTACCCTTCTTATCTGATCGAACAAATAGAAAAGACAAAGCTCTGTCATGTTAATTTAAGTGCATGGCAGGGCTTTTCTGTTTATTTTTAACAAAATTAAACCTAAAATGTATTAAAAAGTCTGCTATACAAGATTAAATTAGTTTGATATACTAAAGACTGATATAGTACTAAAAGCAGGATGTTATCAGATGGAAGATTCGAGAAACGGAAGGGAGACAGCAATTTGGAAAAGGAAGACCGTATCCGGCAGAAAGAACAATGGAAACAACTGTCTCCTTCTGAAAAATGGCAGTATTTTATAGACTATTATCTGTGGGTTACCATAGGCGTGACAACGGGAATCGTCATTCTGATCTTCCTGATCGCGCATTTTGCCACCAAGACAAGCTTCGTCATGGGAGTCATGGCAGTGAATACGGACGGAGAGCACATCGAAGCCACCGGTCCGGATTATTTTACGGATTTCCTGCGGGAACACGGTGTGATGTCCAAACGGGATGTGGTAAACCTGAATTATACGATCTGGATCGATCCGAACTCGGATTCCGACGTGGATTCCACGAATCTCAGCACGATCCAGGTATTGTTCATGACCCGGTCGGTGGATGTGTTTTTTTCTGACGAAGAGTTTTTGAAGCTCATGGGCGGCACGGATTATCTGGTGGATTTAAGGGATTATCTGCCTAAGGAGCTATTGGACAGATATGAAGATCAGCAGATCAAAGTGCTAAATACCATGACGGGAGAGACGATCGTGGCAGGGATCTGGCTGGAAGATAATGCCTGGGTGCAAAAGACCGGCTGGTATGAGCACACGACAGCGGTAGGACTGGCGGATGGCATGAAAAACCCGGAACTGGCGGTGGCGCTGTTGGAGGAAATATTGAATGCGGAATAAGGATGAAAAACATTACCGGGGCATAGAAAAGTTGACGGACAATCCGTTTTTAAATCTGTATCATATCGATGCACTGGGACGGGACGGCACACCGTTTCACTACTATTTTGCTTCCCGCAATGATGAGGATAATATCAAACATAAGACTCATAGCTTACGCCCTGAAGGTATGGCGGTCTATGCGGTAACGGAGGATGGACAACATCTGGTACTGGTGCGGCAGTACCGTTACCCTATGGACGATTATCTCTATGAACTGCCTGCAGGATTGATCGAGCCGGGAGAGACGGCTTCGGAGGCTGCCTGCCGGGAGATGATCGAGGAGACCGGTTGGGAACTGAAGGTATATGAAGGCGGAGAGCCGGCATTCCGCAGAGGCTTTTTCCTGGCGCAGGGGCTGACGGACGAGAGCGGTAGTATGATCTTCGGCACGGTGACGGAGCAGGTGGGACAGCAGATGGAGAACACTGAGGATATTCAGGTGATCCTGGCGGACAGACAGGAGGTACTCCGGATCCTGAGACAAGAGCGGGTATCCATGCGCTGCGGACTGATGCTGATGCAGTTTTTGAAGGCAGAAACGGAAGCACCGTTTGATTTTTTACATTTGTGACAGATATATCAACAGAAAGCATAAAAGACAGGGGCGCACTTGCCTCTCGGAGAAGTTTGGAAATGACGATTTTGGGAAAGCGGATGCTGATTTTTAGAAAGATTTTTTATTCCGGAAAGAAAGAGGTAAAAGTATGGCAATCAGATACATAGAACAGGACAGAACCTTCTGGCTGGATACAGAACACACCAGCTACATCATGTCTGTTGTGGATGAGGAGAATTTTGTGGGGCATGTATACTACGGGCAGAAATTGCAGTATACCGAAGGCACACCGGCACCGGTATATCTGATGCGCACCGGAGAAGCACCTTTTGTTCCTTCCAAAAATAACAGAGAACGGGTCTCTTTTTTGGATTCCTTCCCTATGGAGTATCCGGGGAACGGGTTAGGAGACTACAGAGAGAGTGCTGTCTCCATCCGGACCGCGGGAGGACATGTGGGAGTGCAGCTAAATTACGTCTCCCATGAGATCGTAAAGGAGAAGCCCGCGCTTCCCGGGCTGCCTTCTACTTTTCCGGGAGAGGAGGATTGCGACACCCTGATCCTGCACCTGGAGGACCAGACGACCGGTTTGACGGCAGAACTGATCTATACTACATTTGAAAAAGTAGATGTGATCACCCGCAGTGTAATCCTGAAAAATACAGCAGAACAGCCGATTTATCTGACAAAAGTTATGTCTGCCTGCCTGGATCTGGATTGCACGGATGAAAAGTATGACATCCTTACCTTGCACGGTTCCTGGGGGAGAGAACGTCAGATGGAGAGGAGAAGCCTGATGCATGGTAAGCAGAGCGTTGGGTCTGTAAGAGGAGAATCCTCCCACCAGGAGCATCCGTTTATCGCATTGCTGTCAGAAAATGCAACGCAGGATACCGGTGAAGTCTACGGCATGCATTTTGTATATTCCGGTAATTTCCTGGCACAGGCAGAGCTGTCACAGTTCGACTCCATCCGTATGACTATGGGGATCCATCCGGAGAATTTTGTATGGAAACTGGAGCAGGGAGAAAGCTTTGCTGCGCCCGAAGTAGTAATGACTTATTCTTCAGAGGGGCTTAGCGGTATGACACATCATTATCATGATATGTACCGCGAGCATCTGATCCGTGGAGAATACCGGGATAAAAAGCGTCCGATCCTGATCAATAACTGGGAAGCTACGTACTTTGATTTTAACACCGATAAATTATTAAAGATTGCAAAGCAGGCATCAAAGCTTGGGATCGAAATGTTGGTCATGGACGATGGTTGGTTCGGACACCGTAATGATGACAGCACGAGCCTGGGTGACTGGAAGGTCAATGAGCAGAAGCTGCCGGGAGGTCTGAAACTTTTGGTGGATCAGGTAAATGCCATGGGACTTAAGTTCGGTATCTGGTTCGAACCGGAGATGATCTCGCCGGATTCGGATCTGTACAGAGAGCATCCCGACTGGGCAATCTTCATTCCGGGCCGTGTAGGAAGCCTGTGCCGGAATCAGTATGTACTGGATCTGTCCCGGAAGGAAGTCAGAGATCATGCTTTTGAAAGCGTGGCGGCAGTGCTGCACAGCGCCAATATCGAATATGTGAAATGGGACATGAACCGTCAGCTGTCGGATCTCGGAAGCATGGATCTCCCTGCAGACCGACAGGGAGAATTGTATCACAGATATGTGCTGGGCTTATATGAGATGCAGGAGAGACTGCTTGCGGAATTCCCTCATCTGCTCTTAGAAAATTGCTCCGGGGGTGGAGCGAGATTCGATCCTGGCATGCTGTATTACAGCCCGCAGATCTGGTGCTCCGATGATATGGATGCAATTGAGAGACTGAAGATTCAGGAAGGAACGATGCTGCTGTATCCATTATCCACCATTGGAGCACATGTGTCGGATTGTCCGAATCACACGGTGGGCAGAAGCACACCCTTCGAGACGAGAGGTCATGTGGCATTGGCGGGTACCTTCGGCTACGAGCTTGATATCACGAAGATTCCTGAGGAGGACAGGCAGCAGATCCCTGCACAGACCGCTATGTATCACAAATACAACGATCTGATCCGCAGGGGAGATTACTGGCGGATCGCGTCATATTTAGAAAACGGCAGCTACGACTGCTACATGGTAGCTTCCAAGGATAAAAAGGAAGCGCTGATAACTTATGTACAGGTATTATCAAGACCGAATTTTCACAGCAGAAGAGTGCGTCTGAAAGGATTGTTACCGGAAAAACGCTACCGCATAGAGGAGACCGGAGAAGTACTCGGCGGTGATGTGCTGATGCAGGCCGGCATGTTAATAGCACCTTTGTGGGGTGACTACCGCAGCAGGCTGATCCATTTGACTGAGGCGTAAAACTGGGCAAGAGCATGCTTTGACATAAGATTTTCAGATTACTAAGATTTAAGTAGGGTTGATGATTTGACGGAGATGACAATGAAAATAGCGATAAGGAGTACACGAATATGGCAAAAGCGGTAAAATTATCAGACATCGCAGAACGGGTAGGAGTCAGCACGGTAACAGTGTCAAAAGCACTGTCCGGACAAAAAGGAGTCAGTGAGGAAGTAAGGGAAAAAATCCACAGTATTGCGGAAGAACTGGGTTATCAGCAGCCGTCAGCGGCAAGAAAAAGTCAGAACCAGAAGAGCTACAATATCGGCATTTTGATCTCTGAGAGATTTTTGGATAAATATGAGTCCTTTTACTGGCAGATGTATCAGTCGGTAGCTACCAGAGCCACAGCAAAGGAATGCTTTACCATGCTGGAGGTCATCGGAATGGCAGAGGAAGAGAATGGCAGATTGCCGAAGCTGGTACAGGAACGCAAGGTGGATGGCATTATCGTCATTGGTAAAATGATGGATGATTACCTGCAGCATTTGAATACAGAAGCTGGGATCCCTGTGATCTATCTGGATTATTATAACGGAAGGGAAGCCAGTGATTCCGTGATCTCCAACAGCTACTACGGAACCTATGAACTGACCTATTATCTGTACCGGATGGGACACCGTAAGATTGCTTATGTAGGAACCCTGCTGGCCACCGAGAGCATTACGGACCGATATTTCGGTTATCAAAAGGCTCTTTTAGAGCTGGGACTGGAACAGAAGAAGGAATGGGTGCTGGATGATCGTCATATTGAGACCGGCAAGATCGATACGGTGAATATGTTACAGCTTCCGAAGGATATGCCTACCGCGTTCGTATGCAACTGCGATCTGACCGCGAGCCTTCTCATTAAGAAGCTGAAAGAGAACGGATATCGTGTACCGGAGGATATCTCAGTGGTTGGCTTTGATAACTATCTGTATCCGGGCCTCAGTGACGTCCGTATCACGACGTATGAAGTAGATATGGGAGAGATGGCGAGAAGAGCCATTCATAATATGATCAAGAAAATCACCAGTGATAATTTCAAAGGGGGAGTCACCGTGGTGGAAGGCCGCCTGGTGCTGAAGGACAGTGTGTCTCACGTATAGACTGCGGCGCGTTCTGCCGGTAGACAAAGGGTGTGACACCAGTGTGCTTTTTGAACAGGTGGATGAAATGATTGGTATTGTCGATGCCTACCATAGACCCCACCTCATGAATCGGATCATCCGTAGATAGGAGCAGCGATTTAGCTGCTTCTATTTTTTTCTCTTGCAGATATTGCAGCGGAGAAGTATGGAAGGCGGCGGAGAATTCCCGGCACAGGCGGTAGCGGCTGATCCCCAGTGTCTGCTCAAAATATTCCAGAGAGTGATTTTCCACATAGTTTTCCTCGAAATCCGCTTTCATGGACAGCAGATAGGTAGGAACAGGTCTGGCATCCCGGGAGACGGACAGGGCAGACAATGCCAGCTCCGTGAACATGCCGGTCAGTTCCCTATGAATCTGTAGCTGCTCTACGGGGGTCGGAGTAAAGGGAAATTTTGTTAGTTGCTGCATACGCTGTGAGACACAGGAACCGATGGGAATCGGATAACAACAGGTAAAATTAGCTTCAAATATGTTATAATAAGAAGAAAGTTCCCTTCCACTTAAGAAAAACATCTGAAAGCGCCACTTTCCCTGCAACAGTCGGAGGGAGAAGCCCTGACTGCAATCTAAGAACAACAGATGCTCGCGATCCAGGACCACCTCACTGCCCTGAGTGGCAAGGAGAGCACTACCCTCTAAGGTGTAGAGCAACAGATAAGAAGGAAATGGGTTCCATTCATAATAAAAGGGATCCAAGAGGCGGAATTCTCCACCTGCCAGAGGCAGTAAAAAGCCTTTGTCTTCCAGGGATACTTTGTAGATCTGTCCCAGGAGGATCTCTGGGGAACGTTGTCCCTCCACATCAGAGGAAGTGTGCTTTAATGCGTTAAGAAAAGTGGTGGAAATGTTCATAAAAAAGCCCTCTTAAACCTATTTATTACAAAAATTAATTTAGCCTGAACCCATTATATACGATTTGTTAACTTCTTTCAATGTAAAATAGTACACAAAAAGCAAAATTAACTTAAATTACTAGTTAAATTAAGCAAAAACAATAACTAAAGTAGTGCAAAATATACAAAATACATATTATAATCTTGTGAAAATAGAAGATAATAACGAAAAAAACAAGAATGAGAGATTAAAAACAAGAATAATTGATGATTAATTAATACAATCAAGTATAATTAAATTAAGTTACAAAACAACAAACATCATCAAATGTAACAAAAATTATTAAGGAGGATTTCATTATGAAGATGAAAAAGTTTTTAGCTCTTTCCACAGCATCTGTCATGGCATTGTCCATGGTCGCATGTGGAAGCACCGACAACGGCGCAGCTGAGAGCACCGCAAGCAACACACCTGCAACAGCAGAGGCTTCCACCGTGGCTGCTACGGAAGCAGACGAGACAACCGGTCTGAATTACGCAGAGCTTACTTTGGGTGAGGATTACACCGACATTACCACGACCATTAAGGTCCTGACTAACCGTACCGACCTGTTAGAGGACGGCGCAGCAGTTCCTTTCCAGACTTACATTGATGCATTCAACGAGATGTATCCCAACATCACTGTTGATATTGAAGGTATCACCGACTATGCAAGTGATACGCTGCTTCGTCTGCAGGGTGGTGACTGGGGCGATGTTATGTTTATCCCCGCAGTTGACAAGGCTGACTTAAGCACATACTTCCTTCCTCTCGGAACTACTACCGAGATGGACGGACAGCTGAACTACTACAACCAGATGTACGAAGGCACTGTATACGGTGTTCCTTACACCGCAGGTGTTAGCGGTGGTATCGTATATAACAAGGCAGTATTCGAAGCAGCAGGAATCACTGAGATGCCTAAGACTCCCGAAGATTTCATTGCAGCATTAAAGCAGATCAAAGAGTATGACAGCTCCATCATTCCTCTGTACACCAACTACGCAGCTGGCTGGGCAATGGGCGGCCAGTGGGATCCCGCTATCAGCGGCAGTGCTACCGGAGACAGCACTTATATGAACCAGAAGTTACTGCACACAGCCAATCCTTTTGCTGATCCCGGCGACGGAACAGGCGCTTACAACGTATACAAAGTAATGTACGATGCAGTTGCTGAAGGCCTTACCGAGGAAGACTACTCCACCACGGACTGGGAAGGTTGTAAGGGTATGATCAACAATGGTCAGATCGCTTGCATGGTTCTTGGCTCCTGGGCAGTTCCTCAGATGAAGGAAGCCGGCGAGCATGGCGATGATATCGCTTATATGCCGTTCCCCATTACCCTGACCAGTGGTAAGCAGGCAGCATCTGTAGGCCCTGACTACAGCTTTGGTATCAATGCTAATACCACCGAAGATAATCAGGCAGCAGCTCTGTGCTTCGTTAAGTTCATGGCAGAAGAATCCGGATTCTCCTATGACTGTGGCGGACTTCCCGTTGCTATCAAGGATACCAGATTACCGGATTTCTATGCAGCATTCAAGGGTATCGACTTCGTAGTGGATGAGCCTGCGATCGAAGGCGAAGAGGATCTGTTAAACGAGCTGAACGCTGAAAGTGGTCTTAACATCAACAACAACGGTGAGACCAAGATGCAGGAGCTGGTAGAGTGTGCAGCAGATGGTTCCAAGACCTATGATGAGATCATCGACGAGTGGAACGAAGAGTGGACTTCCGCACAGGAGAGCTGTGGTGTAGAGATCCAGTAATTAATAGGTAACTAACTTAATCTTCTGAAGTGAGAGGGAACCATTTATCCGGTTCCCTCTTATCTAAGAGAGAAGGGTATGGAGGTATTTCGATGAGTGCAGAGACAATGAAGAAAACAAAAAAACCCTTCAGCATGAAAAAATGGGTAAAGAGCAGGAACGGACAACAGACCATCGTCATCCTGTCCTTCATGATCATTCCCCTGCTTTTGCTGTTCGTGTTCACCTATCTTCCCTTTGGAGAGATGGTAAAATTCAGTTTTTATAAAATGAAATATGCTACCCCGGTAGACAAAAGACAGTTTGTAGGATTCCAGAATTACATTGATGTATTTAAGAAAGATGAATGCTTCAGTGCTTTGAAGCTGAGCCTTTATTACATGGCAGGCGCAATGGTGCAGCTGGTACTTGCGTTGTACCTGGCAACGATCCTTAGCTTTAAGACCAAGTTTGGCAATATGTTCAAGGGATTCATGTTCTTCCCTTATCTGATCAGTGGTATTGCCATTGGATTTATTTTCAAATTCTTCTACACCAGAGGATTTGTATTCGATACGGTATTACAGTGGTGTGGATTTAACTTAGAAAGTCTTCCGTTCTGGCTGAAGGACAAGAGTGTTAACAATATCTCTCTGGTGGCTTCCTCGGTATGGCGTTATTACGGCAACAACATGGTACTCTTCATCGGTGCCATCATGTCCGTGGACTCCGAGATGTACGAGGCAGCAGAGCTGGACGGTGCCAATAAATTCCAACAATTTATACATATTATCTTACCCAGCATCAAGACCATCGTTACACTGAATGTGATCCTGTCTATCACAGGTTCCCTGAGTGCTTTCGATCCTCCCTACGTTATCACCAAGGGTGGCGGCGGAACCGCAACCTACTTCGTATTGATGGACAAGATCGCACATACTAATCAGCAGGTAGGTCTGGCGTCTGCTATGGCGGTGGTACTGTTACTGATCATTTTTGCAGCAACAATTTTACAAAAGCTTTTCTTCAAACTGGTATTTAGAAGCTCCGATGCGGATAATGAAGAATATACCAGAAGAAAACGGCTCAGAAGAGAGAGAAGATGGAAGAAGGAGGCAGTGTAAAATGGCAAAGATGAAAACTAACCACAAACATTACAGCGCAGGCGCTGTCATCTGGATCGTTATTAAGTATTTCAGCCTGGTATTCTTCTCCTTCGTGGCACTTTTGCCCATCGTATCCTGCGTCATCACGGCGTTCAAGACCGATGCAGAGTACCAGAGCACCAATGTAATGACCCTGCCGGAAAGCTGGCTGAACTTCCAGAACTTTATTGACGCTTTTAACCGCGCCAACATGGGCAGAGCATATCTGAATTCAGCGATCATCCTGGTATTTGTACTGTTAGGTTCCGTCCTGGTGGGAACACAGCTCTCTTATGTACTGAACCGGTTCAAGTTTCCTGGTAACGGACTGATCCGCAGCCTGTTCCTGTTCGCAACCCTCCTTCCCGGAATTGCCATGCAGGTATCTGTGTACCAGATCATGAGTAACCTTGGATTTATCAATCATCTGTATGGTTATATCATTATGAGTATGGGTACGGATGTTATCTCCATCTACATCTTCATCCAGTTCATGGAAAACATTTCGGTATCGTTGGATGAATCTGCATTTATCGACGGAGCCTCCTATTTTACCATTTACTGGAAGATCATTCTTCCGCTTCTGAAACCCGCTATCGTAACTTCGATGGTGCTTAAGGGAGTAGGCGTATATAACGAGTATTATTGCGCCAGTCTGTATCTGCAGGACAAGAGGACTCTCGGTGTGGTAGCAACCTCCCTGTATACCTTCACCGGACCTCTTGGAAGCAAATACAATCTGATCTGTGCAGGTGTACTGATGTCTCTGCTGCCCGCTCTGATCGTATTCCTGCTCTGTCAGAAACAGATCTACAGTGGAATCACCTCCGGCGCTGTCAAAGGTTAATACAAAGGAGAGCGCGTAACATGATGAACACAGAAATAATGAAAATGCGGGAAGAAATTAAAAACCACCTGACAGAAGGGATCATTCCCTTCTGGAAAGGTATGAGAGATGACGAATTCGGTGGCTATTACGGCTACCTGGATTATGATCTGAAGTTGGATAAAAAAGCAGAAAAGGGCTGTATCCTGAACAGCAGGATCACCTGGTTCTTCTCCAATGCATATACACTGTTAAAAGACGAAAGTCTGCTTGATGAGGCAAAGCACGGATACGCTTTCCTGAAAGACTATTGTCTGGACAAAGAATACGGCGGAATCTACTGGTCCTTAAATTACGACGGAACACCGAAGGATACTACAAAGCATACGTACAATCAGGCATTCTGCATTTATGCACTGTCCTCTTATTATGAGGCAAGCGGTGACGCAGAAGCCCTGGAGCTGGCGAAAAAGCTGTTTACTCTGATTGAGACTACGTGTATGGATGAGGTGGGATATCTGGAAGCATTCACCAGAGACTTTAAGCCGGAATCCAATGAGAAATTGTCGGAGAACGGTGTCCTGGCAGACAAGACCATGAACACCCTGCTTCATGTATTTGAAGCTTACACGGAGCTGTACCGGGTATCCGGTGATCTGAAGGTGAAAAGACGTCTTTTGTGGATCATGGATCTCTTCGGGGAGAAGATTTATAATCCGGAGCTTCACAGACAGGAAGTATTTTTTGACAAGCATTATAATAGTATTCTGGATCTGCATTCCTATGGTCACGACATCGAGACCGCCTGGCTGATCGACAGAGGCTGCAAGGTACTGGATGATCCGGAACTGACGCAGAAGATGTATGTCATCACCAAAGACCTGACCGCGCAGATCTATAAGGTGGCATTTGACGGACACTCTCTCGCAAACGAATGTGACAGAGGTGTCGTAAATGTACACAGAATCTGGTGGGTACAGGCAGAGACTGTGATCGGTTTCTTAAACGGATACGAAAAAGAACCGGAGAAGATGGAGTATCTGGAAGCTGCTGAGAAGGAATGGGCATTTATCCGGGATCATGTGATCGATAAGAGAGCCGGTTCCGAATGGTTCTGGGAAGTGGATCCGGAAGGCAATCCGTACCCCGGCCGTCCTATCGTGGAGCCTTGGAAGTGCCCTTACCATAACGGCAGAATGTGCATGGAGGTTATGAAGAGATGTTAGAGCGTTATTACATAGAGAAAGAGAAGCAGGAGAAATTGCTTTCCCGTAAAAACATAAAGTCCGATTTCTACAACGGTATTTATGACCGTTATGAATATCCGGTTCTGACCAGAGAACATATTCCCCTGACCTGGAGATATGATCTCAACCCCGAGACCAACCCTTATTTCATGGAGCGTCTGGGGATCAATGCGGTCATGAATTCCGGAGCCATTGAATTAAACGGCAAGTATTATCTGGTAGCCCGTATCGAAGGTAACGACAGAAAGTCTTTCTTTGGTGTGGCAGAGAGTGACAACGGTGTCGATGGATTCCGTTTCTGGGATTATCCCATTCTGTTAGATGATACCTGTCCGGAAGAGACCAATGTCTATGACATGCGTCTCACCAAACATGAAGATGGTTACATCTACGGTGTGTTCTGTTCCGAGAGCAAGGATACCTCCGTAAATGATCTGTCCGCAGCAGTAGCGGCTGCAGGCATTGTAAGAACTAAAGACTTAAAACACTGGGAAAGACTGGAGAATTTAAAGACCCTTCGTTCTCCCCAACAGAGAAATGTAGTGCTGCATCCGGAATTCGTGGATGGCAAATATGCATTCTACACCAGACCGATGGATGATTTCATCGAGACCGGAAGCGGCGGAGGAATCGGTTTCGGACTGTGCGACGACATTACCCATGCAGTCATCGACGAAGAGCGGATGACCAGTCTGCGGAAATATCACACCATTACCGAAGCAAAAAATGGTGCGGGAGCTACCCCCATCAAAACAGACAGAGGTTGGATACATATCGCACATGGAGTACGTAATACCGCAGCCGGTTTACGTTACGTTATTTATGCTTTTGCCACGGACCTAAAAGACCCGGCAAAAGTGATCGCAGAGCCTTCGGGTCTGCTGATCGGTCCCAGAGGGGAAGAGAGAGTGGGAGATGTTTCAAACGTAGTATTTACCAATGGCGCAATCGCAAATGAGAAGGGGGAAGTTTTTATCTACTATGCATCCAGCGATACCCGCATGCATGTGGCAACGACTACCATAGATAAGCTTGTGGATTATGTATTCCACACCCCTTCCGATCCCGGAAGAAGCGTGGAGTGTGTGGCACAGAGATGTGAACTCATCCGCAGAAATGAAGAGTTCTTAAAACAGGAAGCAAGATAAATAACGCAGAAATGAGGTAACTCGAATGAGCAAAGTTAAGATGATCAGCCCTGCAGTACCTAATGTACCCTGGCAGGATAAACCCGAAGGCCATACCGGAGCACCGGTATGGAGATATAGTGAAAATCCTATCATTGGCAGAAATCCCGTAGAAGGAGTAGCCAGAATCTTCAACAGTGCGGTAATGCCCTATGGCGATGAATTTATTGGCGTGTTCCGCGGTGAACAGGTCAACGGTATTCCCTATATTTATTTAGGACGCAGCAAGGATGCTATCCACTGGGATTTTGATAAGAATAAGATTCAGTTCGTAGATGAAGAAGGCAAGCCTTTCATGCCGATTTACGCATATGATCCCAGACTGGTAAAGGTAGAGGATACCTACTATATCATCTGGTGTCAGGATTTCTATGGCGCAGCCATCGGTATTGCGAAAACCACGGATTTCAAGACATTCACCAGAATCGAGAATCCGTTCCTTCCCTTTAACCGTAACGCCGTACTGTTCCCCAGAAAAGTACATGGCAATTTCATGATGCTGTCCCGCCCTTCCGACAGTGGACATACGCCTTTCGGTGACATCTTTGTCAGTGAGAGCCCCGATATGGTATTCTGGGGCAAACATAGACACGTGATGGCAAAATCTTCCGAATGGTGGGAATCTCTGAAGATCGGTGGCGGAGCGGCACCTATTGAGACCTCCGAAGGATGGCTGTTATTCTACCATGGTGTCAGCGGAACCTGTAACGGTTATGTCTATTCCATAGGTGGAGCAATCTTAGATATTGACAACCCGTCCATCGTAAAATATCGTTGCGAGAATTTCCTTCTGACTCCCGAAGAATGGTATGAAGAGAGAGGATTCGTGCCGAATGTATGCTTCCCCTGCGCTACCATCCATGATTCCGAGAGTGGCAGGATCGCCATTTACTATGGCGCAGCAGACAGTTATGTAGGACTGGCATTCACGACCATTGACGAAGTGGTTGACTATATTAAAGAACACAGCGTGGTCAGCACAAGTGATACGGAAGAAGGCAGAAGATAGAATCAAAGGGCCCGCGGAGAGCGGGTCCTTTGCGGTTTTGGAGACAGCGTATGATGGAAAAAGAGGAATTATATGCCAGAATCGAAGAACTGGAAAGAGAACTGGCAGAAGAACGTATCAGGAGGAAGATTACCGAGGACAATTCCGACTGTGCGCTGTGGGAGTATGAAATTGCAACAAAAAGATATGTGCTTTCGAGAAAACTCGGGGGAAAATGGAGCACAACAAATATGGTCATCGAAAATTATCAGGAGCAGATGCACAAATGGGGATTTGTACATCCGGATGACTGGTCTGCTTTTGATGCCTTTTGTGAGGCAATGGACCGCGGCGATGAGCATATTTCCTATGAAGTCAGACAAGTCAGTGATGAATCGGTATTTGTCTGGTTCCGTTATGTAGGGATTCCGGTCTATGATAAGGATCATAAGCCATATAAGATCATGGGGAAGACGCTTGATATTACAGGAGAAAAAAAGAACCAGGAGCTGCTGGAACAGAAGGCAGAGAGGGATTCCCTGACAGATCTGTACAATAAGGCGAAAATGCGTAAGCTGGTGGAAAAGCATATCCAGCAGGCCGATGACACAGAAGGAGCTTTTCTCATCATTGATATTGATGACTTTAAAACGATCAATGACACTTGCGGACATTTATACGGTGATGAAGTATTGATCAAAATTGCCAATACGATTTTGATCAGTGCAGGCATGGAGGATTATGCAGGCCGCATCGGTGGAGATGAGTTTTGTGTATTCTGCCGTGGGAAAAATGTGGGACAGCATGCTGTGGAGACAGCAGAGAGAATATCCCGTATGGCGGATCAGATCCAGCTGTCAGGCAGACGAGTGACTTTAAGTATGGGAATTTCCCGATATCCGGAGGATGCTTCCTCTTATGAGGAACTGTATCAAAAAGCGGATCAGGCGCTGTACCGGGTAAAACGAAGCGGCAAAAATGCATTCAGCGTGTACGACAAGAACTATAATTATGTCGATTATACCTTAGAACGGAAAGGAACAGACCGGGAGACCGGTCTCTGGCAGGAGCTGGAGAAATATTATAAAGGACGTCAGTGGACGGAAACGGAAAGTGAAATTCTGTCTACTATGACGCGGATGATGGAAAGCTATCTGAACCATGAAGAATATGCAGGGAATGTCAGAGAGCGGGAAAAGGATACAGAAAAGGATACAGAAAAGCCGGAACCGTACATTGCCGGAATGGAGACAACGGAAAGTTTTTCGATAAAACTGGAACAGATCCTGCCCTGGCAGGACGGTCAGTATGCAGAGGTATTTCTGGGCATCCGGGATTACGATGAGATTTCCGCGAAGATGAGTGAGGAAGTGAAAAACAGCCTTCTGTACCATCTGGGGACACATATTCAAAAGCACCTGAAAGGACAGGAAATGGTGTGTCATTTGAAAAAGGATGAGTTCCTATTGCTATTGGATAATCATGTGGAAGCAGCACCGGAGAAGATCGGTCACATTATGATCATGTTTGAAGCCATGATCGGGGATAAATATCCGGATGTTCCCATCAAGCTTTACGGTGGAATTTATTATCTGGAATCCAGGGGATACCGTCCGGAAGAGATTTTCCGGATCAGCAAGACATTGAAAAACAAGGCAAAGCGTTATTGCACCGTGGAAAACAGTATTTATGAAAACCGAAAAAGTGCGGGAAATGTTATTGATAAAGAGGCCGGTATACTGAACAGGGGGAATCTGACGCGGCTGAAGAGCTTCCTGAACCGTGCAGCCAAAGGGGAGAGACTGACGGTGGGATTCATCGGCGGATCCATCACGCAGGGATTCGCAGCGACGGAGCCGGATCAATGCTATGCTGCAAGAACTGTTGCATGGCTTCGGAAAGTGTTCCCCAATACGGAATTCGATTACGTGAATGCGGGAATCGGAGCTACCAATTCCCAGTTCGGTGCGGCGAGAGTGCAGGAGGACCTGCTGCGCAGACTGCCGGATCTGGTCATGGTGGAGTTCTCTGTGAATGATCATTGCACACCCCATGATATGGAGACGTATGAAGGACTCATACGGCAGATTTACGGCAGCAGAAGCTGTCCTGCAATGGTATTGTTGCACAGTGTTTATTATGATACCGGTAAAAGTGCGGCATACTATCATGCGCAGATCGGGAGACATTATGATCTGCCCTGCATCAGCATGCAGAACAGCATCTATCCCGCTGTGGCGGCCGGAAGACTGCCGGCAGAGAAGATTACGGCAGATTTCCTTCATCCCAATGATCTTGGGCATGAATTCATGGCATCTGTGATCACGAATTTCCTGGAAAAGGTAATCCATGATAAGACGGTAGAGCAGCGGGAGATTTTCCCGGTCCCGCTGACAGAGAATGCCTATGAGCATTGCGTGAGACTACAATATTTTAATTCCACACCGGAGAAGAGCGGTTTTGAAGAAGATATGACACCGCAGAGAGACATCACGGATATTTTCCGTAACGGATGGAGCGCCGGTGAAAAAGGAGCTTATCTGGAGTTCGCTTTTCGGGGAACCGGTGTCGCCGTGCAATACCGCCGAGTGAAGGACGGACCTGCACCCATTGCCACGGCAGTGGTGGATGAGAACCCTGAGACGGCGTGCGTGTTGGACGGAACCTTCGATGAGACCTGGGGAGACAAAATGCAGCTGACAACGGTGGCAGAGCACCTGCCTTATGGGAAACACCAGGTACGTGTGGAGATCACGGAGACCCATGCGGAAGACAAGGCAGAGTTCTATCTGGTGTCGGTGATCGTGTCCGGGGTGAGGGAAGAAGGTAACACGAAATGATTGACAGCACCGTAATGTTGAGCTATTAGTATAAATAAAAATGTATCACGGACAGATTCAAAGAAAGCAGGAACAGGAGCATGAATAAAGATATTATATTTTTAAATCCGGTGTGTACTCACAACATCTGGGGCGGCACCCGGCTGAACAGAGAATTCGGTTACCCCATTGAGGGAGATGACATCGGGGAGTGCTGGGGCATCAGCGCCCATCCGAGTGGAGATGGTACCGTGAGAAACGGAGCCTTTCAGGGAATGAAGCTGTCAGAACTGTGGGAGAAGCACCCCAAGCTGTTCGGAGACGCGGGAATGGATCGTTTTCCGCTGCTGGTCAAGATCATTGATGCGAAGGACGACCTCAGCATTCAGGTACATCCGGATGATGCGTATGCGAAGGTTCATGAGAACGGATCCCTGGGTAAGACCGAGTGCTGGTTCATCCTGGATTGTAAGGAGAATGCTACGCTGGTAGCCGGACACAATGCGAAGACGAAGGAAGAACTGGAGCAGATGATCCATGAGGGCAGATGGAAGGAGTTCATCCGTGAGATCCCCATTAAGCCCGGGGATTTCATCCAGATCGATCCCGGTACCGTGCATGCCATCAAGGGAGGAACTCTTCTGTTAGAGACCCAGCAGAGCAGCGATATTACTTATCGTGTGTATGATTACGACAGATTGAGCAACGGCAAGTCCCGACAGTTACACATCGCACAGAGTATTGATGTGATCACGGTTCCCGCAAAATCCGTGGACAACAGTGTGGTGCATACCGAGAAGAAGGATGATGCTATTCAGCAGCTGATCCGGTGCCCTTACTACACCGTATATCGTATTGATGTGGAGCATCGCGTGGAGACCTGGCAGGATAAGCCTTTCATCCTCATGAGCGTGGTAGAAGGCGAAGGCACCCTGAATGGTACTCATTTAAAAAAGGGCGATCACCTGATCCTGCCCGATGGCTATGGAAAGGTAGAGTTACAAGGCAGGATGCAGATTATTGCATCCACTATTTGATCTATACTTTAATCAATCTACGCAACAGACAGTCCCTTTGCATTTCGGAGCAGGGGGGCTGTTTTTTGTTATACTTGACTAAAAAATATGGTTGTGGCAGTAACTATTGTAAGATATAATATATTTTAGGAGAGAATTTCTGAGAAGGTCTTATAGAAAGGAATAGGACCTCATGCATAATACACTGAAAAAGAGCTGTAGATAGAAGGAATAAAAATGGATACCATCAGAGGTAAATTTTTGAAGCAACATTTACTCTCAGACGAGTTTTTGGATCTGATCGAGAAGAATAAGCGCCCCATGGACGAGCTGATGTCTTATTATCAGTGTGCCATCATGGAGGTAGAGACGAAATTTAAAGTATTGAATCAGGAATATTCTCTGGAATATGACCGTAATCCCATTGAGGGCATCAAGACCAGAGTGAAGTCCTACGACAGTATCCTTAGGAAGATCCGCCGGAAAAATATTCCCATGACGTTGGAAGGCATTGAGGAGAATATCCGTGACATCGCCGGTGTCCGGGTCATCTGTTCGTTTCCGGATGATATTTATGAATTGGCGGAGAGCTTTTTACGTCAGGATGACATTACCCTGATCGAGCGCAAGGATTATATAAAGAATCCTAAGGAGAGCGGTTACCGCAGCCTCCATCTGATCGTGCAGGTGCCGATCTTTTTACAGAATACGAAGAAACTGGTCTATGTGGAAGTGCAGTTCCGTACGATAGCCATGGATTTCTGGGCGAGCCTGGAGCACAAGCTGCAGTATAAGAAAAACATTCCGGAAAGTCAGTCGAAGTTTTTAAAGGATGAGCTGTATGACTGTGCACAGCAGAGCGTAGCGCTGGATAAGCGGATGCAGAATATCCGGAATGTCATTGCGGCGAGTGAGACCGCAGAAGAGGAGAAACAGGATTTTCTGCCGATCTTTTTGCGGGAAAACAAAGGGTAATTACGTAGCCTGAAGGTATGTAGATGATGGAAAGGCGAGAAGAATTGTATGAAGATCAGAGATATTTTGAATAAAGATACAGCAACGATCTCTTTTGAGGTATTTCCTCCGAAGAAGAGTACGGATTTCGGAAATGTGGAGGCAGCAGCACTGGGGATCGCGGCATTGCAGCCTGCTTATATGAGCGTGACTTATGGCGCCGGCGGCAGTACCAAGGGACATACCATTGCTTTGGCAAGAGAGATTCAGAAGCAGTACAATGTGCCTACTGTGGCGCATCTGACCTGTGCCTGCGCTGACAGGAGCAGTATCGGCGCAGCTCTTACAGAAATGCAGGCAGCAGGGATCGAGAATATTCTGGCCCTGAGAGGAGATATTCCAAAGGATTTCGACGGAGAAGTATTTACAGATTTTACCCATGCATCGGATCTGGTGCGCTTTATTAAGGAAAACGGAGATTTTTGCGTGGGAGGTGCCTGCTACCCGGAGGTGCATCCCGATTCTGCTAACAAAAATGCGGATATTCAGGGGCTGAAGGCGAAGGTGGATGCCGGTTGTGAATACCTGACGACCCAGATGTTCTTCGACAACAATATCTTCTTCAACTTTATGTACCGTGTGCGGGAAGCTGGGATTATCGTGCCCATCGTTCCCGGCATCATGCCCATCACCCGCGGCGTGCAGGTGAAGAATGCCGTAAAACTGTCCGGCTGTAATGTGCCGGAGCGCTTCAAAAATATCGTAGACCGTTTCGGTGATAACCCGGAAGCCATGAAACAGGCAGGTATCGCCTATGCCACCGATCAGATCATCGATCTGCTGGCCAACGGCGTAAAACATATCCATGTCTATTCCATGAATAAACCGGATGTGGCAGCCGGGATCCAGAGGAATCTGTCGGAGATTCTGAAGGCCTGAGATAATGAACGCAGGTGAGCCAATACATTGACAGATGAAAAAGATGTACTATTATCTAAAGCAGAGGATAGTACATCTTTTTATGTAGTGCTGAGGAAAGAAGCAGAATTGATGGGTGACGTGAGAAGGACAGGATTTGTCAATGCGGAAAAATGCGTGGAAGAAGGAGCAGGAGAGGATGAAACAGATATCTGAGGCAGTGAAAAAGGATCAGATCCTGTATTATTTCAAAACCCAGTGGCCGGTGCTGCTGGCAGTCACGTTCTCCGGCCTGATCTATAACCTCGGACTTCTGGCAGGACCGTGGTTCGAGGGTCGGATGACGGGATGCCTGGTAGACATTCTGGGTGGGAAAGCAGGATACCAAGATATGCTGGTGCTGGTGACCGCATATGTGATGTCTATTGCCATCGTGCAGATCTCCCGTTATATCAAACGTTTTTATGTCAGACGATTTGCTAATAATGTAAATCGTGACATGAAAGAGATCCTGTACCGCAGCCTGGTGCACAGAAGCCGTGCCGAACTGGAAGAAGAGGGTGTCGGAAATGTGATGACCAAGGCAATCCTGGATGTGGACGACTGCGCGGAGGGTATGCGGAAATTTACCACAGAGATTTATGATACCGGTGTGGCACTGGCAGCATATGTGGGAATGCTGCTATTTTATGACTGGCGGCTGGCAATCTTAGGTATGCTGTTTTTACCGGTATCTTATGTGCTGGCGGAGAAGATGAAGCGTAACGTGCAGCGTACCGGAGCGGCATATAAGGAACAGTCCGGAGATTTAAGTGCCGCAACACTGGACAGAGCCACTAACGCTATCACTTACCGTGTCTATGGCAGAGAGGAAGAGCGCAGGCAGGTTTATGAAGCGAACCTTACCGATTATGAAACATCTGCTGTGAAGGCCAATATCTGGAGTACTGCGTTTCCCCCGCTGTACCGGATCATCTCCATGACAGGCGTACTGTTTATCCTGTATTTCGGCAGCAGAAATGTGCTTGGAACCGGCTGGAAAATATGGGATGTGGCAGCCTTTACCACGTTTTTATCCTGTTTTTTGAAGTTAGCCGTGAAATCTTCTCATGCCGCGAAGCTATTCAATGCAGTACATAAAGCCCAGGTCTCCTGGAAGCGCATCAAGCCACTGATGAAGGAAACCACTTATGAGGACGACAGCCTGGTACAGGAGCCGGGAACGCTGGAAGTATCGGATGTAAGCTTCGCTTATCCCGGCGGAGAGAAGATCTATGAGGACTTCAATCTGTCAGCCACTCCGGGACAGATCATTGGTGTCACCGGCGCAGTGGCGTGTGGTAAATCCACATTGGGAAAGACCTTCCTCTGTGAATACCCTTACGAAGGAAGGATCTGTTTCCACGACAAAGAATTATCCGGGATGACCAAGGCAGAGCAAAACGGCATGGTGGGATATTTAGGACACGATCCGGAGCTGTTCAATGACAGTGTCCGTAACAATATACTGCTGGGCGATGATGACGATCCGGAGAAGTATCTGAAGGCAGTCTGTTTCGACGGTGAGGTGGCAGAGATGGAAGAGGGTATGGACACCATTGTGGGAAATGGTGGCGTCCGACTCTCCGGTGGACAGGCACAGCGGCTGGCATTGGCGAGAACCCTGTGCCATAAGCGTCCGGTCCTGATCCTGGACGATCCTTTTTCCGCACTGGATCGCAAGACGGAGGAAGAGGTTTTTGCCAATCTACGGAAGCTGGTAGCAGACAGTATCGTGATCCTACTGTCCCATAGGCTGTATCTGTTCCCCAAAATGGATCAGGTGCTGTGGATGGAGGATGGAAAAGTGACTGCAGGAACCCACGAACAGATCCTTGAAAAGTTCCCGGAGTATGCGAGACTGTATGAAGCACAGGCGGATGGCGCTGATGCACACAGTACGCAGGAGGGAGGTCCGGATCATGCAGAAAAATAAGAGACAGAATGTGAAAAATGTCCGCAGCGTGATCCGGCAGACTGTGACAGGCTATGCAGGGTTGTCACTGGGAATCGTGCTGGCAGTCGCAGGTGCCATTGTAACCGCGCTTTTGCCGCCCTGGATCCTGGGAAGTATCGTGGATACGATCACCGCAGGAAACGCAGTTCCGGTTGCATTGGTGATACTCTATTTTGCCTTTACGGTGCTCACCGGGCTGACCGAAAGCCTTCGGGAAGGTCTGCTGACGGTCTTCGGTCAGAAGATCACCCACGCACTGCGGAGCAGCATGATGGAGAAATACACGAACCTGACGGCAGGGGAACTGACGAAACAGGAGCCCGGTACGATCGTATCCCGGTTCGTAGGAGATGTGGATACGGTGGAGAACCTGTTTACCTCCGGAATCATCAGCATGTTCGCCGATGCCTGTAAGATTATAAGTATCCTGGTGGTGATCTGGTTAAAAAACAGAGGACTGGCGATCGTACTTTTGATCCTGCTGCCATTTCTGTATTGGTTCACCAGGACGGTGCAGAAAAACATGCTGAAAGCCCAGATCGAGAACCGTCGTGCTGTGGGCAGAGCCTCCGGACATGTGCCGGAGACGCTGCACAATATCCGCACCATTCATACGCTGGGAAAAGAGCACTATATGGAGGAACGGTATGATGAATATATTGCGGAGAGTTATCGCGCGGTAGATCGCACGAATTTCTATGATGCTATTTATTCCCCGGTGATCCTGATCCTGAATGCTATCGTGGTGGCGGTTGTGATGCTGTTTTCTGCCTCCGGTAATGCGAAGGTGCTGACACTGTTCGGCATGTCTGCAGGTACAGCGGTAGCGGTAATTAACTATATCTCCCAGATCTTTACCCCTGTGGAGAGTCTGGGAATGGAGATCCAGACCATACAGTCCGCCGTTGCGGGCGTGCACCGGATCAATGAATTCTATGCGTTAGAGGAAGTGCCGGAGAAATATTCCGGGCAAAAAACGGCAGAACCACAGAATAGACTGGAAAATCCTTTTGTGGAATTGCAAAACGTGACCTTTGCTTATGAGGATGACAGCCGTAAAATCCTGCATCACTTAAGCTTCCAAGTGTATCCCGGAGAACAGGTGACGCTGTCCGGAAGAACCGGGGCAGGGAAGAGTACGGTCTTCAAACTGTTGCTGGGACTCTATCAGCCGGGAGAGGGTAAAGTGCTGATTCGGGGAAGAGATGCTTTTCAGATTCCGGAAAATGAAAAGCGCAGCCTTTACGGCTATGTGGAGCAGACTTTTCACAGGGTACCCGGTACCGTGAAGGATCAGATCACGCTGTATGACGATTCTTTTACTATGGAAGAGGTACGGGAGGCTGCAAGAATTGCGGGACTGGATGCAACGATAGAACAGCTGGAAAAAGGCTATGACACGCTCTGTACTTCGGAGATCTTCTCGCAGGGGCAATGGCAGCTGTTATCCATTGCCAGAGCCGCCGTGGCGAAGCCGAAGCTCCTTCTGCTGGATGAGATTACGGCAAATCTGGATGCCCAGACCGAAGAAGAGGTGCTGCAGGCACTGAAGAGGGCTTCCGAAGGACGTACCGTAATCTCGATTTCGCATAGAGTGAACGCGGAGACAGGACGGATCATTACATTTTAATCCATCCAAATGCATTTGCTACAGAACTTAATAAAATAATCGCAGCAAATACCGGGCAGAGATACTTGATCATGAAGTTGAATATCTTTTTGCGGCGGAAAGCGGCTTCTCCGTTCATGACTTCTTCTTCCACAGCCTTTACTCCGATGACGCGGGATACCAGCAGACAGATGGTGATGGCAGCGATAGGCATCATCACGGAGTTGGTCAGGAAATCGAAGAAATCAAGGAACTGCATGCCGATGATCTTCACAGCACCGAGCGGTCCGTAACCCAGTGAGGATAACGTTCCCAGTGCCAGCATGATCACACCCATGATCAAGGTAGATTTTTTACGACCCCAGCCAAGCTCGTCCTCGAAAGTAGACACAGCACTTTCGGTAAGTGCAATGGAGCTGGTCATGGCTGCGAACAGTACCAGTACGAAGAACAGAATACCTACGAAGGTGCCCATTCCCATGCTATCGAAGACTTTGGGGAGTGTGATGAACATCAGGGAAGGACCTGCCTGTAAGGTATCGGGATCTCCACCGGAGAATGCGAACACGGCGGGAATGATCATGAGACCTGCCATGATAGCGATGGCAGTATCAAAGATCTCCACATTTTTCGTGGAACCTTCAATGGAGACATCTTTTTTCATATAAGAGCCGAAGGTGATGAGAATACCCATGGCAATGGACAGAGAGTAGAACATCTGACCCATGGCAGCTACGACGGTCATCCAGGAAAAATTCGCAGGATTCGGGATCAGGAAATATTTCACACCGCTCAGTGCTCCCGGCCTGGTAACAGAATAGACGGTGATGACCACGGACAGCACTACCAGGATCGGCATCATAATGCGGGATACACGCTCGATACCGTTGCGGACACCGGCGTAGATGATGCCCAGAGTACACAGAGTGAATACGATAAAGCACAGCTCAGTAGAGACACCATTGGAAATAAACGTGGAAAAATAACCGTCCGTTGCCAGATCATGTCCGTGACCCTTGGCATATTCCACCAGATATTTGATCACCCATCCGCCGATGACGGAATAATAAGGAACGATCAGAATAGGAATAATAGCGTTGATCCATCCGCCGAAGGACAGCCATTTGGACTTCCCGAAGGTATGAAAGGCCCCCACGGGACTTTTACCTGTCATGCGTCCCAGTGAAGTCTCCGCCACGATCATGGTATAACCGAAGGTAAGCGCCAGAATAATATAGATCAACAGGAAGATTCCGCCGCCGTATTTGGCTGCCAGATATGGGAAACGCCAGATATTGCCTAAGCCTACGGATGCTCCGGCAGCCGACAGGACGAAGCCGATCCTGCCTGAAAATGAACTTCTGTTATTATTTTTGTGATTCATAGTTTAAACACCCCACACTTTATTTTTTGTCGCAAGTAGATTAAGTGTAACACAGAAATATAGGAAATACAAAGAAAAAAACATTTTGGTAAATGTCACATAATTCTGTCATGATTTCCACATACTACCCACACAGCACAATTATGGAAAGTAATCTGGAAAGCAGGAGGTTTTTGGATATGAAAGCAACCGGAATTGTAAGAAGAATAGATGACCTGGGACGCATCGTCATCCCGAAGGAGATCCGCCGTACGTTACACATCAGGGAAAGCGACCCTCTGGAAATATTTACTGACAGGGAGGGACAGATTATTCTGAAAAAATATTCTCCCATCGGAGAGATGACCACGTTCGCAAAACAGTATGCGGAAAGTCTTGCGCAGGTGTCCGGACATACGGCACTGATCGCAGACAGGGATCAGTTTATTGCGGTTGCAGGTGGCTGTAAGCAGCTGCTCAATAAGGCAGTAAGCCGTCAGCTGGAAGAGAAAGTCAATAACAGAGAGACTGTGATCGCCGCAAAAGGAGACCGCAACTACGTCAACATTGCGGAAGACATTGCCGTGGACTATGCATGGCAGCTGATCACCCCGATCCTCTGCGAGGGAGACATCATCGGCAGCGTGATCCTGCTGGAAAATGACGGGAAGAGCAAAATGGGAGAAGTGGAACAGAAGCTGGCGCAGTCCGCAGCAGGCTTCCTGGGCAGACAGATGGAGCAATAAAAAACGGTCGTAACCGGGTTAAGATACCACCTGATTACGACCGTTTGTCTTACCGATATATAATTTCTCATCAGCTTCTTTTAATAATGTATGAACATCTTTGTCAGACTCACAGACCAGTCCGAAGGTCATATTTACCTTCACGTGTTGACCTTCATAGAGCGTATCCAGTTCGTGGATTTTGTCCATGAGAAGCTCCAGCTGTTTCCGTGCTTCTGCAAGATCTACATTTTCAAATACCAGTAGAAATTCCTCACCACCCCAACGCGCGGCAAAGCCACGGCGCCACATATGCTGCTTCAGCATGGCAGAAACATTTTTCAGTACGGCATCCCCACATTCGTGACCGTAGGTATCGTTAACCTTTTTGAAAAAGTCAATATCTCCGATGGCGAGCGCAAAAGAATGGCGGGAGGATCGGGCTTCCTCGAAGATCTGGCGCAGCTTTTTTTCCCCGCTGCGTCGGTTGTACAGCTCGGTCAGGGCATCCTGCTCGATCATGGTACGAAGAGAGCGCTGCATGGACAGGGCACAGCGACCGATATCACCTAATTCATCACTGCGTTTTGTTACGGAATGATCCAGTGTGGTGTTCAGATTCCCGGAGGCTACCTCCGACAGGAAGCTGTGAATATGGAGTAATACAGCCACGAATCTTCTGGTGTAAAAATAGATGCAGACAGCCACGAGAGCCACAAAACCGATGATCAGCCATGTCAGCGGATAGACATAACGTTGAATGGACTGAGATACGGTGGCACTGGATTTTCCTATAAAAAGCATGCCAACTATGCTGCCGTCCTGATTGCGGACAGGACTATAATAGGAAAAATAAGACTTTCCATTGATCAGAGTGTTGATATAAAAATGATCTTCACCGGTATTCAGGACATCACGGATCACCACATCCGGAGCACCGGAGCCGACAATGCGGTCACCCTGGGCGTTATACAGAGTCGTCAGAACGCGGGTATCCTGATAGAACAGGGTGATGTCCAGTCCGGTATCCTCTTTGAATTGATCAAATAGAGAATATTCACGGGTGATATCTACATCGCCCTTATACAGAAGGTAGGCAACATCACCTTCCAGCCGGTAATCGCCGGGATAGGCAGCGTTCAGAAGTGTAGTGGCACTTTTTGTGGCATCATACAATTCACGTTCCACTTCCTGATACATAGTTTTTGTGAACCATTGGGAAGTGAAAAATAACATGACGATCCCAAGCGCCAGCAGGGGAATCAGGCCGATCGCCTGCAGAGTATATGATATTTTACCGCCGCTTCTTTTCGGCGTATTTTGCGTATTTTCCATAGAATTCCCGGCCCCTTCCGGTAAGATCGGTACACATATCAGTCTTAAAATAATTATATGAAATAAATGTCGGAAAAGCAAGAAAGAAAAGCTTTCTAAGCAAATCATAACATCCGGCTTGACAACGCAAAAAAATGAGATATATAATAGCGGTATATCAAAAATGCATTGACGAAGAGAGTAACTTTTCCACAGAAAGGCAAAGCGAGCCGGTGATGGTGAGAGACCGGTGCGAGTAAGGGAATCGTGAAAATCACTTCTGAGCTGTCAGAACAAAAGCCCATGTCAGTAGTTCTGAACGGAATCCCGCCGTTACCGGGAAGCATATCACTCCTGTGAGATTACACATGTGGAATCGTATGGGAAGTATGTTGTAAGAGGTGGTTAACGAATGCATGAGCTTCGTCCTGTTACGGGACGGAGCTATTTTTGATACTATTCAGAGCCATGAAATATTGACAGAGGATCGTTGAATGCTTGCATTCATAAGAACCTCTGAAAATATTTCTTTGGCGAGCTAGCCTCAATGAACAAAAGGAAAGCATCGAAGATGCGATTTTGTGAATGAGGCGCTGAATAGTATGATGCTGTAATAAGAAAAGAAAGGAAGCGCACTATGTACAAGCAGGTACCCACAAGCCTGAATTTCGTAGACCGTGAGAAAGCTGTCGAGAAATTCTGGGAAGACAACAACATTTTCAAAAAAAGTATGGAACACCGTAAGGAAGGCGAGACCTATACCTTCTACGACGGACCGCCTACCGCCAACGGTAAGCCCCACATCGGTCATGTAGAGACCCGTACCATCAAGGATATGATCCCCAGATACCGTACCATGAAGGGATATATGGTTCCCCGTAAGGCGGGCTGGGATACTCACGGACTTCCCGTAGAGCTGGAAGTTGAGAAGCTGCTGGGTCTGGATGGTAAGGAGCAGATCGAGGAATACGGTCTGGCACCTTTCATCGACAAATGTAAAGAGAGCGTCTGGAAATACAAGGGAATGTGGGAAGATTTCTCCCGTACTGTTGGTTTCTGGGCTGACATGGATAACCCTTATGTTACCTACGATGACAACTTCATCGAGTCCGAATGGTGGGCACTGAAGACCATTTGGGATAAGGGACTTCTGTACAAGGGCTTCAAGATCGTTCCTTACTGCCCTCGCTGCGGAACCCCGCTGTCCAGCCACGAAGTGGCACAGGGCTATAAGGCAGTCAAAGAGCGTTCCGCTATCGTACGTTTCAAGGTAAAGGGCGAGGATGCATATTTCCTGGCATGGACCACCACCCCCTGGACTCTTCCTTCCAACGTGGCACTGTGCGTGAACCCGGAGGAGACTTACCTGAAGGTGAAGGCTGCCGACGGTTATACCTATTATATTGCAAAGGCACTGGCAGACAAGGTACTGGGCCGCCTGGCAGAAGAGGGCAAGGATGCTTACGAAGTACTGGAGACTTATGTTGGTAAGGATCTGGAGTACAAGGAGTACGAGCCTCTGTACAAGTGTGCGGGAGATGCCGCTGAAAAGCAGAAGAAAAAGGCACATTTCGTAACCTGCGACGGTTATGTAACCATGACCGACGGTACCGGTATCGTTCATATTGCACCGGCTTTCGGTGAAGACGACAGCCGTATCGGACGTAATTACGAGCTGCCCTTCGTACAGTTCGTAGACGGCAAGGGCGATCTGACCGCAGAGACCCCTTATGCCGGAAAATTCGTAAAAGATGCAGATCCTCTGGTACTTAAGGATCTGGATGAAGAGGGCAAGCTGTTCGATGCACCGAAGTTCGAGCATGATTATCCCTTCTGCTGGAGATGTGATACTCCGCTGATCTATTATGCAAGAGAGTCCTGGTTCATCAAGATGACCGCTGTGAAGGATGATCTGGTACGTAATAATAAGACCATCAACTGGATCCCCGCTTCCATCGGTGAGGGACGTTTCGGCAACTGGCTGGAGAATATTCAGGACTGGGGTGTATCCCGTAACCGTTACTGGGGTACTCCGTTAAATATCTGGGAGTGCGAATGCGGACACCAGCATTCCATCGGCAGCCGTGAAGAGCTGTACAAGATGAGCGGCAATGAGAAGGCGAAGACCGTAGAATTCCATCGTCCTTACATCGACGAGATCACCATCACCTGCCCCGAGTGTGGCAAGCAGATGAAGCGTGTTCCCGAGGTAATCGACTGCTGGTTCGACTCCGGAGCAATGCCTTTTGCACAGCATCATTATCCGTTTGAAAACAAGGATCTGTTCGAGCAGCAGTTCCCTGCTGACTTTATCTCCGAGGCAGTGGACCAGACCCGTGGATGGTTCTACTCTCTGCTGGCAGAATCTACTCTGCTCTTCAATAAGGCTCCTTACAAGAACGTTATCGTTATGGGCCATGTACAGGATGAGAACGGTCAGAAGATGAGTAAGAGTAAGGGCAATGCGGTAGATCCTTTCAACGCACTGGAGACCTACGGTGCAGATGCCATCCGCTGGTATTTCTACACCAGTTCCGCACCCTGGCTGCCGAAGAGATTCTCCGGCAAAGCCGTACAGGAAGGACAGCGTAAGTTCATGGGTACCCTGTGGAATACCTACGCATTCTTCGTGCTGTATGCAAACATTGATAATTTTGATGCTTCCAAATATACACTGGAATATGACAAACTGCCCGTAATGGATAAGTGGCTGCTGTCCAAACTGAACTCTACCGTTGCAGAAGTAGACAGCAATCTGGATCAGTACCGTATCCCCGAGGCTGCTAAGGCTCTGCAGGACTTCGTCGATGAGATGAGTAACTGGTATGTAAGACGCAGCCGTGAGCGTTTCTGGGCAAAGGGTATGGAGCAGGATAAGATCAATGCCTATATGACGCTGTACACCGCACTGGTGACCATCTGTAAGGCAGCAGCACCCATGATCCCCTTCATGACAGAGGATATTTACCAGAACCTGGTAAGAAGCAACGATGCAAATGCTCCCGAGAGTATCCATCTGTGTGACTTCCCGGTAGTGAACAAGGATCACATCGACAAGAAGCTGGAAGAGGATATGGAAGATGTGCTGGATGCTGTAGTTATGGGTCGTGCATGCCGTAACGAGGCTGCCATCAAGAATCGTCAGCCGATCAGCAGAATGTATATCAAGTCAGACTTCACCTTAAGTGAGTTCTATCAGGAGATCATCGAGGATGAGTTGAACGTCAAGGAAGTCGTATTTACCGATGACGTACGTGACTTTACCTCTTACACCTTCAAGCCCCAGCTGCGTACCGTAGGACCCAAGTATGGCAAACAGTTGGGCGGCATCCAGAAGCACCTTGCAGCACTGGATGGCAATGCAGCAATGGATGAACTGAATGCAGACGGCGCATTAAAGTTCGATGTAGACGGTGTGGCTGTGGAACTGACCAAGGACGATCTGCTGATCGACATGGCACAGAAGGAAGGCTATGTATCTCAGGAGGACAATCGGATGACCGTCGTCCTGGATACCAACCTGACACCGGAACTGGTAGAGGAAGGCTTCGTATACGAGATCATCAGCAAGATCCAGACCATGCGTAAGGAGAGCGGCTTCGAAGTGACCGATCACATCCGCGTATCCATCAATGGCAACGATAAGCTGTCGGAGATCGCACAGAAGAACAAAGAAGCCATCAGCGGCAAGGTTCTGGCTGATGAACTGACAAGCGGTGCGGAATACGGCGTATCGAAGGAATGGAATATCAACGGCGAGAACGCAGTGATCGCTGTGGAGAGAGTATAAAGATAAAGATTCTGTGGTTTTTCCGGAAGGGGGGACCGCAGAATCTTTTCTGTTTCGGAAAAACATTTACGAAACTTACGAAAACCGGCGAAAACAGTTGGAATGCGCATGGAAGTTTGTTATAATATTACCTGTATTTGGTTAAGAATATGGATGAAATCATAACGCTATCCGGCGCGGAATATCTTGAGAAGAGTACAGTACCGGAGAGGTAATGGAGAGGAGAACATAGGTGAAAAAATCAGTAGTAGCCAGCGAGAAGCCGGTAAAGGCAAAAGAGTTCGATAAGGAGCTCTTCAAGAGAAGTGTGGAATATAATGTGCGCACCCTGTATCGTAAGAATCTGGAAGAGGCAGATGCACAGCAGATCTTCCAGGCAGTATCTTATGCGATCAAGGACCGTATCGTAGAGAACTGGATGGAGACCCAGAAGGCATATGAGAAGGAAGACCCCAAGATGGTCTACTACATGTCCATGGAGTTTTTGATGGGAAGAGCACTGGGTAATAACCTGATCAACTTAAAGGCATATAAGCCCGTAGCGGAAGCTCTGGAAGAACTGGGACTGGATCTGAACCTGATCGAGGATCAGGAGCCGGATGCAGCACTGGGTAACGGAGGACTGGGACGTCTGGCAGCATGTTTCCTGGATTCCCTGGCAACCCTGGGATATCCCGCATACGGCTGCGGTATCCGTTATCGTTACGGTATGTTCAAGCAGGAGATCCGCGACGGTTATCAGGTAGAGGTTCCCGATAACTGGCTGATGAACGGCAATCCTTTCGAACTGCGCAGACCCGAGTATGCGAAGATCGTTAAATTCGGCGGCTATGTAAGCGTTCATACCGATGAGAACGGCAGAAACGTATTTACCCAGGAAGGCTATCAGTCCGTTAAGGCGGTTCCGTTTGATTTCCCCATCGTGGGTTATGGCAACGGCATTGTAAATACCCTGCGTATCTGGGATGCGGAGCCCGTAGAGTGCTTCCAGCTGGATTCTTTTGACAAGGGTGATTATCAGAAGGCGGTAGAGCAGGAGAACCTGGCACGCAATATCGTAGAGGTTCTGTACCCCAACGACAATCACTATGCAGGTAAGGAGCTTCGTCTGAAGCAGCAGTACTTCTTCATCTCCGCATCCGTACAGGAAGCTGTAGAGAAGTACATGAGAAAGCATGACGATATCCATAAGTTCTATGAGAAGGTTACATTCCAACTGAACGATACCCATCCTACCGTAGCTATCGCAGAGCTGATGCGTGTGCTGATGGATGATTATTATCTGACCTGGGAGGAAGCGTGGGAGATCACCACCAAGACCTGTGCCTACACCAACCATACCATCATGGCGGAAGCATTGGAGAAATGGCCCATCGAACTGTTCTCCAGACTGCTTCCCAGAATCTATCAGATCGTGGAAGAGATCAACCGCAGATTCATCCTTGATATCCAGCAGAAGTACAGCAATGTACCCGGTGTGGATGTACAGGAGAAGATCCGTAAGATGGCAATCATCTACGACGGACAGGTGAAGATGGCGCATATGGCAATTGTGGCCGGCTATTCCGTCAACGGTGTGGCCAGACTGCATACCGAGATCCTGAAGACTCAGGAACTGAAGGATTTCTATGAGATGTTCCCGGAGCGTTTCAATAATAAGACCAACGGTATTACCCAGAGACGTTTCCTGCTGCATGCGAACCCTCTGCTGGCAGACTGGGTTACCGCTCATGTGGGTGACGACTGGATCACCGATCTGCCTCAGATCTCCCGGCTGAAAGTATATGCGGATGACAAAAAGGCACAGCAGGAATTCATGAACATCAAGTACCAAAACAAAGTACGTCTGGCAAAATACATTTTAGAGCACAACGGTATCGAAGTAGATCCCAGATCCATCTTCGATGTACAGGTAAAGCGTCTGCATGAGTATAAGAGACAGCTGTTAAACATTCTCCATGTAATGTATCTGTACAACGAACTGAAGGAGCATCCGGAACTGGACTTCTATCCCAGAACCTTTATCTTCGGAGCCAAGGCAGCAGCCGGCTATCGTAATGCGAAGCTGACCATCAAGCTGATCAACTCCGTAGCGGATGTGGTCAACAACGATCCCGCCATCAACGGCAAGATCAAGGTCGTATTTATCGAGAACTATAACGTATCTAACGCAGAGATCATTTTTGCGGCAGCAGATGTCTCCGAGCAGATCTCTACCGCAAGTAAGGAAGCATCCGGTACCGGTAACATGAAGTTCATGCTGAACGGTGCCCTGACCCTGGGAACCATGGACGGTGCCAACGTGGAGATCGTAGAAGAAGTGGGCGAAGAGAATGCCTTCATCTTCGGCCTGACAGCACAGGAGGTTATCAACTATGAGAACCATGGCGGATATGACCCCATGGAGATCTTCAACAATGATCAGGATGTCCGCAAGGTACTGATGCAGCTGATCAACGGAACCTATGCACCGGGAGATCCCGAGCTGTTCCGCCCGCTGTACAATTCCCTGCTGAACACCCAGTGCACTGCGAAGGCAGATACCTACTTCATCCTCAAGGACTTCAAGTCTTATGCGGAAGCACAGAAGAAAGTAGAGGCTGCTTACCGTGACGAGGACAACTGGGCGAAGAGCGCTATCCTGAATGTGGCATGCTCCGGCAAGTTTACCTCTGACAGAACCATCCAGCAGTATGTGGATGAGATCTGGCATCTGGATAAGGTAGTACTGAAATAATTAAGAACTTAAGAAAGAAGTCATACCGCCTAGAGAGACTGTTGCGCTCTATAGGCGGTATTTTTTTGCGTACGCTCAAGTGCAAAAACATCCTATAAGATCATTGCATCTGAGAAAACAATCCAGTATAATGAAAGGAGTGCACACAAGATGCACTCTATCTATGCATAAGAAGTGGAATAACAGGAGGACGAGCATGATTCAGTTAACACAGGGCGGCGCTTACCTGGTAAACGGTACAGATATTGTAGCGGATACCCCGGAAGCAGCCAGTCAGATACAGGCGAAGACCGGCATTACGATCTCCAAAGAAGAAGCAACGAAAAACACCATGGCATATGGTATCCTGCGGGAACATAATACTTCCGGCAATATGGATAAGCTGAAAATCCGTTTTGATAAGCTTACCAGCCATGATATTACCTTTGTAGGTATCATTCAGACCGCAAGAGCATCCGGACTGCAGAAGTTCCCCATGCCCTATGTACTGACCAACTGTCATAACTCTCTGTGTGCCGTAGGCGGCACCATCAATGAGGATGACCACATGTTTGGTCTGACCTGTGCGAAAAAGTACGGTGGTGTCTATGTACCCCCTCATCAGGCAGTTATTCATCAGTTCGCCAGAGAGATGTTGGCCGGCGGCGGCAAAATGATCTTAGGCTCCGATTCCCATACCCGTTACGGTGCCCTGGGTACCATGGCTATGGGCGAGGGCGGTCCCGAGCTGGTGAAGCAGTTACTGAACCAGACCTATGATATCAACATGCCCGGCGTGGTAGCCGTATACTTAAAGGGTGCCCCCGTGAAAGGGGTAGGTCCTCAGGACGTGGCACTGGCGATCATCGGTGCCGTATTCAAAAACGGTTATGTGAAAAATAAAGTCATGGAATTCGTAGGTCCCGGTGTGGCTTCCCTGAGTGCGGATTTCCGTATCGGCATTGATGTCATGACCACAGAGACCACCTGTCTGTCCTCCATCTGGAAGACCGACGACCAGATCCGTGAGTTCTACGAGATCCACGGACGTACCGAAGATTATAAGGAACTGAACCCCGGTCAGGTAACTTACTATGACGGCCTCATCGAGGTGGATCTGGACAAGATCCGTCCCATGATCGCCATGCCGTTCCATCCCAGCAATACTTACACCATCGAGGAGCTGAATGCGAACCTGATGGATATTCTGGATGAGACCGAGAAGCGTGCCAAGGTAAGCTTAGACGGTGCTGTGGACTTCACTCTGAAGAATAAAGTAAAGAACGGCAAATTCATCGTAGATCAGGGTATTATTGCAGGCTGTGCCGGCGGCGGATTCGAGAATATCTGTGCAGCAGCCGATATCCTGAAGGGCAGATACATTGGTGCGGATGAATTTACTTTAAGCGTATATCCCGCATCTATGCCCGTATACATGGAGCTGATCCGTAACGGTTGTGCTGCGACCATCTTAGAGACCGGTGCAGTCATGAAGACAGCCTTCTGCGGTCCCTGCTTCGGTGCCGGAGATACCCCTGCCAATAACGCATTCAGTATCCGTCACTCTACCAGAAACTTCCCGAACCGTGAAGGCTCCAAGCTGCAGAACGGCCAGATCGCTTCCGTAGCTCTGATGGATGCAAGATCTATCGCAGCTACCGCAGCTAACAAGGGCGTGCTGACTCCCGCAACAGAGTTCGACGGCGACTTTGGAAAATATAAATATCATTTCGACAGCAATATTTACAAGAACCGTGTATTCGATTCCCACGGTGTGGCAGACGAGAGCGTAGAGATCCAGTTCGGCCCCAATATCAAGGACTGGCCCGCTATGGGTGCCCTGCCTGAAAATCTGGTATTACAGGTAGTATCCGAGATCCACGATCCTGTAACCACCACCGATGAGCTGATTCCTTCCGGTGAGACCTCTTCCTACCGTTCCAATCCTCTGGGACTGGCAGAGTTCACCTTGAGCCGTAAGGATCCGCAGTATGTAGGACGTGCCAAAGAGATCCAGAAGGCAGAGAAAGAGCGTATGAACGGCGGACATCCCTGCCAGGCGGTTCCCGTACTGAAGGATGTCATGGGCGAAGTGAAGAAACAGTATCCTGAGGCTGACCGTAAGAACACCGGATTCGGTTCCACAATCTTCGCAGTAAAGCCCGGAGACGGTTCTGCCCGTGAGCAGGCTGCTTCCTGTCAGAAGGTACTGGGCGGCTGGGCGAATATCGCCAACGAATATGCTACCAAGCGTTATCGTTCCAACCTGATCAACTGGGGTATGCTTCCCTTCCTCATCCAGCCCGGGGATCTGCCTTTTAAGAATCTGGATTATCTGTTTGTTCCCGGCATCAAGAAAGCCGTGGAAGACAAGGCAGAAGAGATCAAAGCTTATGTGGTAACACCCGGAGAGGGCATGAAGGAATTCTCCCTGAAGTTAGGCGAACTGACCGATGAAGAACGCCAGATCATCCTGAAGGGCTGCTTAATCAACTATAACCGTGTATGAGGAGCAAAAATATGGAATTTAACAAACCGGTATCCAACCCCATGATGGTAGGATCTATTGAATTATTAAAAGCAGAAGACACACCGGAACACAGACAGATGTTCATGGAGGAGCTTCAGAAAGCAAAGTTCCTGGCTCCGGTAGTGATCGATCCTGCGCCCCAGCCGGATGAAAAGGGACAGGTGAGAATTCCCCGTGATGCAAAAGTCCAGTTCCCCATGTTATCTACAGAGGACGGACGGAAATTCTTCATGGCTTTCACAGACTGGATGGAATTAAAAAAGTGGAAGGACGAAGAGAACCAGCAGACGTTCGCTATGAATTTTGATGATTATGCGGGAATGCTGCTGCGCAAGGATGCACAGGGCAATAGCAGTCCGGCACTGGGATTTGTCATCAATCCCTTCGGTGGCAATATCGTGGTTACCAGAGAGATGGTAGCCGGCATGATCGCCGCGAAGCTGAAAGCAGCCGGGAAACCGGTATCTCCCGCACCCGGTGCACCTGTTGCACCCACACAGCAATAAATTCAGACTAAACAAAACGCCCCATATGGACGATATAAGTAGCAGAGAGGTGACAAGGCCGGTCACTTCCTGCTACTTATTTTTTATATAGTTTTATAACGACACCACGGATGGTAATCGGATAGAATAATATTAAAATATTCTGTTCTGTTACCATTTTTTTGACTTAACCGTTCAGCCATGCAATATCGCATGTGGTGGTGAACGATTAAGCTTTACAGGAAGCGCGCCCTGTATGGTGAGGTCGGGGAAAGGAGAAAATTACAGATTTGAGAATTGATTCCGCAAGCATAGGAATGGATTCCGCCAGAAGCTACCATGCTTCTAAGACAAGCGTCAGACGATTTGAGATAACGGATTATCAGGCAGGTCTGACAGATATATCAACGAAGGGACAGAAGACACCGAACGGAGAGGATACGGCACAGAACACCGGGGAACAGGAGAATACCGCAGAGAATACTGCAATGACCGCAAAAGACTGGCAAAGCCGTTTTCTGGTATCTTCTGCCAGATGGGATATGCGAAGCAGTGCCGGAGAACAGACACTGTCCACTATCCGGGAATATACGGTACGCTATATATTTGATTTGTTGTTCCCGTCCAGAAACAGCACTCTGCATGACTGGATGCAGGAAAATGGCTGGAGCGGCAGCAACCAGACCGGGAATGCACAGACAAGTACTGAAAATGTGCAGAAAACGGCCACGGCAACACCTGCATCAGAAGTGTTCAATCTGGTGACATCCCGCGTGAAAGTATTGAACTATGTGGGTGAGACCTGGAGCATGGAACAGGAAGATACAAGTTTTTCCACCGTGGGAACCGTGCGTACCAAGGATGGCCGAGAGATCAATTTTAATGTTAATGTAAATATGAGCCGCAGATGTGAGGAATACTACAGAGAGGAACTCAACGTAGCGGAATTCACCCTTCATGATCCGCTGGTGATCAATCTGGATACCGATGCGACAGAACTGTCAGATCAGACCTTTTATTTTGATCTGGATGCCGACGGTGAGGAAGAAGAGATTTCTATGTTAAAGGGCAGTGGTTATCTGGCGCTGGATAAAAACGGTGATGGCGTCATCAACGACGGCAGTGAACTGTTCGGGACCGGGAACGGCGACGGATTTGCGGATCTGGCGAAGTACGATGAGGACGGCAACGGCTGGATTGACGAAAATGATTCCATCTGGTCAAAATTAAAAATCTGGTGCAAAGATGAAAAGGGCAATGACGTATTGTACAAACTTTCCGACAAGGGTGTCGGTGCAATCTGTCTGCAAAACGTTTCCACAGATTTTACCTTACAGGGAGACAGAACGGCCCAGAACGGTGCGACAGAAGCCAATGCAACGAACGGAGCGATCCGTAAGACCGGTATTTTCTTATATGAAAACGGAAATGTGGGTACTGTGCAGCATGTAGACATGGCAGCTTATGCCCAAAAAGCGTAACACCAATAAAGATCAATGGAAAATGCATCCTGAATAAAACCTTCGAATCGGGCAAGACTATAGGATAAACCAGGGAAAGTGGTTGAAACGATTGTATAGCAGGAAGTTGGTTCAGGGAACAGGAAGGATGCGGATATGAGAAGAAATAGAAAAAGCGGTATTCATAAAGAGCGTATTATAATGTTGGCCTCTTCGGCCTTTGTACTGGCAGCGTTGACCATGACGGGGGTCTATATGAAGGGGCAGAATGTGGAGTCCAGGGATGATGGCTATACCTTGGACTTCACTGCACTTGAAAACAATGCGGATGACAAAATGCAGGAAATATCCGAATATAATGAGGAGCATTTGCTGAAGGAGGAAGAGAATATTCCGGAACTGACCGCGAATAACACAGCCGGAAATGAGATCGCGGCAGCACCGGTCACGGAGGATGATCTGGATTATCTTCCCCAGGAGGTGGGCTCCGGCCATGTGGAGATCCCGGGACTGACAGATCAGGAGACCTTACAGGAGGCTGCGGAGGCAGAGCAGCAGATGCCGGAGCTGACAGTAGAGAAAACCCTGCATTTTACGGAAAGCGATGGAATGCAGAAACCGGTACAGAGTGATATTCTGATGCATTACTCTATGGACAAGAGCATTTACTTTACCACACTGGATCAGTACAAGTACAATCCGGCTACGATCTTTTCCGCGGAAGAAGGCATGACGGTAACCGCCTGTGCGCAGGGAAAAGTAACTTCGATTTTTGAAAATGAGGAGATCGGTAAGGCGGTGACGCTGGATCTGGGAGACGGCTATGAGGCCACTTACGGACAACTGGCGGAGATTACCGTCAAGGAAAATGCTTATGTGAATCCGGGTGAAACTATCGGCAGTGTAGCAGCGCCTACAAAATATTACAGTGCTGAGGGGAGCAATGTGTATTTTGCCCTGACGCATAATGGGGATCCGGTAAACGGGGAGGCATTGTTCCACTGATGTATATACAGAATACCTATGGAAATTTTCATGTGGACCGTTTATACTATTATCAATGGAAAAATCGTGTACTGTAATCTCCCGGGAGATTGAGCGGAGGACCAATTTGAAATACAACAGAAAATATGCAGCAATATTGTCGCTGCTGTTCATCGTGAATATCATAGGGAATACCGCCTGTGGCAATACCTCTGCCGAGACGGGACATGTCAGTATTGCGGATATGGCAATGGAAAATACCCCGATAATCAATTATACCATTCCGACACTTACTCCTAATGTACTGGTGGATCAGCAGGGGTATGCAGGAGACGGAGAAAAGCAGGCAATCGTCAAAAGCCGGGAACCGGTGGAAAGTTTCCGGCTGATCGATAAAGAGTCCGGAGAGATCGTATATCGGGGGAAGGTAAAGCAGCCGGAGTACAACGAGGATCTGCAATTATACATCGGAACAGTGGATTTTACGGAATATACCAGCGAGGGAAGCTTTTATCTGGAATGCGACCGGGTGGGGCAGTCACTCTCTTTTTCCATAAAGGAGAGGTATTATGAGGAATTGTTTAAAGCATTGTGCGAAAGGGTGCATGAAAGCTGCCGGGAGCGCAGCATTACAGAGGATGAGATCCTGACACTGCTGGAGGCATGCGAATGGTATTCGGAAGTTTTTACGGACGATAATCGGAATGAGATTCCGGATATGCTGGAATATATTGCGGATTGGCTGGAAAAAACTGTTAATGGAACAGCGGATAAGGAGCCGGATACCATGACGTATGTGGCTGTCCTGGCAAAATTCAGTTATCTGTATCAGAAATATGATGTGCAATATGCAACGCAATGTCTTCAGCACGCATCCGCAATCTACACAAAGCTGGCAGCAGCATCCGGCAGAGATGCGGAGAAATTCATGGCTTTGACGGAACTGTACCGGGCTGCGGGACTTCCTTCCTATCGTTCGCAGATTTTGGAGTATAAGGAATTTTTCGAAGATAATACAAGCTATCTGGAGGAAACTGCATATCTCTACGGTTCCATGACATATCTGGCTACCAGACAGTCGGTGGATATTGATCTGTGCACAGCATTCATGGAAGGTATCAGAGATCAGGGAGAGGAACTGGCAAAACGTTCCGGTAAAATGACCGACGCCGTGACTTCCGTCAACAACGGTACGGAAGATCTGCTGAAGCGGGCGGAGGAACTGGCCTGTGCCAATTATATCTTATACAGTTATCAGTATACGGAGATATTGGAAGATTTTTTACATTATCTGATGGGCAGAAACAGAGATTCCGTGTGCTATTATCCGGAAGAGGGAAAAACGTCGGATTATCTTCTTCTGATCGCCCAACAGGTCTCCCTCATCGGAAAACATTAGATATTAGATCAGTTCTTTGTTTTTGAAATAGGTCTCGGAGATAATATTCTGTACATAGGTGCCCATGCTCTTGCGGGTCTCCTTGTCCAGATCCTTCATATAAATGGGCTTACCGTATTCAATGACTACGGTGGCCTTTTTTATTTTGGGAAAATGGTCTTCAAAAATAGCGGCAGAGTTCACAATGGTCATGGGAATGATGGGAACATTGCCTTTTTCGGCAATCTTGAAGCTGCCTTCATGGAAAGGGAGGAAAGTATCCTTGGTCTTATTCCGGGTACCTTCGGGGAAAATACAGATAGAAATACCGTTTTTCACCTTATCAATGGCAGCCAGGATCGTTTTCAGCCCGGCCTTGATATCCTGGCGGTCCAGGAAGAGACAGTGCAGATCCTTCATCCAGATATTTAACAGGGGCCATTTCAGCATTTCTTTTTTCGCAACGTAGCCGGTAGGTCTGGGAACGCGGACGTAGGTCAGGACCACATCGAAAAAGCTGCGGTGATTGCCCACATACAGTACTGCAGTATCGGTGGGAATATTTTCTTCACCGATGGCGATCACTTTGGTACCCGCCAGGCGGATCACCTGACGGAATGCCCAGTTGACAATGGCCAGGGAACTTTTGTCCTTCAGCCCCGGATTGAACTTGCCAATGATCCATTCCACCAGCATAAGCGGAGTGGACAGGATCAGGAATAATACAACAAATAATACAACGAATATAAAACGGATCATAAATACCTCTTTCTAATTCATTTGCTCTAATAATATCATTTCTCGATAAATAGAACGCCCAGTGTACCGGGTCCGCAGTGGCTGGATATGACACCGCCGGCTCTGGTCTCCAGTATTTCGTTGAAAATACCGAGGCTCTCCAGATAGGAACGAACCGACTCTACAATTTCACGATCACAGCCGGAGTGCGTGATGAAGACTCTGTCGGGAACCGCATTTTTCAGGTCTTCTTCCATATCTTTTGTGTAGGACAGAATGACAGAACTCAGCTTACCACGATATTTTTTGGAGGCATTCATGGCGCCGTCTTCGACTACGATCCTGGGATGAAGCTTTAACATGGTGCCTGCCAGAGCTGCGACAGCATTACATCTTCCTCCACGGTAGAGGTAGGTCAGAGTATCTACGGTGAAGCTGGCACGTACTCTGGGGCGGATCTCTTCGATGGCAGCAGTGATCTGGGCTCTGGTTTTCCCCTCTGCGGATAAAATGGCAGCCTGTATTACCTGCAGACCGATGCCGGTAGACAGGTTGGCGGAATTGATCACAGTTACTTTATCAGAAGCTTCCAGTTCTTCCGCAGCCAGACGCATGACATTGCCGGAGGTGGACATGCTGTCGGAAATAGAGAAACAGATGATCTCACGGCCTTCATCCAGAAATGGCTTCATCACTTCCATGGCCTCGGTCATGGAAGGTGCAGAGGTCTTCGGTGTGGTCTTATTTTCATCGGACCATCGGAAGATCTCTTCCGGGGTAATGTCCACACCATCACGATACTCTGTCTCCCCTAACAGGATGTGCAGGGGCAGGATGGAAATGTCATATTTTTCCAATAAATCTTTTGACAGATCGCAGGTACTGTCAGAGATGATCTTAACTGTCTGTGCCATAGAATATACCTTCCTTTTTTAGCGTTTCATCTTGTATTATTATTCATTGCCTTTGACGATCTGTCTGGCAACATAGACGCCGCTGGCAGATGCATGGGACAGGGAATGGGTCACGCCGCTGCCGTCACCGATGATATATAATCCCTTATGACAGCTTTCCAGGTGCTCGTCCAGTTCTACTTCCATGTTATAGAATTTCACCTCCACACCGTAGAGCAGAGTGTCGTCATTGGCGGTACCGGGTGCGATCTTGTCCAAAGCGTAGATCATTTCAATGATGCCGTCTAAGATACGCTTGGGCAGTACCAGACTTAAATCGCCGGGGGTAGCGGACAGGGTCGGTTCTACCATGCCTTCGGCAATACGTTTTGCGTTACTGCGGCGTCCTCTTACCAGATCACCGAAGCGCTGCACGATGACACCACCGCCCAGCATATTGGAGAGACGGGCGATGCTTTCGCCGTAGCCGTTACTGTCCTTGAAGGGTTCGGAGAAATGCTTGGCGACTAACAGTGCAAAGTTGGTGTTCTCGGTCTGTTTGTCGGCACCCTCGTAGCTGTGGCCGTTGACGGTGACGATGCCGTTGGTATTCTCATTTACTACGATACCGTGCGGATTCATACAGAAGGTACGCACGGCATCTTCGAATTTCTCGGTTCGGTATACGATCTTGCTCTCATACAGTTCATCGGTCAGATGAGAGAAGATGACAGCGGGAAGCTCCACACGGACACCGATATCCACACGGTTGGACTTGGTGTTGATATCCAGATCCTTACAGATCTGTTCCATCCATTTGCTGCCACTGCGGCCTACGGAGATGATGCATTGGTCACACTCGTAGGAGGCGTCCTCGCAGCTGATGCGATATCCCGGATCCAGTGCTTCCACAGTTTTTACCGGAGTATCGAAATAGAAAGTCACTTTATCTTTGAGTTCTGCGTACAGATTCTCCAGCACGATAAAGTTGATATCGGTACCTAAGTGACGGACGGAAGCATCTAAGAGGGTCAGCTTGTTCTGCATGCAGAGCTTTTTAAAAGAGGTACCTGCGGTGGAATACAGTTTGGTGCCCTCTCCACCGAATTTCATATTGATGTCATCCACGTATTTCATGAGATCGATGGCTTGATTTTTGCCGATGTATTCATACAACGTACCGCCGAAAGCGTTGGTGATGTTGTATTTTCCATCGGAAAAAGCACCTGCACCGCCGAAACCGCTCATAATTGAACAGCTCTTGCAGTTAATGCAGCTCTTGATCTTATCTCCATCGATGGGACAATGGCGCTTCTCCAGAGGATGACCGGCTTCGAAGACGGCGATCTTCAGGTCGGGATTCTGCTGTACCAGCTCGTAAGCGGAGAAGATACCGCCGGGGCCGGCACCGATAATAATGATGTCATATTTCATAGGGAATGGTTCCTTTCATAGTGTTCTTTTTTCACTTCTGTAAATTCCAAAAACATCTAAAATATAGTATACCATATTTTTAGTAAAAAAGGGGAATGGAAATATAGCAAAATATGTGATAGAATCATAAGTCATAGGCTTGCCCGGAAATGGATGGAAAGGTATCTGAAATGGAAGCAGTACAGAAGAAAAATAAATATGAGATAGATATGTGCAACGGCACGATCATGGATAAATTAATATCCTTTGCCCTGCCGCTGATGGTGTCGAGTATTTTACAGCTGCTGTTTAATGCAGTGGATATTATTGTGGTCGGAAGATTCACCGGAAGTCAGGCACTGGCGGCGGTGGGATCGACCACGGCACTGATCAATATGTTTGTGAATCTGTTCATCGGGGTCTCGCTGGGTGCCAACGTATTGTCTGCCAGATTCTATGCGGCAGGCAAAGAGCGGGAGATGAGCGAGACGGTACATACGGCGATGACTTTTGCACTGATCAGCGGTATCGTCATGGTATTTGTGGGACTGTTCTGTGCCCGTGGGGCACTGGAACTGATGGATACTCCGACAGACGTGATCGACCAGGCAGCTCTATATATGAAAATCTATTTTTGCGGAATGCCTTTTTTTATGCTGTACAATTACGGAGCAGCTATTCTGCGGGCAGTGGGCGATACGAAGAGACCTCTTCTGTTCCTGATCATTTCGGGAGCTGTTAACGCTGCACTAAATCTGTTCCTGGTCATTGTCTTTTCCATGGGAGTGGCAGGTGTGGCCATCGCTACGGTGTTCTCGCAGATCATCTCCTGTGTGCTGGTGCTGGGATGTCTGTTTGGCACGGACAGCTGTTACCGCCTGCAGATCACAAAGCTGGGAATCAAATGGGAGTATCTGGTGCAGATCTTCCAGGTGGGAGTGCCTGCCGGAATTCAGAGCGTGGTGATCAATTTTTCTAACGTATTGCTGCAGTCTTCGGTGAATTCCTTCGGATCCATTGCCATGGCGGGATACACGGCGGCGAACAACATCTTCGGATTCCTGTTCGTATCGATCAATTCCATCACGCAGGCGTGCATGAGCTTCACCAGCCAGAACTACGGAGCCGGGAAGAAAAAGCGTATGGACCGGGTACTTGTCGACTGCATGATCCTGTCAGTGATCGTGGCGGTGACTCTGGGTGGCGGTGCCAATCTCTTTGGCCCCCAGCTGCTTCATATCTATACTACGGAGGCGGATGTGATCGCCTGCGGTACGGAAATCTTATTGTATACGACACTGACATATTTTTTATGCGGAATCATGGATCTGATCCCGGGAGCCCTGCGTGGAATGGGGCATTCGGCGGTTCCTATGATCTTATCTATTATCGGAACGGTAGGTACGAGGATTTTCTGGATCTATGGGGTGTTCCCCATGCACCGGTCACTGATGGTACTGTTTTTATCCTATCCGGCATCCTGGACCGTGACGATATTGCTACAGGCAGTGTGCTTCTATTTTGTGAGGAAAAAAGTACACAGTACCATACCACAGGAAGAAACATAAGTACATAAGACAGGCGGCTGCAGAGTGTGGAAGACTCGTGACCGCAAGGCACAGACAGTGAAAGAATTGAGGGATAGTATGTTAACTAAATTCAAGAAAAAATATATCGGAAACTGGGAGTTCTACCGCAGATATCTGCTGCTTGCAATTCCCATGATCCTGCAGAACGCCATTACCAATCTGGTAAGCTTTTTAGATAATATTATGGTAGGACAGCTGGGAACGGAGCAGATGTCCGGTGTCGCTATCGTGAACCAGCTGATCTTTGTATACAATCTGGCGATCTTCGGAGCCGTATCCGCAGCCAGCATCTTCGGTGCCCAGTATTTTGGCAAGGGCAATCATAAGGGACATATGTATTCGTTCCGTTTTAAATTATATGCGACCCTGCTGGTGACCGGAGGAGCGATATTATTGTTTTTGACCAAAGGTTCCGCACTGATCTCCCTGTATCTGACGGATACGGTGGGGAACGGAGCTACGGATGTGGCATTGAAATACGGTCAGGAGTATCTGGCGATCATGATGGTAGGCATGATCCCTTTTGCGGTGAACCAGTCTTATGCTACGAATATCAAAGAGACCGGGCAGACTTTTATTCCCATGTTAGCCAGCTTCGTAGCGGTGGGAACCAACGCACTGTTAGATTATCTGATGATCTTCGGCATTGGACCTTTTCCCAAGATGGGTGTGCAGGGAGCGGCCCTGGCTACGGTGATCGCCCGTTACATTGAGGCATTGATCGTGATCAGCTGGGCACACATGCACAGGGCGAAGAACCGCTATCTGGAAGGAGCCTATACCGGCTTCGGTATTCCTTTTGCGGAACTGAAAGCAATTCTCGTCAAGGGCTTCCCCCTGATGATGAATGAAGTAATGTGGGCAGCGGGTATGACCACCGTGACCCAGTGTTATTCCGTCAGAGGACTGGATGTGGTGGCGGGACTGAATATCGCATCCACCATTACGAATCTGTTCAATATTGTATATCTGCAGTTAGGCTCCTGTATCAGCATTGTGGTAGGACAGTATCTGGGCGCCGGTAAGCTGAAAGAGGCGAAGGATGCGGACAATAAGATGATCGTATTCAGTGTCTTCTGTTGTGTGATCATGGCAGCATTGATGTTCGTGGTGGGAGGATTTTTCCCCGGTATTTATAATACTTCGGAAGAGATCAAGGGACTGGCTACGCAGTTCATCGCAGTCTCCGCGATCATCATGCCGTTCTGTGCATTCAGCCATGCCTCCTATTTTACCCTGCGTTCCGGCGGCAAGACGGTGGTAACGTTTTTGTTTGATTCCGTATTTACCTGGGTGATCGTGGTACCTGCGGCTTATCTGCTGGCACACTTTACCGGGCTGGGGATCGTAAGCATCTATTTCCTGGTGCAGGGTACGGAGATGATCAAGGTCATCATCGGCTACTACATGGTGAAGAGTAATGTGTGGGTAGTACAGATTGTATAGAGCGGAATCACGGAACAGATGTGGAAGAAAGGCATGGCATTTCGGGAAATGAGGGTGTTTCCGCTGGTGAGAGCAGAGCATCCTGCGTCCCAGGAGTTCCAAAATCTGTGTATTGGAGCCGGATGGTCTCAAAGATACGGTTGAAATCCGATTCCAGAGTATACCAGTCTGCTAACGGAAGTGTGGATTCCAGCTGCAGGGTATTTCCCTGCAAAGGGATGTCGGGATCGGACAGGGTAATGTAAATCCAGTACTTTTGCTCGGTCCGGTAGATCTCGGTGTGTTTCCAGCCATTGAGGCCGCTGTCTGGCAGAGTAATCTTCTCACTGGTGACACCGGTACTGCAGATCCCCGGTACGGGAGCATAGACCAGAGTAAAGGTATCCTCCGGATATGCGATGTTCCAGAAGACGATGGCATCGGTAGTCATCTCACTGGTAGTTACGTTGCGGATTTCATAGTCCCAGGTCTCCGGAAGAGACAGGGAGAACCGCACCGATCCCAGGTCGCAGAGAGCTTCACTCCCTATGGCTATCGCCAGATCATCCTCAGCCCCGGATTCCGGGCACTCCGTCGGAGCGAGAGATTCTGCAATCACCGGAGCGATCGGGTCTGCGGCTTCTGTGGGATTCTGTAAATCTCCGGAAGCTTCGCAGCCGGTGAACGACAGCACAAGTAAAGTGCAAGGCGATAACAGCAAAATATTTTTCTTCATAAAAATACCCTCCCAAAGTCGTGAATAAGTAACATGATCTATACTATAGAACGACTTCCGGGAGGGAAAGTTTCAGAGGATTGAAAGTTACGAGCCATGCAAAAATAGAACGGAATACCTCGGTGGGAGCTTGCTCAC
>SAMEA3663023__coassemble_554_pt1 | contig 122225 bp, 100 predicted proteins | sample SAMEA3663023__metabat2_low_PE_007 | metagenome-assembled genome bin SAMEA3663023 (sample SAMEA3663023) | pig gut metagenome | biome: pig gut; feature: pig-associated habitat; material: faeces | place: France | collected 2012 | reverse complement strand
TGAGCCGATGGCTGAAGATTTTGGCACAGCACATTCAGGTAGACAGCGCAGAGATTTTTCAGCTGCAGGCAGACACGGATACGATGAATGTCGTCTGTGAATGGCTGACACCGGGACTGATCTCTTATTTTGACAAGACTAGCGGGATCCCCGAGAATTCTTTTCTCCATACAGAGAAGCCACTGGTGGTATCTACGGACAGTGTGGGTAAGCCTGACTCTGAGGAAATTGAAAAGATAGGCATGAAAGCCGTGATGATATTTCCTATCCTGAAACAGGAGAGCGGCAATATGGTGCTGTCTCTGAACCACAGAAGACAGGGGCATGTCTGGAGCATGGCGGAGATTAAATTCACTTCTGACGCGGTGAAGATCTTACAGAGTATCCTGACCAGACGGATCCAGAAAAATTCCCTGGCAGGTTCCTACGCCGCACTGGAGGAGATCCTGGACAACGTGGGATGTGCTATCTACGTAACGGATCAGAATACGGGCAGGATGCTGTTCGCCAACCAGATATTGAAGAATACCTTTGCCAAGGAACTGATGGATCATAATTTTGATGCCCTGCTGCAGTCCAGTATCCACAAGGACAAAACCAGAACTGTCAGCGTGGTATATCATGCGGAGAAGGAGACCTGGTACGATCTGTTGTGCAAGGAGATTGCCTGGGTGGATGGCAAAAAAGCCAATCTGTACTCCCTATATGATATTACGGATAAAAAGCTGTACCAGCGCCGGATCGAGCAGCAGGCATACACAGATTTTCTGACGGGACTGTATAACCGCATGTGCTGTGAGAGGGATCTGGCGAGACAGATCGATCAGGCGAAGAAGACCGGAGGAAAAGGAGCGTTATTGTATCTGGATCTGGATGATTTCAAGCATATCAATGACGGACTGGGACACCAGTACGGTGATGTGCTGTTAAAATCCATCTCCCATGCACTGAAACGGATCAATGGCATCGAGAATACCTGTTACCGTATGGGTGGAGACGAATTCGTCATTATCATTCCGCCGGACAGCTATCCCCGGTTTGGAAATATTGTGGAAGATATTAAGAAGATCTTCAGCAAGCCCTGGTTTTTGAAGGATGCAGATTATTACTGTACCATGAGTATGGGTATCGTCACTTTCCCGGATGAAGGAGATTCCGTGACAGATCTGATCAAAAAAGCGGATATTGCCATGTATGAGGCGAAAAAGACCGGTAAAAACCGTGTGGAAACGTATCGGGAAGGCAATGATTCCGTATCGGGACGCCGTCTGGACATGGAGAAGAACATGCGTGATGCCATGGTGGAGGGGTATCGGGAGTTCGAGGTCTATTACCAGCCTATCATCGATATTCAGGGCGGCAAGGATGTCTGTGCCGGAGCCGAGGCACTGATCCGCTGGAACAGTGCAAAGCTGGGATTTATCTCACCGGCGGAATTCATTCCCCTGGCGGAGTATCTGGGACTGATCAATCCCATCGGCAATTATGTACTGACGGAGGCCTGTACCCGCTGTAAGCACTGGAACGATACCGGATATCCGGATTATAAGGTAAATGTCAACCTTTCCGTGGTTCAGCTCCTTCAGCCGGACATCGTGGAGACGGTGGAAAAGGCGCTTGCGGACACTGGCTTATCGCCGAAGAATCTGACACTGGAGGTAACAGAGAGTCTTGCGATCAACGATATGGATCGTATGAAAGAGATCCTGAACCGGATCAAGGCACTGGGTGTCTCACTGGCACTGGATGATTTCGGAACCGGTTATTCTTCCTTAAACCATATTCGTGAGATCCCCATTGATGTCATCAAGGTGGATCAGAGCTTCGTCAAGGATCTGGCGGGGGATGCCTATTCCCAGTCCTTTATCAAGATGGTGGCAGAGCTGGCACAGACCATTGGCGTCAATGTCTGCGTGGAAGGTATTGAGACTCCGGAACAGTTCAAAGTGCTACAGGGCATGAAGGTCAAATATATTCAGGGATACTATTTTGACCGTCCTATGGAGAGACATGCGTTCGAGGCAAAATATGTGAAGTAACAGTTCAGCCATAGAATAGCAAATGCGACGATCGGGTGCTTGCAGACGCTTTTATGAAGGCTTTGGGGCAGAACTGTTACGGAAGTAACAAAATTATCAAAATCCCTCTTGTCAAGTATCGGGGAACCATGCTACTATTGATATAGCTACACGACTGGCGGAACGCAGCCTGCTGCAGTGGAGATTACCCACAGGGAGTGTAGAATAGTGAAAGCCGACCGCCTGGGCACCGTCTATTTTTGGTGCTTAGGCGGATTCTTTTATTAAACGGAGGAAAAACTATGTTACAACTGGAACAGGAACTGAAAAGCAATGCTTATCCCGGCAGAGGTATCGTGATCGGACGCTCTGCAAACGGTAAATATGCCGTAACCGCTTATTTTATCATGGGAAGAAGCGCCAACAGCCGCAATCGTGTGTTTGTGACAGAGGGAGAGGGCATCCGCACCCAGGCTTTCGACCCTTCCAAACTGGAAGATCCCAGTCTGATCATCTATGCGCCGGTACGTGTCCTGGGCAACAAGACCATCGTGACCAACGGTGACCAGACAGACACTATTTACGAGGGAATGGACAAACAGCTGACCTTTGAACAGTCCCTGCGCACCAGAGAATTCGAGCCGGACGGACCGAATTATACACCGAGAATCTCCGGTATCATGCATATCGAGAACGGCAAGTATAATTACGCCATGTCCATTTTGAAGAGTGACAACGGCAACCCTGACTCCTGCCTGCGTTTTACCTATGCTTACGAGAATCCCCTTCCCGGAGAGGGACGTTTCATTCATACTTACATGCACGATGGCAATCCCTTGCCCAGCTTCCAGGGTGAGCCGAAGTTAGTGGAGATCCCCGATGATATGGATGCATTTACCGATATGCTGTGGAATAGCTTAAATGAGGACAACAAGGTATCCCTGTTCGTTCGCTTCATTGATATCGAGACCGGCAAATACGAGACTAAGATCGTGAACAAGAATGTGTAATGAGCGCAAGAAGGAAACCTCAAAGAGGCGTTTTGCGAATGCAGATTCTGAATAGTGAATATCGTAGAATAGGAGAAAAATAAGATGAACGAGATTCAGTTAAAATACGGATGTAACCCGAACCAGAAGCCTTCCAGGATCTTCATGGAAGACGGCAGTGACCTGCCTGTTACCGTCCTGAACGGCAAGCCCGGATATATCAACTTCCTGGATGCTTTCAACGGCTGGCAGCTGGTCAAGGAGCTGAAGGAAGCTACGGGACTTCCCGCAGCCACTTCTTTTAAGCATGTATCTCCCGCCGGTGCTGCGGTAGGACTGCCCTTAAATGACACCCTGGCGAAGATCTACTGGGTGGATGATCTGGGAGAGCTGTCTCCTCTGGCATGTGCTTATGCAAGAGCACGTGGCGCAGATAGAATGTCCTCCTTCGGTGATTTCATCGCATTATCCGATGTCTGCGACGCAGATACCGCACGCCTGATCAAGAGAGAGGTATCCGACGGCGTCATTGCACCCGGATATACTGACGAGGCACTGGAGCTGTTAAAGCAGAAGAAAAAGGGTGCTTACAATATCATCCAGATCGATCCTGCCTACCGGCCCGCTCCCATCGAGCACAAGCAGGTATATGGTATCACTTTTGAGCAGGGTCGTAACGAACTGGACATCAATGGTGACCTGCTGTCCAATATCGTGACTGTGAACAAGGAGATCCCGGAGAGTGCCCTGATCGATATGAAGATCGCACTGATCACTCTGAAGTATACCCAGTCCAATTCCGTATGCTATGTCAAGGACGGTCAGGCCATCGGCATCGGTGCCGGACAGCAGTCTCGTATCCACTGCACCAGACTGGCCGGCAGCAAGGCGGACAACTGGTTCTTACGTCAGTCTCCCCAGGTGCTGGGTCTGCAGTTCGTAGACAGCTTAGGCAGAGCCAACCGTGACAATGCCATTGATGTCTACATGGGCGATGAGTACATGGATGTGCTGGCTGACGGTACCTGGGAAGGTATCTTCAAGGTAAAACCCCCTGTATTTACCAGAGAGGAAAAGAGAGCATGGCTTGACAAAATGCAGGATGTGACTCTGGGAAGCGATGCATTCTTCCCCTTCTCCGATAATATCGAGAGAGCTCATAAGAGTGGTGTAAAATACATCGCACAGCCCGGTGGATCCGTGCGTGATGCAGATGTTATTGCATGCTGCGATAAATATAACATGGTGATGGCGTTTACAGGCATCCGTCTGTTCCACCATTAAGACAGATATTTGCGGGCAGGACTGTAACAGGACCTGCCTGTATTTCATTTTTATGTGGGTAGCGATCCGGAGTTTCGCTGAATAGAATAAGAGAGACGGCCTGGGTAAGGTTACCGGGAGCATTACAACGAGGAAGATGAGGAAAGCGTAGTTATGGACAGACGAGGGGCAGAGAAAAGCAGAGAAATGATGCTGGAGGAATTGCTGGGATATGACCGGATCACGATCCAGTGTCACGATAATCCGGATGCGGATGCGATAGCGTCCGGGTTTGGATTGTATTGTTTTTTCCGTGATCAGGGAAAAGATGTGAGACTGCTGTATGCCGGGAAAAACAAAGTGAGAAAGGCAAACCTGACGCTGATGGTGGAAAAGCTTGGAATTCCGCTGAAATATCTGGCGCATCCCGGAGAGGAGCCGGTGGACGGACTTCTGATCACAGTGGACTGTCAATACGGTGCCGGCAATGTGACCGTAATCCCGGCAGAGGAGATCGCAGTGATCGATCATCATCCTCTGGAAGTGATCTGTACGGAGAAAATGCGATTACAACCTAATCTTGGCAGCTGTGCGACTCTGGTATGGACCATGCTTCAGGAGATGCATTATCCGGTGGAGAAAAATAAAGATCTGGGGACCGCTTTGTATTATGGGCTGTTCATGGATACCAATCAGTTCTCGGAGCTGTCCAATCCGGTGGATATGGATATGCGCGAGAGCCTGAACTCTGACAAGAATCTGGTATCCCTGTTCCGCAATTCCAATATTTCCCTGAAGGAGCTGGAGATCGCCGGGGTGGCACTGTTACGTTGTAATTACAATGACGATTACCAGTTCGCTGTGATCCATTCCCAGCCCTGTGACCCCAATGTGCTGGGACTGATCAGTGATTTCCTGCTCCAGGTAGCCGGAGTGAATACCTGCGTAGTCTACAATGAGGACAGCGGCGGATATAAATTCTCCGTCAGAAGTTGTATCCGGGAGGTTAATGCCAGTGAATTGTCGAATTACCTCTCGGAGGGGACCGGTTCCGGCGGTGGTCATGTGGAAAAGGCCGGAGGCTACATCAGCATGAAGCTGTATGAGGAAAAATATCCCACACTTCATTCCGAGGCTTATTTCAATAACCGGATGACGCAGTATTTTGACAATTTTGAGATCGTATATGCGAAAGAACGCAAATTCCCTGTAAAAGAGGGTAAAAAATACCGCAGGCGGAAAGAGCCGATCGCCTGCCTGAAGTCAGCGGATCTGGCAGAACTCGGAAACGTGGTATCTATACGTACCGAGGACGGTACGATGGATATCGACACCAGACAGGATATGTATTTCACCCTGGAGCGTACCGGGGAGCTGCATCCGGTTCCGCCCGGGAGATTTCACCGGATCCTGGAACTGTGTGATCTGCCCCTGCCGGAGGAATATTGCAGCTCTATGGGATATATCCCGAGAGTCAAGGACGGCAGGGATGGCAGTAATCATCTGCTGACGGAATATGTCCGTATGGGTATGCCTGCGGATGCTTTCTGTATCTATGCCCTCGAGCTGAAGCGGGGAGTAAAGATATTCCCCATCTGGGATGAGGATACTTATATGACGGGCAGAGCCGGAGATTATCTGGTGGCCAGTGAGGATGATCTGCACAATATGTTCATAGAGCCTGCGCAGAATCTTCTGAATAATTTTGAAGAGATGACATAAGAATCGCAAAAAAAGGTTTATAAAATTTTCCTTGTGTGGTAAGATTAAGGTTACGAAAACAGTATTAAGTAAACGAAAGGCAAGGATATTACCATGAGCGAACTGGAAAAAGAAATCGTAGATTCCGCAGAAGTGAAGGAATCTAAGAATTTTATAGAGCAGATCATCGACAAGGATCTGGCGGAGGGTGTATACGATACCGTACATACCCGTTTCCCTCCCGAACCCAACGGATATCTTCACATCGGACATGCCAAAAGTATTCTGCTGAACTATGGTCTGGCTCAGAAATACAACGGCAAATTCAACCTGCGTTTTGATGATACTAACCCCACCAAGGAAAAGTCTGAATTCGTGGAGTCCATCAAGGCAGATGTAAAGTGGCTGGGCGCGGACTGGGAGGATCGCCTCTTCTTCGCATCCAACTATTTTGACCAGATGTATGAAGCAGCCGTAAAGCTGATCAAAAAGGGCAAGGCGTATGTCTCTGACTTAAGCGCAGAGCAGATCCGCGAATATAGAGGAAGCCTGACCGAACCCGGCAAGGAGGATCCCGGCAGCGTAAGAAGCGTTGAAGAGAATCTGGCACTGTTCGAGGATATGAAGGCCGGAAAGTACGAGGACGGCTCCAAGGTACTGCGTGCCCGCATCGATATGGCATCACCGAATATCAATATGCGTGATCCCGTTATCTACCGTGTGGCACATATGTCTCACCAGAATACCGGTGACAAATGGTGCATTTACCCGATGTACGATTTTGCACATCCCATCGAGGATGCCATTGAAGGCGTGACCCACTCTATCTGTACTTTGGAGTTCGAGGATCACAGACCCTTATATGACTGGGTGGTAAGAGAGCTGGAATACCCGCATCCTCCCAAGCAGATCGAGTTCGCCAAGCTGTACCTGACCAACGTGGTGACCGGTAAGCGTTATATCAAGAAGCTGGTAGAGCAGGGTATCGTGGACGGCTGGGATGATCCCAGACTGGTATCCATCGCAGCACTGCGCAGAAGAGGCTTCACACCGGAATCTATCAAGAAGTTCGTAGAGCTGTGTGGTATCTCCAAGGCACAGTCTTCCGCAGATTATGCGATGTTAGAGTACTGTATCCGTGAGGATCTGAAGACAAAGGCGCCCCGTATGATGGCGATCCTGGATCCCGTAAAGCTGATCATTGACAATTATCCCGAAGGACAGACCGAGATGCTGCCTGTAGTCAACAATCCGGAGAATGAAGCACTGGGAAGCCGTGAGGTTCCTTTCGGTAAGGAGTTATATATCGAGAGAGACGATTTCATGGAAGAGCCTCCCAAGAAGTATTTCCGTATGTTCCCGGGCAACGAAGTGCGCCTGATGAACGCTTATTTCGTAAAGTGCACCGGTTGTGTCAAGGATGAAAACGGTAAGGTTGTGGAAGTACATGGTACCTACGATCCGGAGAGCCGCGGCGGCAACAGCCCGGACGGTCGTAAGGTTAAGGGAACGATCCACTGGGTAAGTGCAGCCGAATCTGTGAAAGCACAGGTGCGTCTGTATGAGAATATTATTGATGAGGAGAAGGGGGTATACAACGAGGACGGAAGTCTGAATCTGAACCCGAATTCTCTGACCACTCTGACAGAGTGCCGCTTAGAGCCTGCATTTGCAAAGGCACAGGCATACGACCGCTTCCAGTTCGTGAGACAGGGCTTCTTCTGCGTGGACTGCAAAGACACCAAGCCCGGAAAACCGGTATTTAACCGTATCGTATCTCTGAAGAGTTCTTACGTACTGCCTAAGTAAGTTTGGAAAGGAAGAGACAAAAGAATGTCAGACAAATTGTTCGGGCTGGCCGGACTGGGCCTGGATAACCTGGAGGATATGGATATCTTCGGACAGGAGAAAAAGGAAGAACAGGCAGCGGCCGAGGCACCTAAGATAGAAGAAAAGGACCTGATCTACGACAAGAATTTCACCTGCCCGGTATGTGGAGAAGACTTTTCCACCAAGATCATGAAGACCGGCAAGGCGAGACTTTTAGGCACCGATCAGGATCTTCGTGCAAAATACGAAGGAATCGATGCGGTAAAATATGATGTGATCCTGTGTCCCCATTGCGGATATGCAGCATTGAACAGATATTTCAACAACATTACCAAGGTACATGCCAAACTGATCAAAGAGAATATCAGCAGCAAAGTACAGCTGCACACCTATGATGACGATATCTATACCTATGAAGAGGCGATCGAACGCTATAAGCTGTGCCTCGCAAATGCGGTGGTAAAACGTGCCCATGCCAGCGAGAAGGCTTATATCTGCTTAAAAAGCGGATGGCTCATGAGAGGATATCAGGAATATCTGGAAGAATCCGGAGATACGGACATGGCCCGTCTCCGTGAAGTGAAAAACATGGAAGAGACCTATCTGAAGAATGCTTATACCGGCTTCACGGAAGCACTTCAGACCGAAGGATTTCCCATGTGCGGTATGGATGAAATTACGGTGGAGTTCCTGATCGGAGTATTGGCCACCAGATTTCAGAAATACGATGTGGCAAGCCGTATGGTGGCTTCAATCCTCACATCTCCATCGGCCAATGCCCGTACCAAGGACAAGGCAAGAGAGTTGAAAGACCAGATCCTGGAGGAACTGAAGAGTCAGAAAAAGTAGGACAACATTATGTATGATATGACGATCCGGCTGCGTACAGACAGTGACAAATGTCTGTACCAGCAGATATATGAGCATATACGACAGGAAATCAGGGAAGGGAAGCTTCTGGCAGGAGAGAGGCTTCCCTCCACGCGTTCTCTGGCAGAATATCTGCAGGTGGCCAGGAGTACGGTGGATTATGCTTATGACCAGCTGTTAAGTGAAGGATATATCGAGGCGAGACCCTATAAGGGATACTTTGTATGCAAATTGGAGGGAATCTTCACTCTGGAGCAGGAAACTGGCAGGGTGCCGGAACCGGAGGCATGGGATCCACAGGCAGAAGACCTGGACGAGGAAAAAAGGATTGACTTTTCCCCCTATGGAATCGATATGAACGGTTTCCCTTTCGGTGTCTGGAAACGGATTACGAAAAATATCCTGAATGACAGCAACAGTGAACTGTTTGCCCAGGGAGAGGCGCAGGGGGATTATGATCTGAGACTGACGATCAGCCGTTACCTGCATTCTTCCCGAGGGGTGAACTGCCGTCCGGAGCAGATCATTGTGGGCGCGGGAAATGATTATCTGCTGTTACTGTTGGAGAAAATATTGGGGAGACATGTGGGAATTGCCATGGAGAATCCTACGTATAAACGTGCGTACCGTATCTTCCGGTCATTCGCCTATCATATTGTGACGGTGGATATGGATGATAAAGGAATGCGTGCGGACAGACTGGAACAGGAACCGGTCAGGGTGGCCTATGTCATGCCCTCCCATCAGTACCCTACCGGAGCGGTGATGACGATCGGCCGGCGGGCGGAGCTGTTGCGTTGGGCGGAGAAAAAGCCGGACCGCTATCTGATCGAAGATGATTACGACAGTGAATTCCGGTATCGCGGGAAACCGATTCCGTCCCTGCAGTCCTCGGACGATAGGGGAAAGGTGATCTACATCGGTACTTTTTCCAAGGCGATCGCACCGGCGATCCGTGTCAGCTATATGGTGTTGCCGGAGACACTGTTGGAGGTGTACCGCAGGGATTGTTCTTTCTATTCCTGTACGGTATCCAGAATCGACCAGCGAATCCTGAATGAGTTTATCCGGGACGGTTATTTCGAAAGGCATCTGAACAAGATGCGGATGCGTTATCGTGCCAAACACGACCAGCTGTTAGAGGGACTGGAGCCTTTTCAAAAAAAATTCCGGATCTCCGGGGAAGATGCGGGGCTGCATCTGCTGTTGACGGCGAAAGGAAATGTGACGGAAAAAGAGCTTCTGGATGCCGCTGCGGCGGAAAATGTGAAGGTCTATGGGATGTCAGAGAATATGGTGGCATCCGCTGCGGACAAAGCGACAGTGCTGCTGGGATTCGGAAGTATGGATGAGGCAGACATGAAAGAAGGCCTCCGCCGGTTGCAAAATGCATGGCTGTGAGACCTTCTCAGGATACTGCTATTATTCTTCGGTTACGGGAGGCTCTTCGTCCTCGGCGTCCTCTTCATCGAAAAATTCTTCCACATCTTCGACGGTTTCGCCTTCTTCGCCGGACAGATCGGCTGCCTGACCGGAGAGCGGTGTGAAATCAGAGGAGGAAGAGGAAGCTTCGGTTTCAGCGGTTTCTTCCGTGGGAGCGGAAGCCGGAACGGAAGCATTCAGAGGAACGTAATTGCGGGAGAACTCCGTGCTCTCGTCCAGATCCTCGTGGAAATCATCGTAATCGTCATCTGCGTCGGTGGATTCCATCAGCAGAGAGTTTTTTTGTTGCATATAGTAGTAAGCAGCTGCGGCTGCGGTACCTACTGCTGCAGTGAACAGCAGAAATTTGCCAAATTTTTTAGCCATAGGGTTGCTCCTTCCATGTTGTAGTGTATGTAACGGTTCGGAATTTTATACATTTGTCCATACAGTTATATGATAAACCTTATTGCGTAAAATGAAAAGGGATATGTTGCGATATGAATGAGAAATTTTTTGATTTAAAAAAAGAAAAGCAGGATCGTATGATCAATGCCGCACTGAAAGTATTTGCACTGCACGGTTACCGCCATGCCTGTACGGATGATATTGTAAAGGAGGCGGCTATCAGCAAGGGTTTGTTATTCCATTATTTCGGAAGCAAACTGGGGGTATATGCATTTGTCTATGATTACAGCGTCCGTTACCTGTTGCTGGAGTTGTCTACGGCGGTGGATGCGAAGGAGACGGATCTGTTTGCTCTGCTGCAGCAGGTGGAATGTGGCAAAATGCATGCCATGTGCGGTTATCCTTATCTGCAGCCTTTTCTGAACCGGGCGCAGACGGAAAATGTCAGTGAAGCATTGCTGGCGGTAGAGGAGAGAAAACAGCAGCTGGAAGATTATCTGGAGTCTGTTTTCGCAAGAGCGGATCTGGGTAAATATGCTTCCGCAGAGGATGCCGTGAAACTTCGTAAAATGCTGGAACTGACCATTAAGGGACTGATGAACGAGAGGATTTTAGAGGATGCTTTTCAGCCAGAGATGTTGTATGAAGAGATCACAGAGTATCTGAACTTAAGCAGAAGACTGGCGGAACGTTCCACACAGCCCTCTGACGAAGCGTTTTCAGAAAAATAGCATCCTATTTGCATCATAATTTTGAAGAAAATGATAACTATTTAGACATCTTATAGGCGGGATCTGCGGGATATCCGCCTTTTAATTTCTGCATGCCGCGCTGGATGGCATCTTTGGAGTTCTTCCAGTCGGCGTCCTTATTTCGGTAATCGAATTTTTCCACCAGCCAGGATACATCCTCAGAGATCCGCTGCATATTCGCTTCCATGACGGGCAGGAGGCAGTCGTAGAATTCCTGCTTTTCCTTATAGGAGAGCTTGCGGTCGGCGGCTTCACAGAGGTCTCCGAAGTGAGGCAGGCAGAAGCCTTTTCCGTTTATGATCTTATTCCGGAAACTTTCGTCATTTTTCCACAGATAGAAAAAGGTGTCCAGGTATCTTTCATAAGTATCCTTGTACTGGGAACAGATATAGCAGGAGTCCTCTTTTGCGCGGATCCACATACCGATGGTATTTTCACTGCCCTCGGCTTTTTTGAATTTTCCCAGAAGAGAACTTTTTCCGGGACGGAAGGAAGCAAATTCCTGCTGCATTTCCCGGATCATACGCTGGTAGTGCGTTTTCAGGATCCAGGCGTTGCCGAGAGTATTGCCGTAGTCGAACATCTTCTGAAAATGATAGCGGCAGAATCCGGCCTTGTCGGTCTGTTCTCTAATATCCGCTTCCATGTAGGAGGAACCGGAGCCTAAGACGAAGTCTAACAGATCCTGTTCGATATTGCGGTGAATGTAACAAAAAGGGCACTCATCCTGGGCGTTTACGGCATCATTTAAGGGAATTGTGTATAACTGTTCTTTCATAGAAAACGATCCTTTCCTGACGATATTCTGTCTGTATGAAAACTATTGTAAACGATGTTTGAAATAATTGCAAAAAGATTACTGATTTGTAAAATAATGTCATTTAAAATTAAGAATTGTTTTGTTGTAATACATTTCATTTCAAGCTACTATGATAGTACAAGTGTAAAGCGAAAATAGAAAGATGTGATTTATTTGATATTCAGCAGTATTGAATTTCTGCTGTGGTTCCTGCCGATTTTCCTGATTGTCTATGGAATCACACCGCATAAATACAGAAACCTGACACTGCTTATAGGTAGCATTGTCTTTTATGCAATGGGAGATGCAGGAAATCTTGCACCTTTGATGCTCTCCGTTTTATGTAATTATTTTATCGGACTGCATCTGGCAAAGCGCAGCCCCAGGACGTTATGGCGCAAGAGGCTGTTGTTCGTGACAGCATTGAGTATTAACATTGGCATTCTGATCTGGTTTAAGTGCCGGGGAGGTTCTGCGGGACTTCCTCTGGGGATCAGTTTTTATACCTTTCAGATATTGTCTTATCTGATCGATGTATATCGCGGAGATGCAGATAGGGAGTATTCTTTTTTAAAATTTGCAACTTATGTGGTCATGTTTCCGAAGCTGATCTCCGGCCCCATTACCCGTTATGGTGAGGTGAAAGACAGCCTGTACAACAGGACTTTTACTATGCAGGGACTGGAGGACGGCATGAAGCTGTTCGTCTTAGGACTGGCAGCCAAAGTGCTGTTGGCCGACCGCGTAGGGATCCTGTGGCATGAAGTACAGGTAACCGGATTCGAGAGTATCTCCACTCCGCTGGCATGGCTGGCAGCCATTGCTTATTCCATGGAGATCTATTTTGATTTCTGTGGATATTCGTTGATGGCAATGGGGCTTGGCAGGATGCTGGGAATCGAACTGCCCAGAAATTTCCGCAGACCATATATGGCCCGGGGGGTCAGGGATTTTTACCGCAGATGGCATATGACACTGGGGCAATGGTTCTGTCGGTATGTCTATATTCCGCTGGGAGGCAGCAGACGAGGGGAACTTTGCACGATTTTTAATCTGTTGGTGGTATGGATGCTGACAGCTTTCTGGCATGGCGCCGGCTGGAACTTTTTCTGCTGGGGTGGATTGCTCTGGATCTGCATTGTACTGGAACGGCAGCTGGGAAGATTAAAATTCGTACATAAAATGAAAGTACTGCCGCACATTTATCTGTGGCTGATCATTCCCGTAAGCTGGATGTGCTTTGCTATTACGGATTTGTCACAGCTGCAGGTCTATCTGGATAAAATGATGTGGCTGGTACCGGGGATCAGCGGCGGATATGAGGATGCGTGGAAAGCATTGTCTACCTATGGTGGGCTGTTAGTCGTATCCGGGCTGGCATGTACGCCGGCAATCGAGAAGTTGTACGATTACGGCAAGGATAAGATCCTAATGAAAATATTGCTGGCAGCGGTATTCTGGTATTGCGTCTGGAGACTTATATTAGAGGGAAATAACCCGTTTATGTACTTTAGTTTTTAGAAAATCTGGATAGGATAGGAAATATGTTACAGAAACTACGACAATGGATAAGAAAATTATCCTTTCCCATCAGTCTGCTGCTTATGGGAGTCCTGTTTTTTACATGGACGGACAACTGGCAGGTGTATACGGATCCCCTTCGGGAATTGTATAACAGGGGTGTGCAGCTGGCAGGCGGTGCCCGGATGGATCATACATCGGAACCCGGACAACAGGACGGAACCGTATCGGGGGATACGGTCCCGGAAGGCACAGAAGATCCCACAGGGGAAAGTCGGACACCGGCAGTCGGAGAGACATCGGCAGATACGCAGACAGAGACAATGACAACGGAGGAACCACAACCGACAGAGCCTTCGGAAGAACTGCCAAAAGAAGTGGTCTACCATACGGTGGATGACAGCTATTTTGATGATGCTGTATTTATCGGGGATTCCCGGACAGTGGGAATGTATGAATATGGTGGACTGGAAGAGACCTCCACATTTTATGCCTCTACCGGACTTACGATTTATAAGATGTTCGATTCGAAAATAGTAGCGGTGCCGGGGCAGAAGAAAAAGATCACGGTGGAAGAGGCACTATCCGAGAAACAGTTTGCCAAGATCTATCTGATGATCGGTATTAACGAGATGGGAACCGGTACGGTGGAATCTTTCATGAAGGCTTACGGGGAGGCAGTACAGCATTTGCAACAGCTGCAGCCCGATGCGGTGATCTACCTGCAGGCGATTATGAAGGTGACCACGGAGCGCTCCGGGCAGGGAGACTATATTACCAATGAGGGCATCGAAGCCAGGAATGAAGAAATCGCGAAGCTGGCGGATGATGAGAAGATATATTACCTGGATGTGAATCCGCTGATCTGTGATGAGACCGGAGGAATGGTGGCATCCTATACTTATGACGGAGTGCACCTGAAGGCCCAGTATATTCCCATCTGGCTGGACTTTTTGAAAGAACATGCAGTGGAATAAATTTTTTCTTGACTGTGGAACGATGAAAAGCTATCATGTAACTAATAAGGTCACATGGGTGTGGGCAGGTAGATGACTATCTGCCTATCTCTATGCGGCAAATATTACAAGTTCACATGTCTATGACATAGGAGGAGAAAAATGAGCGAGAAGACTACACTCGGCGAAAATGGCATTTACGATGCCAGATCCTTGGGCGTGCCCAAGATGCTTCTGCTGGGACTTCAGCACATGTTCGCAATGTTTGGTGCCACGATTCTGGTACCCATGCTGACAGGTCTGGATGTTTCCACAACACTGTTATTTGCAGGTCTGGGAACTTTATTGTTCCATCTGCTGACCAAGAGAAAGGTACCTGCATTCCTGGGTTCTTCCTTTGCTTTCTTAGGCGGTTATGCCGCAATTGCACCTATGGCAGACGGTGCGGACAATTCCGCATTGCTTCCTTATGCCTGCTTCGGTGTAGCCTGTGCAGGTCTGCTGTACCTGGTATTATCCCTGTTGATCAAGATCTTCGGTACCGGCAAAGTAATGCGTTTCTTCCCGCCCATCGTAACCGGACCTATCATCATTGCCATCGGTCTGACCCTGTCCCAGTCCGCTATCAACAACTGTTCCGCAGACTGGCTGATCGCAGTGGTCGCTATTGCACTGGTAGTAATCTGCAATATCTGGGGTAAGGGAATGGTGAAGATCGTTCCGATCATCATCGGCGTTGTTGGTTCTTATGTGTTGGCAGCTATCTTAGGCCGCGTGGATTTCACACCCGTTGCGGAAGCTGCATGGATCGGACTTCCTATCCACTGGAATGAGACCGCTTTCTGGGCACTGTCCGACGGCAACACTTCTTTGTTAATTACTTCCATGATCACTATTATGCCGATCGCACTGGCTACCATGGTAGAGCATATCGGAGATATCTCCGCTATTTCTTCCACCGTTGGTATCAACTATATCAAGGAACCCGGATTGCATCGTACGTTGTTAGGTGATGGTCTGGCTACCATTATTGCATCCCTGTTCGGTGCTCCTGCGAATACCACTTACGGTGAGAACACCGGTGTACTGTCTCTGACCAAGGTATTCGACCCCAGAGTTATCCGTATTGCAGCAGGCTTCGCTGTACTGTTCTCCTTCTCTCCGAAGGTAGCAGCATTGATCGGCTGTATGCCTACCGCTACCTGCGGTGGTGTATCCCTGGTACTGTACGGTATGATCTCTGCAGTCGGTGTCCGTAACATCGTAGAGACTCAGGTAGACTTTACCAAGAGCCGTAACGTTATCATCGCCGCTCTGATCCTGGTACTGTCCATCGGTATCAACTACAGTGCAGCAGGCGCTATCGCATTCCATATCGGCGAGATCACCATCAGCCTGTCCGGACTGGCAGTAGGTGCGCTGACCGGTATTATCCTGAATGCAGTGCTGCCCGGCAAGGACTACAAGTTCGATGAGGACAAGCCCGATGACACCGGCGTATGCTTCGCGGTAAAGGGTCAGGAGAACTAAGACATTTTTGCTGAAAACAGCATAAACTGAACAAAGAAAGTAAGAGAGAGCATCCATGACAGAAATATAGAGCCATGGATGCTCTCTTTTTCAGTTGTGCGCTTCGCAAGCAACACAGCGCAACCACTATGCCTAAACCTCTGATATCTCCGTGATCACTTGGTCAAGTACTTCAAAATAATTCTCGAAGGTCTTGCGGCAGCATCCGGGATCGTCGATCACGATGCCCTCCGTGCGCAGACCGGTGAGGGCAAACCCCATAGCCATGCGGTGGTCGTCGTAGGTGGCTACGGTACAAGGCTTTGGCGTCCCCGGATAGATGATGATGCTGTCCTGCGTCTCTTCGCAGCGGATGCCCATACGGGTCAGTTCTGTACAGATGGCATGGATGCGGTCACTCTCCTGGAAACGGATGTGCCCGATGCCTGTGATACAGGTGGGGCTGTCGGCAAACGGTGCGATGGCTGCCAGTGTGATCGTCTGATCGGAACAGGAGGACATGTCCACCGTGATACCATGGAAAGCGGGAGTCTGCGTTCCGGCGTCCGATAAAGCTGAAGGAGGCAGCAGGAGGACTCCCTTTTCCGTATCCTGTGCGGTACATCCCATTTTCTCTAAGATACGCAGGAATTCCACATCTCCCTGCAGACTTTCAAAATGCACATGCTCTACACAGACCGGGATTCCCAGTAACGGTACCATCGCATAGAAATAACAGGCGGCAGAGACATCCGGCTCAATCTGATAATCTAATGCTTTATAATGCTGACCGGCGGGAATACGGAACTGATCCGGCGTGGGACGCTCCACGCAGACTCCGAACTGCTCCATCATCTTCTGCGTCATTTCGATATACGCCATCCCATGGGTACCCTCTACCTGAATCGTAAAATCTTCCGAAGACAAAGTCGAAGCAATCAGCAGCGCACTCAGAAACTGACTGCTGTGCCCGATATCGATGGAGATATGATCCTGTCCGAACCCATGAGCGGTCAGCGTAAAAGGAAAATGCCCATCTTCTCCTTCGCAGCGGACCTCACACCCCAATTCTGCCAGAGAGGACAGAAGCGGATCCATGGGGCGCCTCTTCATCTGCTCTGAAGAATCCATGTGAAAAATACCTTCCGAGACACCTAACGTAGCTGTCAGAAAACGCGCTGCCGTTCCTGCACTTCCCACATTTAACGCAGCCTCTTCACAGGGAAGCTTTCCTCCCAGTCCTTCTACCGTGACGATACAGCTCTCCTCATCCACCGTCGTCTCAAATCCCAGATCCTGCACACACTGCAGAAAATGCCTCGAATCGTCCGAGAACAACACCCCACGCAGCGTGGACTTTCCCTCCGCCAGCATCGCCAGGAGGAGACTGCGGTTCGTGATACTCTTAGAACCCGGTACCCGGACTGAGAGAGGTTCAGTCGTTTTTTTGATATCACTATATATAGTAGGAACGCGGTAAATTTTATCTGCCATGTAGTTGATTGGCTCCTTTTGATTTAATATATTTTATATTACAATATTTCCCTAAAATATGACAATAACCCAGTAGTCACGACAGCAAGTAAGAATAAGCAGGCCGTAAGCAGACGTCGGTACTTAGCGGTCGTACTGTGACCGCTTATGTACCGTTACGCTCTGCGACAGAGCGAGAGCGTGCCGCGTTTCTTACTTGCTGTTGGGGCTACGGAGATATAAGCGGGTCTGCGGCTCTTAGCCCCAATGGAGGCTACGTGTTGATTATTAAATCATACCATTTTCCATTCCCCTGTACAACTCTCAAAAATTTTGAAAAATAATGGTTGACATTCCTAGCGGAATAGTATAGTATAAATTCATAACATCCATATCAGATAAGTAGGAAATAAAAACAAACACCATTTTCAAGTTTAAGGAGGATTCTATTATGAGTAAGATTTACACATCCGCAACCCAGCTGATCGGACATACACCCCTTTTAAAGGTGACAAACTACTTGAAGGATCAGAATATCGAAGGCGTAGAACTGTTGGCAAAGCTGGAGTACTTCAATCCCGCAGGAAGCGTTAAGGACAGAATTGCACTGGCAATGATCGAAGATGCCGAGAAGAAGGGTATTTTAAAAGAAGGCTCCACCATCATCGAACCCACCTCCGGCAACACCGGTATCGGCCTGGCAAGTGTGGCTGCAGCCAAGGGCTACAGAACCATTCTTACTCTTCCCGAGACCATGAGTGTGGAGCGCCGTAACCTCCTGAAGGCATACGGTGCAGAGCTGGTACTGACCGAAGGCGCCAAGGGCATGAAGGGTGCCATCGCCAAGGCAGAAGAGCTGGAGAAGTCCATCCCGGGAGCCGTGATCCTCGGACAGTTTGATAACCCCGCAAACCCTGCCGCACATGCAGCTACCACCGGTCCTGAGATCTGGGAAGACACCGATGGCAAGGTTGATATCTTCGTAGCAGGTGTAGGTACCGGCGGAACCGTGACCGGCATTGGTACTTATTTAAAATCCAAGAACCCCAATGTGAAGATCGTAGCAGTAGAGCCTGCAGATTCTCCCGTACTTTCCGGCGGACAGCCCGGACCGCATAAGCTGCAGGGTATCGGCGCAGGATTCGTTCCTTCCGTTCTGAATACCGGCATTTATGATGAGATCTTTACCGTTACTACCGATCAGGCATTTACCACCGGCCGCCTCATCGCTCATAAGGAAGGTATCCTGGTAGGAATCACCTCCGGCGCAGCTCTGTACGCAGCAGCACAGATCGCAAAACGCCCTGAAAATGCAGGCAAAACAGTCGTAGCATTGCTTCCCGATTCCGGTGACAGATACCTGTCCACCCCGATGTTTGCAGAAGCTTAAGACGAAATTTGCAGAACTGGACAGACTTGCATTCTTGTGTTAGAATGTATGGCATGGTACTAGGAATTCAAGGAATTTGCGCTTTTCTTCCCTTAAAAGCGCGAACCTGGAATGGAGGAACTTATGGAACCGATCATTCAGATCAAGAATGTAACAAAAACTTTTATTGGTAAAGATAATCAGGTAGAAGCCTTAAAGGGTATCAGCCTGGATATCAACAAGGGAGACATCTACGGCATCATCGGTATGAGTGGTGCCGGAAAATCTACCCTGGTACGCTGCCTGAACTATCTGGAGAAGCCCACCACGGGAACCGTAGTCGTAGAAGATCAGGATCTTTCGACACTGACTGAGGCAGAACTTCGTAAGGTTCGTACAGGCATTGCGATGATCTTTCAGCATTTTAATCTGCTCATGCAGAGAAGTGTTCTGGACAATGTATGCTTCCCCATGGAGATCGTGGGTGTGAAGAAGCAGGCAGCCAGAAAGCGCGCTATGGAACTGCTCGAGATCGTAGGACTGAAGGAAAAGGCAGACGCTTATCCTTCCCAGCTCTCCGGTGGACAGAAGCAGCGTGTGGCAATCGCAAGAGCTCTTGCCAATACGCCGAAGATCCTGCTGTGTGACGAGGCGACCAGTGCGCTGGATCCCACGACGACCAAGGAGATCCTGAAATTATTACAGGACATCAACAAACAGTACGGCATCACCATCGTGATCATCACTCATGAGATGGCTGTGGTACAGGAGATCTGTTCCCATGTAGCCATTATCGATGCCGGAGAACTGGCAGAGCATGGTACTGTGGAGGAGGTATTCTCCAGACCCCAGTCCGCAGCTGCAAGAAAGCTGGTGTTCATGGTGGATCCCAAGGCAAAGGAAATGTCCGGCAAACGCTGTATCCGCATTGTTTTCACCGAGAATTCTTCTTTCGAGCCTGTGATCGCCAATATGGTGCTGGAGTGCAAGGCTCCCGTTAATATCCTGTTAGCGGATACCAAGGACATCGGCGGTATCGCCCATGGACAGATGATCTTACAGCTGCCGGAGGATGAAATGGCGGCGAACAAGATGATCCATTATTTACAGGAGAGAAAACTGGAAGTGGAGGAGCTGAAAGACTATGTGGGATAATGCAACGATTATGATGCTGGTGGAAGGCACCTTTGTTACTTTGTATATGACCCTTGTTTCCACATTTATGGGGTATGTACTCGGACTTCCTATGGGAATTGCCCTGGTGATTACCGCACCGAAGGGACTGCGTCCGAACAAGATCATTTATAAGATTCTGGATGTGATCGTTAATATTGTACGAAGCATCCCGTTCCTGATCCTGCTGATCCTGGTCATTCCTCTGACCAGAATTATCGTGGGACAGAGCTATGGACCGACCGCAACGATCGTACCTCTGACACTGGCGGCAGCACCTTTCATTGCCAGAATGGTAGAATCTTCTCTGTTAGAGGTAGATCCCGGTGTCATTGAGGCAGCGCAGAGCATGGGAGCCAATATCTGGACCATCATCTGGAAGGTAATGCTGGCAGAGTCCAGAACTTCGCTGTTAGTCAACGCAACCATTGCACTGGGAACAATCTTAGGCTATTCCGCTATGGCAGGTGCCGTAGGTGGTGGCGGACTTGGTGATATCGCCATCCGTTATGGCTACTATCGTTATCAGACAGACATTATGCTGGTGACCGTAGTGCTGCTGATATTGCTGGTACAGTTGTTGCAGTATATCGGAATGACGATTTCCAAGAAGTTAGACAAGAGAATCAGATAAGGCAGTTTAATAAAAGGTTGAGACAGGTGCAGATCACCTGATTCACAATAAAGTTAATTTTATTAACGAAAGATTTAGGAGGAGAAATATTATGAAAAAGAAAGTAATCGCTTTGATCGCCGTTGCAGCATTGTCCGTGAGCGCACTGACCGGCTGCGGCAGCAAGGGAACCGATGACAAGACCATTAAGGTAGCAGCAACCGCTGTACCTCACGCTGAGATCCTGGAGGCAGCAAAGCCTCTGTTAGAGGAGCAGGGTTATACTCTGGAGGTTCAGGTATTTGATGACTACGTACAGCCCAACGAAGTAGTAGAGTCCGGTGAATTCGATGCTAACTACTTCCAGCACATTCCTTATCTGGAGAGCTTCAACGAGGAGAAGGGTACTCATCTGGTAAATGCCGGCGGTATCCACTATGAGCCTTTCGGACTGTATCCCGGAACCGAGACCAGCCTGGACAACATTGACAATGCAACTATCGCAGTACCCAACGATACTACCAACGAGGCACGTGCTCTGTTACTGTTACAGGATAACGGTTACATCACTCTGAAGGATGGTGTGGGTCTGACCGCTACTACCAAGGATATCGTTGAGAACCCTCACAACATTAACTTTGTAGAGCTGGAAGCAGCACAGGTTCCCAGAACCCTTCCGGAGGTATCCTTTGGTATTCTGAACGGTAACTATGCAATGGAAGCAGGCCTGACTGTTGCAGACGATGCTCTGCTGTATGAGAGCGCTGATTCCGAAGCGGCAGCTACTTACGTTAACGTGATCGCTGTTAAGGAAGGCAACGAGAATCTGCCTAAGATTAAGGCACTGGTAGATACTCTGAAGTCCGATGAGATCAAGCAGTTCATTAACGACAAGTATAATGGTGGCGTTATCCCTTACAAGTAAGGAGAAGCGACAGTAAAGTAATGCGAAAATCCGGAGAGCATTCCGAAAAATGGGAGGAGATTTTTCCGAACAGCATTCGAGTGGGTGCTCTCCAGATTTTTCTGCTGTTTCCACAAATCCTATATGAACTATGGGAAAAGAAAATAAAGAAAAATAAGGTAGAATCTGTGGAAAGCGTAGAAAATCGGAGCAGTTTTGAACCGCTTTGGCATAAGCCGGCTGATATGAAAAGCAAAACAGAGCAGGAGGATGCTCGGAAATGAGGATAGGATGAAAATTTCAACCAAAGGAAGATATGCAGTACGTGTCATGTTGGATCTGGCGTTGAACAACACCGGAGAATGTATCAAGGTAAAAGAAATCGCTGCCAGACAGGGGATTTCCGAAAAGTATCTTGAGCAGATCATTGCTGTGCTGAATAAGGCAGGGTATGTGAAGAGCGTCCGTGGTGCACAGGGCGGTTACCGCATCGCAAAAGACCCGGCAGATTATACGGTGGGAATGATCCTGCGGCTGACAGAAGGATCCCTTGCACCGGTGGCCTGTCTGGAAGACGGCGCGGACATCTGTGAACGCTGCGATACCTGTGAGACACTGGAGGTATGGCAGGAGCTGTATAATGCTGTGAATAAAGTAGTGGATGGGGTTACCATAGCAGATCTCGTAGAACGTAGAAAAAAGAGACTGGAGAATCTGGATTACTCGATATAGCACGAAACAAAGCAGCCCGGCAGATTTTCTGCCGGGCTGTTGTCAGTTCCCAGAGAATGAAGGGGGTCATTCTCACTGACTTAATGTTAACTGATAATAGAATCGGTTAACATTAGTAGTATATCTATAGAAAAAGAGAAAGTCAACTTCATATGAATAAAGGCAGCCATATTCCATCGACAAATATCGCGTAGAATCGAGTATACATAACCGATCACAAATGTGGTTATAAAAACTACATAAAAAGACTTAAAATACCATGAAATGCAATGTGATGTCAAAAACTCGTTGCTTTTTACCCTGCAACGTGGTAAGCTAAACTCTGAAAAGAAGCAGAAAGGTGTATGCGATTATGAGTGAAGCATTTCATATTATATCAGACGGTTCCTGCGATCTTCCGTTGGAGCTTACCAAAGAGAAGAATATCACAGTGGTTCCCTTCTATGTATCTTTTGAAGAGGGAAAATATCAAAAAGAAATGGTAGAGATCGGTGTACGTGAATTCTATCAGAAAATGGTGGATCATCCGGATGTATATCCCAAGTCCTCTATGCCGTCCGTACAGGATTACCTGGATGCATTTCTGCCTTATGTCAAAGCGGGTACACCCATTATCTGTATCTGCATTACGACAAAATTCAGTGGCTCCATGCAGTCCGCGCTGAATGCGAAGGTGATTCTGGAAGAGGAATATCCCGAATCACAGATCTATGTCTGTGATTCTTGTGTGAACACAGTTCTTCAGGGAATCTATGTACTGGAAGCAGTAAGGCTCAGAGATGCGGGTGCAGGATATCAGGAGAGCATTGATCGCCTGAATGAGATCAAGAGCTCCGGAAGAATCTTTTTCACGGTCGGAAATATGGAATACTTAAAGCATGGTGGACGCATCGGCAAAGTAGCAAGTGTAGCAGGAAGCCTGCTTGGCATCAAGCCTATCATCACCTTAAAAGAAGGCGAGATCTTCCCGTCCGGTATCGGCAGAAGCCGCCGAAAGACCGTGGACAAGACCATTGACCTGCTGCTGGCATATCTGGCAGAGGAGAAGACAGATATTGCAGATTACAGTATCTGCATAGGATACGGCTACGATAAGGAAGAAGCCGTGGAGTTTAGGGACAGACTGGTTAGCAGACTGAAGGAGAAGGGATACGACATCGACACCATTCCCATCTTCCAGATCGGTGCTACCATTGGCGTACACACCGGACCTTATCCGCTGGGAATCGGTGTCGTGAAGAAATCCATTAGAGAGTAACTCTTAATTTATTCTTTGCAGGCATCTAACAGTTCCTGCACATTTTCAAAAGCATAGTCCGGCAGATACTGGGTATTCGGCTCCCCCTCGGGAGTCAGAATATCCTTTTTTTGTGCCTCGCCGGTGAATAGGACGCAGGTGTCCACGCCGCCGTTAATGCCGCAGGCAATATCGGTATACAGACGGTCACCGACTACCAGTGTCTCCTCAGGGGTAAAACCGGATATATCCAGGCATAAGTTTACGACTTCTTTGCTGGGTTTGCCTAAGTAAATGGGCTGCATATCGGTGGTAGCGGTGATCATATCACAGATCGCACCGCAATCGGGGATAAAGCCAAAGTCGATGGGGCAGCGCAGATCCGGATTAGTGCCGTAGAAGGGAACGTCCTGGGTGAATAAAACTTTGCAGACTTCCGTAAGCTTGCCGTAATTTAATTCACTGTCGTAGGCAACCACCACACAGTCAATATTCTCTTCGCAGACCTCGGTGACATGAAGTCCATTTTTACGTAGTTCAGCTATGAAGGAAGCAGTTCCCAGTACAAAGATTTTTTTCTCTGCATAATTTTCCTTCAGAAAACGCAGCGTCATATAGCCGGAGGTGATGAACTGATCCTCCGTGCTGTCCAAGTGAAATGCATCGTGGAATTTCTTCACATAGTCCAGCCCGCTTTTTGTGGAATTGTTGGTAATGTAATAAGCCCTGCCACCGATGTCGTTGATATAGCGGATCAGATCCGCACTGCCTTCGTACAGGGTATCGCCCACGGCGATCGTTCCGTCGATGTCGAACAGGAAAAGCTTTTTATTTTTCAGACGAGCCAGTTTAGCGGCATCGCTGTACCTATGCTTCGGGTCAAAAGTATTCATAATTGTCCTCATTTCTAAGCGAAAACGCTCAGACTCATGTTAGCAATGAATGTAGTCACTGTCAAGGAAAAGACAGCGCACGGAGGGAAAATGCGCGGAGGGAAACGTAAGTGGAATTGCGTAAGCATTTATGGTATGATAGGCATAGATGCGCGTGGTGGGGTACGCAGTAAAGCTGCCTGATAATGAAAATAAAAAAGGATACGATCAGTGATATGGATGAGAAGAAGGATAAAGGTTTACAGGGAAACGAAAAAATAGAGGAGGCAATTCTGGCATTACAGCAGGAGCCCACGGAAGAGCTTCTGGCACACGCGCTGACAGTGGTGCGCAGACGGATGCGGGAGCAGGGGCAGTTCATCGTGGCAGTGGAGCCGCCTTCCGCAGATGTGCAAGAAGCGGTGATGCAGGCAGCCGGAACCGCTATGCGTTTACAGGCGGTGCAGACCTCCGATGGGAAAAAATGGTGGTCGGCGTTCACCGGCTTCGAAGAACAATTAAAAGGAAGCGGCAGTGTGATGTCTACGTTCCTCACGGATATCGAGCAGCTGTTTCGCATGACGCTGACAGCAGAGGGCATTGAAGGTGTGATCTTAAACCCCTGGAACCGGACACTGATGTTAGACAAACATCTCCTCCGTATCATTCTCGGAGAATAATAAAAAAAGGGAGAATCAGAGCATGACAGAAAACTATGAACTGCCGGTGTTGTTCACGGAAGAAGAGCGGAAGGCTTATGCTTCCTGGGGTATCAAAAAAGAGAAATTACTGATGCCGTTTGCCATAGCGACAATCTTGATCTATGCGGTGACGGCGGCATTTGTCGTAATGAAAGTCTGGGGCATGCGGGACAGTGATCATGTGCTGTTCCAGATGCTGGTACTGGGCGACTGGATCCCGGAGCTGACGGGGACGCTGGCGGTCCTTATGACGATCCTGCTGCTGGGACCGTTAAATTATATACTGGATAAATTGTGGAAGAAACCGGCAGAACCTATAACGCTGATCGTAGAACCGGAAGGAACGAACGTGAAGATTCACAAGGCTCAGACCGGCAGAGAAGAAAATCTGAAGAATCGGAAGATGGCGACGGAGACGGAGAGCTATCCGCTGGCACAGTTGTTCGCTTTCTTAAACCCGAAGGACAACACAATCTGTTATCAGAAAAAATGGTACATAATTGGAGAAAATACCATAGAAAACATATATCCTGCAAAATACAGACATCCCTGGATGGATCACCCGGAAAATAAAGCAAGCGCAATCACAGATGTGCAGAGACTTACGGATATTCTCAAAGGGTACGAAGCGTCCCTGGAGGCTGTCCGCAAGGAGCAGGAATGGTTAAACAATCAAAAATAAGAAAGAGGAAAAAGCATGAAATTTATCTCATGGAATGTAAACGGACTGAGAGCCTGCATGCAGAAGGGTTTTTTAGATTTTTTTAAAGAGATAGACGCAGATATTTTCTGCCTGCAGGAGACTAAATTACAGGAGGGACAGATCGATCTGGATCTGCCCGGATATCACCAGTACTGGAACTATGCGGAGAAAAAGGGCTATTCCGGTACGGCGATTTTCACAAAAGCAGAACCGCTTCAGGTGACCTACGGCATCGGCGTGGAAGAGCATGACCATGAGGGCAGAGTGATCACGGCAGAGTACCCGGAGTTCTATTTTGTGACAGTCTATGTACCGAATGCCCAGCAGGAATTAAAGCGCCTCGATTACCGGATGCAATGGGAAGCGGATTTCCTGGCATATCTGAAGAAGCTAGAAGAAAAGAAGCCGGTGATCTATGCCGGAGACCTGAATGTGGCGCATCAGGAGATCGACCTGAAGAATCCGAAGACGAACCGCGGCAATGCGGGATTCACCGACGAGGAGCGCGCCTGCTTCTCCAAAGTACTGGAAAACGGATTTATCGATACCTTTCGCTATTTTTATCCGGACCAGACCGGAATCTACTCCTGGTGGTCTTACAGATTCCAGGCGAGGGCGAAAAATGCCGGATGGAGAATTGACTATTTCGTGGTATCGCAGTGCCTGCAGGACAGACTGGCAGATGCGAAGATCCACACGGAAGTTCCGGGATCGGACCATTGTCCGATCGAGCTTGATATACAATAGGCAGAAGACTGCAAAAGGAGACCTATGAGCTTACGTTTCTATTTCGGACCTTCCGGGTCCGGCAAGAGTCACAGAATCTATGAAGAGATCATGCAGCGGGCGGCGCAGGAGCCGGGGAGGAATTTCCTGATCATCGTGCCGGATCAGTTCACCATGCAGACCCAGAAGGATCTGGTCATGCGCAGTGACAGAGGCGGTATCCTGAATATCGATGTCTTAAGCTTCGGCAGACTCAGCCATCGTATCCTGGAGGAAGTAGGAACGAAGGAAATGCCTGTACTGGATGACACCGGCAAAAGCCTGGTGCTGCAGAAGATCGCGGCAGATCTGAAGGAGCAGCTGCCTGCCATGGGAAGCCTGTTGCATAAGCAGGGCTATATCCATGAGGTGAAAAGTGCCATCTCCGAATTCATGCAGTACGGCATCAGCACACAGGATATGGATAAACTGATCGCCAGCGCTGAAAAAAGGGGCGCACTGGCAATGAAGCTCAGAGATTTAAAGACTCTGTACCGGGGATTTCAGGATTATATCAGAGACCATTTTATCACTACAGAGGAGACGCTGGATGTGCTGCGCAGATCCCTGGTAAAGTCGAAGATCCTTCCGGACAGTGTGGTGGTATTCGACGGGTTTACGGGATTCACCCCCATACAGAACCGTCTGATCCAGGAATTGATGCGGGTGTGCGAGGAGACCATTGTCACTGTGACCATTGGTGAGGAAGAAGACCCTTATCAAATGGACGGCGAGCAGAAATTGTTTCATCTGAGTAAAAAGACAGTGGCGGATCTGGTGAAGCTGGCGGCGGAGGCAGAGGTGACACGAGGGGAAGATGTATTTGTAAAGGGCGGTCCCAACCGTTTCACCGAGGCACCGGCGTTATGTTATCTGGAGCAGAACATGTTCCGCTATCAGTATGAGCCTTATATGGAGAAACAGCGTGAGATCCATATGTTCGAGGCACTTTCTCCCAGAGAGGAAGTCCATCAGACGGCATTGTATATCCGGAAGCTGATCCGGGAAGAAGGACTTACTTACCGGGATATTGCTGTGGTCATCGGAGATCTGGAGGGGTATGCTTCCTATGTGGAGACGGAATTCGGGCAGCTGGAGATTCCCTGTTTTCTGGACAGGACCAGAAGGATTGTCTTAAATCCCATGATCGAATACATCAAAAGCGTCTTGCAGTTATATATCAGGGATTTTTCGTATGATACCGTATTTCATTTTTTGCGCAGTGGCATGGCGGATATCTCCAGAGAGGAAATTGACGAACTGGAGAATTATGTGATCCGCACCGGGGCGAGAGGGTATCGCACCTACAGCCGCCTGTTCACACGAAAAACTGAGGAGATGCAGCAAGGCAGTGGGCGGGAAGACACAGAGCGGGCGGAAGAGGCCCTGGAGCGTCTGAACCGTATCAGACAGCAGTTTGCGGATACCGTGGAGATCCTGCATATGGCTCCCCGGGCAAAAGCCGGCGAGTATGTGGATCATCTGTATGATTTTCTGGAGCAGAATCAGGTACAGCAAAAGCTTTTGAATTATCAACAGCAGTTCGAGCAGGAGGGCGACCTGGCGAAAGCCAGGGAATATGCACAGATATACCGTCTGGTCATGGATCTACTGGATCAGATCTATGAACTTTTGGGTGAGGAAGAGATTTCCCTGCAGGAATTTGCGGATATTTTAGAGGCTGGTTTTGGCGAGATCACAGTAGGTACGATTCCGCAGAATGTGGATCGTATTGTGGTGGGTGATATGGAGCGGACCCGCTTAAAACAGGTTAAAGTATTGTTTTTCCTGGGGGTAAATGATGGAAACATTCCGAAAAATGCCTCCAAGGGCGGCATTATCTCCGATATGGACAGAGAATTTTTAATCGAATCCGGAACAGAAATGGCACCGAGTCCCAGACAACAGATGTACATTCAGAGACTGTATCTGTATCTGAATATGACGAAACCCTCAGAACGGCTGTATCTGTCTTATGCCAAGGTAAACAGTGATGGAAAGGGAATCCGTCCGTCTTACCTGATCGATACGGTACGGAAGCTTTTTCCGCAGCTTGCTGTGGAATATCCCCAAAACCGCAGCCGTATCGAACAGATCGAGGGCAGACAGGAAGGTGCCAGATATCTGGCGGAGGAACTGCGGGAATATGCGGACGGAACGCTGCGGGAAGAGGAACGGCAGGATTTTTATCTCATGTACCGTGCCTATGAAGCAGATCCGGAGGGCAGAGACCGTCTGACGGCGGCAGCATTTAGAAGATATAAGGAGAGCGGTCTGTCAAGGATCGTGGCGAGAGCATTGTACGGCAGGCAGCTGGAGAACAGTGTGAGCCGCTTAGAGACCTATGCTGCCTGCGCCTGCAGACATTTCCTGCAATATGGTCTGTCTCTGCAGGAGAGAGAAGAATTCGGCTTTGAAGTGTCGGATATGGGAAATGTGTACCATGCGGTATTAGAAAATTTTGCGGGAAAACTTGCAGAATCCGGTCGGACATGGTGGGATTTTGATGAAAATTTTGCAACTCAGGCAATCAAAGAAGCAGTGGAAGGGTATGCTGCGACTTATGGGGAGACCGTTCTGTACAGTTCTGCAAGGAATGAATATGCTATTACCCGGATGAGCAGGATCCTGACCCGGACGGTGCTGACCTTGCAGCAGCACCTGAAGCAGGGAAGCTTCCAGCCGGACGATTATGAGTTGTCCTTTCGGTTTGCGGAGGATCTGGACAGCATTCATGTGGATCTGTCTGAAGAAGAGAAGATGCACCTGCAGGGACGCATTGACCGTATCGATGTATCGGAGGACGCGGAGCATGTCTATGTCAAGGTCATTGATTACAAGTCCGGCAATAAGAAATTCGACCTGGCGGCATTATATTACGGCCTGCAGCTGCAGCTGGTGGTATATATGAATGCGGCAATGGAGCTGGAGAGCAGAAAGCATCCGGATAAGGAGATCGTACCGGCGGCACTGCTGTATTATCATATTGATGATCCTACGATAGAGACTCCGGTGGAACTGACCCAGGAGCAGATCAACGAAGAGATTCTGACAAGGCTTCGCATGAACGGTGTGGTGAACAGCGATCCCGCCGTGGTGGAACGTTTGGATCGATTTTTACAGGACAAGTCCAAAGTCATTCCGGTGGAAAAGAAAAAGGACGGAAGCTTCAGCGCCAGATCCGGAATCTTAAGCCGTGAGGAGCTGCAGGTGGTATCTGCTTATGTGGATACGAAGATACGCCAGATTGGCAGGGAGATCCTGGACGGTAAAATAGCGGCAAATCCTTACGAAAAGGGAAATGAGGAAGCATGTACCTATTGTGCCTATAAAAAAGTCTGCGGTTTTGATGGCAGTATTCCCGGGTATGAGAAGAGGCAGCTGGAGGATCTGGATAAGCAGACGCTGATGCAGCGGATGCAGGAGACGATGGAAGCGTAGGATAAAAGAAACAGAAACAGAGGTAGCGTATGGGAATGAAATTCACCCCGGAACAGCAAAGAGTGATCGAACTGCATAACAGTAATATTCTGGTATCGGCGGCCGCGGGAAGCGGTAAGACGGCAGTGCTGGTGGAACGTATCATCCGCATGATCTGTGACGGAGAACATCCGGCGGATATTGACAGATTGCTGATCGTGACATTTACCAATGCCGCTGCAGCAGAAATGAGAGAACGGATCGCCGCGGGCATCACTGCCAGACTGGAGACAGATCCCGGTAATGAACATATTCAGAAGCAGTCTGCGCTGTTACATAATGCACAGATCACAACCATTGACAGCTTCAGCCTGTTCCTGATCCGGAACCATTTCAATGAGATCGGACTGGATCCGGATTTCCGCGTGGCGGATGAGGGAGAGATTAAGCTGCTTCAGCAGGAAGTACTGGCGCAGCTTTTAGAGGATGCCTATGCCGGGCAATTTGTCCCGGAAGCCCCGGAACAGTTCCATGCCTGTGTGGAGTATTTCTGCCCGGGAGGCAGGGAGAGCGTATTAGAGCAGCATATTCTGAATCTGTCCCGGTATGCGGGAAGTTTTCCCTGGCCTGCGGAATGGCTGGAGGAGCGCAAAAATGACTATGCCGCAGGAGATATGGAAGCACTGGTTCACAGCGATTACGGACAATATCTGACGGAACGGGTGAACCGTACCGTGGAGGGATGCCTGGAAAAACTGCGGGAAGTAAAGCGGCTGTGTGAACTGCCGGACGGCCCGTATATGTACGGAGAACTGACGGAGGCAGAGATCGAGCAGCTGGAGAGACTGACATCCTGTAAGGACCTGGAGGAACAGGCGACCAAAGTTCCTACGGTGACATTTGGACGCCTTCCTTCCAAGAAGGATGACAGTGTGGATCCTGCCAAACGCGAACTTGCCAAGGCAATTCGAAACAGTGTGAAGGATACCTTAAGTGACCTTTCAGAGAGCTATTTTAAGACCCCGTTAGAACTGGCGGTGGAGCAGGGAAAAGCCTGCAGAGAGCCGCTGCGAATACTGCTTGACCTGGTACTGGAATTCGACAGAAGGCTTCTCGCAGCCAAGCAGGAGAGACATCTGATCGACTTTTCCGATATGGAGCATTATGCGCTGCAGATTCTGTTAAAGCGGGAAAAAGTGGAAGAATCCGGTGGCACAGGGACGGATCGTACCGAAACGAAATATCGGATTGTGCCAAGTGACGTTGCAATGGAGTACCGCCAGTATTTTCAGGAGATCCTTATCGATGAGTACCAGGATAGCAATCTGGTGCAGGAGTATCTGTTAAGCGCTATCTCCGGGGAAGAAGAGGGTCGTTACAACCGTTTCATGGTAGGTGATGTAAAGCAGAGCATCTATAAATTCCGTCTGGCGAGACCGGAGCTTTTCCTGGAAAAATACGACACCTATCAGGAGACCGGAGATCTGTGCCGGATCGATCTGGCGAAGAACTTCCGAAGCCGTATCCAGGTGGTGGATGCGGTAAACGATGTATTTTCCCGTATCATGAGCAGGGAGATTGGCGGTATCGCTTACGATGACAAGGCGGCACTGTATCCCGGAGCAGGGTATCCTGCACAGGAGGATCCCGCCTACGGCAGCGAACTGCTACTGATCCGCAAGCCGGAAAAGGGAGAGCGCGAAGAGAGCGGCATCGGAGAGCAGCATGCCGAGGGTGCGGGAGTCCTTGTGGATTACGATAATGTACGACAGTTGGAAGCACTCGCCATTGCCGCCCATATAAAACAGTTGAAGGGCAGTCTGAAGGTGATGGAGAAATCCACGGGAGAACTGCGTCCGGTGCGGTATTCGGATATGGTCATCCTGCTTCGCACCACCAGCGGCTGGGACGAAGAATTCAAAAAGATACTGGAACAGCAGGGAATCCCTGTCTACATCACATCTAAGACCGGATATTTTGGGGCGCTGGAGGTGCAGGAGTTGCTGCAGTTTTTGCGGGTGCTGGACAATCCGAGACAGGATATCCCATTGTTTGGCGTGATGCAGTCCGTCTTTGGTGGATTCACCCAGGAAGAGATCGCGCAGATCCGTAGCGGTGGGGAAGGGCATTCCAGAAAACGGATGACACTGTATGAGGCACTGAAGGAAGTGGCACAGAGCGGCCGGACAGAAGACACTGAACTTTCCATAAAAGCGAATGACTTCTTACAACGTATCGATCACTACCGCAACCTGACGCCTTATACCTCCATTCGCGACCTGTTGCAGCGGATCCTGGATGACTATGACTATCTGAATTATGTGACGGCACTTCCCACCGGCAGCAAGCGGCGTGCAAATGTAGAGATGCTGCTTACGAAGGCATCCGCTTTCGAGAAGACCAGTTATTTCGGACTGTTCCACTTTATCCGTTACATGGAGCAGCTGGAAAAATATGACGTAGATTACGGTGAGGCGGATACTCTGGATGAAAATGCCGATGTGGTCAGGATCATGAGTATCCACAAAAGTAAGGGACTGGAATTCCCGGTGGTATTTGTCTCCGGACTGTCGAAACGCTTCAACATGCAGGATGCGAACCAATCCCTCATCGTGGACATGGATCTGGGAGTTGCGGTGGATTATGTAGATTCCGTACGGCGTATTAAAAATAAGACTCTCCGCCGGGCAGTCCTGTCTGCAAAAATGAAGGAAGATAATCTGGCGGAGGAATTACGTGTGTTCTATGTGGCACTGACCCGTGCCAGAGAAAAACTGATCTTAACCGCGGTATTGGACAAGGCTGACGAAAAGTGGGAGCTGGCGCAGATGACCGGACAGGAGAGGCTGACTTATCTGGATTTCTGCGAGGCGGGAAGCTATATGGATTTCCTACTGCCGATCCTGCCGAAGACGGGAATCGCGGTGAAGACACTGAGAACGGAGGACCTGGCGGCAGAGGAACTCGGAGAGCAGCTGCGCATGGGCGATCGCAGAGAACAGCTGCGGCTGATAGCCTGTGGAGAGACACCTTTGACCGGGGACCCGGAAGAAAATGAGCGGAAGCTTATGCATCTGCGGGAGCGTTTTGCTTATCAATATCCACATCCCGGGTTACAAAAGCTGTATACCAAGACAACAGTGTCAGAGTTAAAGATCGCAGCCATGGCGGAAAAGGACGAAGCGGCATTCCATACCTTTGAAGAAAAAGAAGTGGTTCCCTATATCCCGGGATTCCGCAGAGAGCAGGAGAAGGTCAGCGGTGCAGTACGGGGAAATGCTTTCCACCGTGTCATGGAGCTTCTGGATTTTATGTATGTATTTGTCGAATCAGGACTGTTTGAAAAATGCCCCGGAGATTATGAGACATACCGTAAGAGACTGGACGCGGAGAGACTTAAGAACCGGTTGGAAGAATTCTTACAGCGGGAAACGATATCTTTACGCCTGACGGAGGAATATGCCAAAGCAGTCAGTCTGCCGAAGATCCTCAATTTCCTGGAGCAGGAGCTGGCATACCGCATGTGGCGTGCGCAGGAACAGGGGCTTCTATATAGAGAGCAGCCCTTTGTGCTGGGCATTGATGCAAAACGCCTGGATCCGGACCTGCCCGAGGGAGAAAAGGTGCTCATTCAGGGTATTATCGACGTCTTTTTCATAGAAGACGGTGAGATTGTTCTGCTGGATTACAAGACCGATGTGATCGACTCCCTGGAAGCTCTCTGGAACCGCTACAACGTTCAGATTCAGTACTATGAGGAAGCGTTGACGAAGCTGATGCAGATGCCCGTGAAGGAGCGGATCCTGTATTCCTTCTACTTGGAAAAATATGAGTAAAAAGGAGATATCCACAATGGATATCTCCTTTTACATACGAATGAAATTATGCGGTGATCACAGTGCCTGCCTTGCCCTTAATGGCATCCTTGACATGATCCATGGAGGTGATCAGTACTTTGCCGGCAGGAACCTTCTCCAGATAAGAGATAGCTGCTTCAATCTTGGGAAGCATGCTGCCTTCCTCGAACTGTCCTGCTGCGATCAGATCCTTTGCTTCTGCTACGGTGAGAGTCTCCAGTGCTGCCTGATCATCCTTACCGAAATTCTTATAGACATAGGGAACTGTGGTCAGGATGATCAGCTCGTCACAGCTTAAATCGGAAGCAAGCTTACCGGCGATGGCATCCTTCTCGATGACTGCGGAAGCACCCTTCAGCGCATGCTTCTGCTCGATCACGGGGATTCCGCCGCCGCCACAGGCGATAACTACCTGATCTGCGGCTGCCAGCGCACGGATGGCTTCGATCTCTACGATATCGATAGGCTTGGGGGCAGCAACGACACGGCGGAAGCCCTTGCCGGGATCTTCCTTGACATAATTGCCCTTCTTTACTTCAATCTCAGCATCTTCCTTGGACATGTAACGACCAATGACTTTGGTGGGCTCATAGAAAGCCTCATCATAAGGATCTACCGTGACCTGGGTGAGGATGGTGCTGACAGGCTTGGAGATCCCGCGGTCCAGAAGCTCGGCACGAAGAGAGTTCTGGATATCATAGCCTACATAACCCTGGCTCATAGCGGAGCAGACACACATAGGTGCGGGGGTATAGTCGATGTACACACGGCGTAACTCGGTCATGGCCTTATGGATCATGCTGACCTGCGGACCGTTACTGTGGGTGATCGTCAGCTGATAATCTGCCTCCACCAGGTCTGCCAGTGCCTTGGCGGTTACTTTTACCGCATCCCACTGCTCGGTAGTGGTATAGCCCAGGGCATCATGTCCCAGAGATACGACAACGCTTTTTTTGCTCATAAGATTACCTCTCTATATGTATTTTCCTAAGAATTTCTTCGTCAAAAGATGTTATCAGTATAACATATTTTCTCCAGGGTGTATAGCCATTTCTATACAATGAAACCTTCCAGAATCGTAGTCAGCTCTTCTGAGCGGGCTGCCAGTGCGGAAGTGGCTTTGTCCAGATCCTGAATGGCCTGCAGCTGTTTTTCGGCAGCAGTCTGTACATTGGAGGACCCGGCAGCAGTTTCTGCGGATACTGCGGAGATACCGGAGATGGCGGACAGAGTGGTGCTGCGCTGGTGCTCCATTTCCGTCACGCCTGCATTGATCTGCTGCAGGAATTTCAGAAGCTCTGTTACCTTGGAATCTATCTCACGGAAGGAGTCTGTGGTACTGCCAACGGACTGGTTCTGATCCGCTACAATACCTTTGGCCTGTCTGGCAACCTGCGTAGCTTCGTCAGTGGTAATCTCAATCTCTTCGATGATCCGGGAGATCTCACCGGAGGAGTGCAGGGACTGATCCGCCAGCTTCTGGATCTCCTGAGCGACCACTGCGAACCCTCTTCCGGATTCGCCGGCTCTGGCAGCTTCAATGGAAGCGTTAAGGGACAGGAGGTTGGTCTGCTCTGCAATCTCATTAATGGCTTCAGTGATGGAGCCGATGGCTTTGGATTTCTCGTTCAGCCTGCCGATGGTATCTACGATGTTGGAGGTGATCTGCATGGTGGAAGAGGTATTCTCCTTCAGATGTTCCACGGATTCGATACCGGTATGGATCGCAGCGGTGGTGTCGGTTGCAAGCGCACTGATCTGGTCAGAATATGAGGATACGCTGCCGATGGTGTCGGACAGAGAGTCCATCTGCTGCAGGCAGTCCTCAGAGCTTTCATCCAGTTTTTCAATACCCTGGCGCATTTCACCTACCTGATTCTGGATATCCTGGGAGGTCGTCAGAAAATGTGAGGAAGCCGCAGACATATCGGTGGCAGCCCGGGATAATTCTTCATTGACATCCTTCAGCCCGGATACCAGCTTCTTCATGTGTGCGATCATATCACAGATGCCCTCGGCTAATAGCTGGAATTCATCATTGCGCTTGGAGTGGACTTCAATCGTCAGATCTCCGTCAGAGACTTTTTTCAGGCGGCGGATAAAATAGTAGATGGAGCCGCCATACTGCCCGGCCAGCAGAGAACCCAGTAAGATCGCCACAGCACTTGCTGCAACGACAAGGATCAGAGACACATTTTTAATCTCCGCTGTCTGACCGATGATATTTGTCTGAGGGATCAGGGCACAGATCATGGCATTACGGGCACCGATCTTGGAATAGAGAAAGAGATATTCTTCGTCTGCCTCTTTCACATAGGAGGAGCCGTTGTCTTCCTCAGAGGCAAATGCTTCATCTACATAGGATTTGCCGACAAATGTATTTTCTGCCGCTGTATCGGACCGGGAGGAGAGGTATTCGTTGCCATCGCAGGTGACAAAGCCTACGAGACTGCCCTCACCGCCATCCAGGGAGGATAAGGAGGTATCCAGGACACTCGGTTTGAAATCAATGACCAGGATCGCCGGAGCATTGGAGAAATATCTGGCGAGGCGGACACTGTATTTGGAGGAATCCGTGCCAAGCTTTGCATCGACCTCGGACTGGTTGCCGAAAAGGTAATATTTTGCCTTGTCCGCAGATAAGATCTGACCCTGGGAGCTTTCAAGGTACGCACTTAAGAGACCGGTCTCCTTCGTTTTCGTGGTAGAGATCGTCTTCTCCTTGTCAGAGAGCACGTAAATATTGGAGAGCAGGGCATCCGTGGTCACAGCTTTGATAAAGGTATCTTCATAGGTGTTTGGAGTATTGTACAAGGTAGTGGCATCGTTATCATACAGACCGTTCAGATACTGCTTCAGGATATCGTCATTCATATATCCCTTGTAGTTGGACTGAACCGTGTCAAAAGAAAGCGTCAGGTACTGATTCATCATGCTGACGGTCTGGTCCACGGAGTCGCGGTAGGTTGAGATGATCTGTGTGGTAGCCTTCCGATAGGATACGAAGCCTAAGACAATGATGAAGACCACAGGGATCAGAAAAGCAAAGATCAGCTTAAAGCGTATCCGCTTCCAGAGAGGGATAGGGTTTTTCTTGGTATTTTTTGTCAAAATAGACACCTCCGATGCAGATTAGTATTGATAGACACATTTTACCAAAAATTTATCTAAATATCTACATCAATATGAAAACGATTTCTTAAATAAGCCTCTTTGTCAGGCAGGATCGCTTTTGCTTTACATAATATGTTACAAAGTAATATAATGATACAAGGGTTAAAAGGTCTAAGCCCACATGAGTTTGCTCATAAGTGGATGAAAGACCTTGGGTAGGATTTTGGGAGTGCACAGCACGAAGTAATGGCAGGAAGGAAACAGGGATCGATATGCAGAAAAAAGAACGTATGGCAAATCTGGAAGTACTGCGCTGTGTGGCAATGATGATGGTCGTGGTGCTGCACTATCTGGGCAAGGGAGGACTGTTGCCGGATCTGACGGCGCCTTTATCAGTGCAGGATATGGCAGCCTGGCTGTTGGAAGCATTCTGTATCGTAGCCGTGAATGTGTATATGATGATCAGTGGATACTTTTTATGCGAAAGCTCTTTTAAACTGAGCAGGCTGCTTACGTTGTGGCTGCAGCTGTGGCTGTATTCTGTGGGCATCGGTGTGCTGGCGGTGGTGACAGGGATCGTTCCCGCGGCGGAAGTGAGTACGCATTATTATCTGACATTATTGTTCCCGGTGAACATGGGGCATTACTGGTTCCTGACAGCGTATGTATTTTTATATATCCTGTTACCCTTCGTGGGAATCGGGCTCAGACGGATGACGAAGCAGCAGTTTCAGGTGGCCCTGGTGCTGTTATTTGCTGCATTTTGTCTGATAAAATCCATTCTGCCCTTCCGGTTGGAGGAGGACAGCAAAGGCTATGACTGCATCTGGTATCTGTGCGTGTTTTGTGCAGCCGCTTATCTTCGCAGATTCGGAATTCCTTTTTTACAGAAAAAATCCCGGGCGCTGCTGCTGTATCTGATCGGCGTCATCGGAACTTTCGGAGAGGCAATGCTGCTGCATTTATTTTATCTGCGGACCGGCAGCCTGGAACTGATTCTGAAGATTCCTTATGAATATAATCATATATTCCCGTTCTTAGCTTCCGTCGGGCTGTTTTGCCTGTTCCTGGACAGTGACATCCGGGGGAAGATCGGCAGCGTGGCGGTGAAGATCGCACCCTATACGTTAGGGGTGTATCTGTTGCATGAGAACCTTGGGGTGCGTTATGTATGGCAGAAGTGGCTGGGCTCGGATCGCATAGACGGTGCCGTATCGTTGCTTTTATGGACTGTCATTGCAGTGATCGTGGTATTTGTACTGGGAATTCTGGTAGATGTTATCCGCAAAAATATCTGTAGCGGATTGCATAAGATATTCCTGCACATTCGTCCTTATCGCGTTCTTACGGAAAAAATACAGACCATAGATACTATGTTCAAAAGAGAGGTAACACCGTGACAGATAACGTAAAAAATAAAATGGCGGGAGCCGTCGGTCAGAGTCAGAGGCGCCTTTGGGATTTCTTGTTCGTGGCTGTTCTGGTACTGTATCCCCTGCGGCATATTGCCTGGGGGCTGGATCTGTGGGATACCGGCTATGGTTATGCGAACTTTGAATATATGGGAACCCGGCATATGGATCCCATGTGGCTGTTTTCCACTTATCTGACCACTGCCATCGGACATTTTCTTAGTCTGCTGCCCGGAGCGAAGACGTTGATCGGCATGAATTTTTACACGGGCTTAAGCATCAGTCTGCTGGCAGTCCTGGGATATTATTTTTGTACGAAAGTGTTGAAAAATCCGGCATGGCTTACATTTTTGGGCGAATTTACAGCGGTAAGCTTCTGCTGGTGCCCTACGGGATCTTTTTATAATTATGTGACCTATATATTTTTCCTGATCTCCGTGATCTGTCTGTATCTGGGACTGTCCCGGGGAAAAGGAGGTTTACTGTTTGCCGCAGGGGTGGCACTGGGCTGTAACGTGCTGGCAAGGTTTTCCAATCTGCCGGAAGCGGCGATGATCGTAGGTGTGTGGGCATATGGAATCATCTGCTGGCTGGAAGAGCAAAAAAGCATTGCGCAGGATTGTGTTGACGTTGCGGGAAATGCGGAAACGGAAAATAAGGAAGCACGAAAAAAGGCAGCAGGCAGGAGGCTTCGTAAGAAGCTGTTGCAGGATACCGGTATGTGCCTGGCGGGGTATCTTACTGCACTGCTGGTATTATTCGGTTACATTCAGATCCGCTATGGCATGGATGAGTATGTAAGAGGCATTCAGAGGCTGTTTTCCATGACGGAGGTAGCAACGGATTATACCGCCGCATCCATGATCCTGGGGATGTTCGATTGGTATCTCCAAAATCTGTACTGGGAGCTTAGGATGTGCGTCTTCCTGATCGTGGGAATGATAGCGGTGGGATTCTTGGAATTCGCCGCAACTAGTGTAAGAGACTCTTATGCAGGGAAAGACACGATAAAAAAGGCGCTGCGGATCCTGGAATGGGTCGTAAGTGCGGTACTTGCTGTGATCATGGTATTCTGGCTGTACCGGCAGGGGTTCTGTGCTACGGAATATACGAACTACGGCGCTATTATCTGGCCCGGTGTAACGTTTTTAACGCTGACGCTCCTGGTGACGCTGTGGCGGATATTCATGCCTTCCGCACCGGGGGAGGAAAAGCTGCTCAGCGGACTGATCTTCCTGATCGTGCTGATCACTTCTCTTGGAAGTAACAATAAGCTTTATCCCAGCATGAATAATCTGTTCCTGGCATTACCTTATATGTATTGGCAGTTTTACCGGTTCTGCAAATATGCCGGAAGCTTCCGATGGAAGCGGATGACCATATCCCCGATTCCTGCAAAATGTCTCTTTGGTGGTTTTTTCCTGTTATTTTTTATCCAGGTGGGACTGTTTGGCAGAAGCTTTGTATTTGCCGAGGGCACCGGTGTACAGAAGATCAATGCGCAGGTGACCAATAACGAGACTTTGAAGGGTGTGTGGATGAGTGAGGAACGCGCCGGATGGATGCAGGAGATCTCAGAGTATGTGAATACCGGAGGACTTGCGGGAAAGGATGTGCTGCTCTACGGTCAGATCCCGGCCTTGTCCTATTATCTGCAGATGCCTGCGGCATTCAATCCCTGGCCGGATCTGGATTCCTATCAGATCGCACAGCTGGAAGAGGATATGCATAAGATGCAGGAACGGATGGATATGGATGCGACTTACCGTCCGGTGGTACTGTTAGAGAAAAAATATGCTGTATATCTGGAAGCGGGAGAGAATGATCTGGAGGCATTACAGCCCACGGAAAAAGAACGGAGTCTCATCGTGGATAATGCCAAACTTTTGTTGATCGGTGAGTTCATGGATGCATATGGATACGAGAAAACCTTTGAAAATGAGAAATTTGTGATTTTTGAATAAAAACAGAAAACAGATCCCCGGGAGATTTTCATCTTCCGGGGATTTTGAAGTTTGAATTCAATGTCTTATAACAGCTGTAAGCTGTTCTCCTTTGCAGTCTCCATAACTTCATCGGACCACAGAGAACACTGTACTTCGCCGATATGAGCTTTTCTTAAGAAGAACATACAGATACGGGACTGACCGATACCACCGCCGATGGTAAGAGGAAGCTCACCGTTAATGACTGCCTTGTGGTAAGGAAGTTCGGCACGTTCGGGGCAGCCAGCCTTCTGTAACTGGTCTAACAGAGCCTTTTTGTCTACACGGATACCCATGCTGGACAGCTCCAGAGCGATATCCAGGACCGGATAATATACCACGATGTCCGCATTCAGTGACCAGTCATCGTAGTCCGGGGCACGACCATCGTGAGGCTTGCCGTTCTCTAAGGTCTCGCCGATCTGCATGATGCAGACAGCACCCTTAGCCTTGGCAATGTAGTATTCGCGTTCCTTCGGAGAATAATCAGGGAACATTTCCTCCAGTTCGCTGGTAGTTACGAAGAAGATGTCGTGAGGAAGGATCTCCTCAATGTAATCGTAATGGATGGACATATATTTCTCCGTCTTGCGCAGAACTTTGTATACGGTGCGGACGTTCTCCTTCAGAGTTTCAAGATTCCGTTCATCCTTGGTGATGATCTTCTCCCAGTCCCATTGATCTACATAGATAGAGTGGATGTTGTCGGTGGTCTCATCCTGGCGGATGGCACTCATGTCGGTGTAGAGCCCCTCACCGGGTTTGAAACCATACTTCTGCAGGGCATAGCGCTTCCATTTGGCCAGAGACTGTACGATCTCTGCTTCGCGGTCTCCCTGCGCAGCAATATGGAAATTTACAGGACGCTCCACACCGTTTAAGTTATCGTTCAGTCCGGATGTGGGATCCACAAATAAAGGAGCTGATACGCGCAGCAGGTGCAGGCGCTCTGCTAACAATCCCTGGAAAAAGTCCTTCACTGTCTTAATGGCAACCTGTGTCTCGTACAGGTTCAGCTGAGACTTATAATTTTTAGGTATGACAATATCTGACATACTGACCTCTCATTCTGCCGCCTGGCGGCTTGTGTTACAAAATACTCCTATATTATTTAACTGCGAAACGCATGATTTTGCAAGCCTTTTTTCGGAAAAAATAACCACTTGCAAAAATCGAACGTATGTGCTAATTTAGATACATAGTAGAACAAATGTTCTGATTTTGGAAATTTTCGGTAAGAGGCGGTGATAACTTGGAATATCTTATACAAAATGGGGAATTGTCCATCATGCAGAAGCTGGAGATCCTGACGGATGCAGCTCGTTTTGATGTAGCATGTACGTCCAGCGGTGTGGAGCGTAAGGGAGACGGGAAGCATATGGGGAACTGTGCGAAGGCAGGGATCTGTCACAGCTTTTCTTCCGACGGCAGATGTATTTCTTTACTTAAGATATTGATGACCAATGAATGTATCTTTGATTGCAAATATTGCCTGAACCGGAAGTCCAACGATGTCCCCAGAGCCACTTTTACCCCGGAGGAGATCTGTACACTGACCATGGAGTTCTACCGACGGAATTATATCGAGGGACTGTTCTTAAGCTCCGGCATTGTACAGGATCCTACGTTTACCATGGAATTATTATACCGGACCATTTGGCTGCTTCGGAATCACTACCATTTTAATGGCTATGTCCATGTGAAGGCGATTCCCGGGGCAGATCCGGAGCTGGTGCAGCGGATGGGATACCTGGCAGACCGTATGAGCGTGAACCTGGAACTCCCTACAGCGGAGGGACTTCGGACACTGGCACCGAATAAGCACCGGAAGAATATTCTGACCCCCATGCGGCAGATCCAGAACGGCATCCATGCGAATAAGGAGGAACTGATCCTGTACCGTAAGAGTCCCCACTTTGTATCCGGCGGACAGTCTACCCAGATGATCATTGGCGCGACGCCGGAGACGGATTATCAGATTTTAAATGTGGCGGAGAGCCTGTATCAGAAGTTTGAGTTAAAGAGAGTCTTCTATTCTGCGTTTGTAAAAGTCAACGAGGACAAAAGCCTGCCGGCGCTTCCGGGAGGACCACCGCTTCTGCGGGAACACCGTCTGTACCAGGCGGACTGGCTGCTCCGGTTTTATGGATTTCGGGCAGAGGAACTGTTGGATGAGAGAAGACCGTATTTTAATGTCATGTTAGATCCCAAGGAGGACTGGGCAGTGCGGCATCTGGAATGTTTTCCGATGGAGATCAACAGAGCACCTTATGGGGATCTGCTTCGGGTGCCGGGGATCGGCGTGAAGAGCGCCAGGCGGATCCTTGCTGCCAGGCGGAGTACGAAGCTGACTTTTCAGGATCTGAAGAAGTTAGGAGTGGTATTAAAGCGGGCAGTGTATTTTATTACCTGTAGCGGCAGGATGATGTATCCTACGAAGCTGGAGGAGGATTATATTGTGCGGAATCTGACGGATCCGAAGGACCGGATCCGGTTCGGAAGCGACGGTATGAGTTACCGGCAGATGACTTTATTTGATGATGGGATGTTCCCGAACGGGGTACGGCAGGAGGAGAAACGGATCATATGAAGATTTATCACTGTGAGGATTCGCTGGAGGGAATTTTCACTGCTATTTATAATACTTATGAAGATCACTGTATCATCCGGGATACTATGGTCACCACCATTGAGGAGAACCTGCTGTTCTCGGAGTCGGTGGAGGTCATACCGGATCCGGAGAAGACGATCAAGGTGATCCGTACGTTAAAGCGCAGATTCGGGGAAGCAGATTATGAGACTCTGTGTCTGGCGCTGGCATCGCCGAAGCCGGAGAAGGCACAGGCGGTATACCGGACCATTGCGAAGGGACTGGCTGAGAAGTGTACGGCGGGGCATCTTATGGATGCCATTGCAGACACCTATGTGAACCAGACCTTCAGCCTGGCAAGAGCAGCCGGGAATGAGTATCATCATCTGAAGGGGTTTTCCCGGTTTGAGGAACTGGAGAATACGATCCTCTACTCAAAGATCGCACCGAAGAACAATATCCTGACCTTTTTAATGGTACATTTCGCCGACCGTTTTCCCATGGAAGATTTTCTGCTGTTTGATGCGGGGCGATACCTGTTCGGGGTACATCCCGCCGGGAGACCATGGTATACGCTGCAGGGGAAGGATGCCTGGGAGAGAGTACAGTCTAAGACGGAGAAGCTGTCCACGGCGGAGCTGCATTACCGGGAACTTTTCCGCTCCTTCTGTCATACAATAGCTATAAAAGAGCGGGAAAACAGGGAATTACAACGAAATATGCTGCCCCTCAGGTTCCAAGAATATATGGTGGAATTTCAGTAGATTTCGCCAAATTGGGATTTATATTTTACCGCGGTAACGCAACAAATATACAAAACGCCGAAAAGGTTTTCCATACGGCGGACATATATTGTGAAAATGATAACAGATTGGTAAAAATGCCCAAAATGTGCGTTCTCTGGAAGAAAAAAACCGCTTTACATTTGGGGATGGTTGGCTATAATAGTAATGATTTCAGACGTGAGGGGAAAGTACCCGGTGTATTATTTTACTTACGATCGAACTTACTATTGAAAGGAAGGAACAAGAAATGTTAAAGACGATCCGTTTGACACCTGAAGACGTGAAGCATTTTGTTGATGTAGCTTCAAAGTGTGATTTTGATATTGATATATGCTATAACAGATACGTAGTCGACGCCAAGTCATTCCTTGGAGTGTATGGATTGGATTTCACGAAGCCATTGTCTGTATCTTATGACGGCTACAATGATAAATTCGAAGAGCTGTTGAGACAGTATGCGATCGCGTGCTAAAACATCTTGTGATAACAGAATGTGATTTGACTCCCCAGGTAAGATAGAGTACTATTTACCTGGGGAGTTTTCGTATACCGGGCATGTGAGAGTGTGCAGCCCGGAACAAGCCGCAGGCATGCGGTTATGATAGGAATTTGTCAAGGGAGGTGAAGCCGCATGGCAGGAGAAGTCAGAATATCGGTACGTAATCTGGTGGAGTTCATTCTGCGCAGTGGCGACATCGATGACAGGAGACAGGGCTCACCCGAGAATGCAATGCAGGAGGGCAGCCGGATCCACCGCATGATCCAACGCCGCATGGGCGCGGAGTATCAGGCGGAAGTGGCGCTGAAATACACCCATCCCACGGAGAACTATGTTATCATCGTGGAGGGACGGGCGGACGGTATCATTGAACAGAACGGAGAGACCACCATCGACGAGATCAAGGGAACCTACAGAGATCTGGCGAAGCTGAAGGCACCGTTACCCCTGCACATTGCGCAGGCAAAGTGTTATGCCTATATGTACAGTCTGCAGAAGGAACTGCCTTATATCCGTGTACGTCTGACTTATTGTAATATAGAGACGGAAGATATCCGTTATTTTTATGAAGATTATGAATTCGCGAAGCTGGAGGCATGGTTTCAGCAATTGATCGGTGATTACCGTAAATGGGCGGATTATACCTGGCAGTGGAGAGAGCTTAGACAGCAGTCCATTGCCGGACTGCAATTCCCCTTTGATTATCGAGACGGACAAAAGGAACTGGTCAGTTATGTGTACCAGACAATTTATCATAAGAGAAAACTGTTCCTGGAAGCGCCTACCGGAGTGGGCAAGACCATATCCACCATATTTCCTGCGGTGAAGGCGATGGGGAAGGACATGGGAGACAAGCTGTTCTATCTGACAGCCAAGACCATCACCCGTACGGTGGCGGAGGACACTTTTTCTCTGTTGCGGGAGAAGGGACTGCGATTCAAAAGTATTATTCTGACAGCGAAAGAGAAGATCTGTTTTCAGGAACGTACCGAATGTAATCCGGAGCAGTGCCCTTATGCCAAAGGACATTTTGACCGGATCAATGATGCAATTTATGATCTGTTGACCCGGGAAGAGAGTTTTACCAGAAGCAAAATAGAAGAGTATGCCCTGAAACATCAGGTATGCCCTTTTGAATTCGGACTGGATTTAAGTCTGTTCGCAGATGGGATTATCGGAGATTATAATTACCTCTTTGATCCCCATGTGTATCTGAAGAGATTTTTCGGGGACGGCAGTCAGGGGGATTATGTCTTTCTGATCGACGAGGCACATAATCTCTTAGAGCGGGGCAGAGAGATGTACAGCGCACCTCTGCGGAAGGAAGACCTGTTGGAACTGAAGCGGGAGATAAAACAGACAATCATGTCGGAAATGGAGGAGGCAGCATTTAAAAAACGCGATAAAGACGAGATTTCCGGACAAATGACATTAGAAATGACAGATGCGTCAAAACAACTGCCACAGGTTAGTATCCCGGAGGAGAGCGATGGAACAGATTCTCTGTATATCAAGGGGCATAAGCTGAAGAAATCCGATGGAAAAAGTACTTTTGTGCAGGAAGGCTATGCGGAACGGATCAGCCAGATGCTGGAGAAGTGCAACGCCCAGCTGTTGTCCATGAAGCGGGATTGTGATGGCTACCGGCTGGTGGATGACATAGACATGTTGGTACAGCCTCTGACCAGGCTTCACGGCATCATCAGCGATTATCTGGAGGAGCAGGAGAAGGTCAGCCTGGAGGTGAGGGAGAACCTGCTGGACTTCTACTTCAAGCTCAGCCATTTCCTGGATATTTATGAAAGACAGGACGAAAACTATGTGAAATATACCAGAATGTGTGAGGATGGAAGCTTTGAGCTGAAGCTGTTCTGTGTGAATCCCAGGGAAAATCTGAAGGAATGCATGCTCAGGGGACGCAGTACGATCCTGTTTTCTGCCACATTTCTGCCGATCCAGTATTACAAGAATCTGCTGGGTGGCGAGAAGGAAGACTATGAGGTATATGCGCACTCAGTATTCGATCCCGAGAAGCGTAAAATACTGATCGCTGGGGATGTGACCAGCAAGTTCACCCGCAGATCCCGGGAGGAGTACTACAATATTGCCCGCTATATTCATGAAGTCGTGAAGAACCGGCACGGCAATTACATGGTGTTTTTCCCGTCTTATTCCTTTATGGAGCATATTTATGAGATTTATGAGCAGTATTTTATGACAGAAGAAGAGGAATGTCTGGTACAGCAGGAATCCATGAATGAGAAAGAGAGGGAATACTTCCTGAACCGCTTCCGGGGCAATGAGGACTGCGACCTGCAGAGCCTTATCGGAATGGAGATCGAGGAGGAAGAGGAACAGACACTGATCGGGTTCTGCGTGCTGGGAGGTATCTTCGGAGAGGGAATCGACCTGAAAAAGGACAGCCTCATCGGTGTGATCGTAGTAGGAACCGGACTGCCACAGGTAGGCTGTGAACGGGAAATCCTCAAGGACTATTTTGATGACAATGGGGAAAACGGCTTTGATTATTCCTACCGTTATCCCGGAATGAATAAAGTCCTGCAGGCGGCGGGACGTGTCATCCGGACCGCGGAAGATGTGGGGATTATCGTCCTGCTGGATGAGCGTTTCAGGCAGTATTCTTATCGCAGAATGTTCCCCAGGGAGTGGGAACAGGTAGTGCCTGTGACCGTGGATACGGTGGCTAAAAAGGTGGAGCGATTTTGGGACGCCTGGTTGTGGCAGCAACGATGACATTCGATATGATAACAGAGTTGATATACAACATGACAATCCACATAACCACATATGACACGTGTGTATATGTGGATAACTCGGTGGATTTTGTGGATTATTTGAGCTTTTTCATAAAAAAAAACGACAGATGGATCAAAAATGGTGTATAATAGCAAAAGAATTGATGTGGACAAATAAATACAAGCAGTACTGAACCAGTCAATGATAATATGATGTCGGGGGCAAAAGCCCCAGCATCCCACTTTTATGCTCATATCGGGGCGGGTCCTAAGGTCTTTCACCCACCTATGAGCAAGCTCATGTGGGCTTAGACCTTTTGACCCTGGCATCATAATATTATGAGTCCAAAGTATGAAATTAAGACTACCTGAAATTCAGACAACATGAAATTAAGGCAGAAAGGAATGGTGACTAATATGTGGGCTTATGAAAGTGTTTTTTATCAGATCTATCCTATGGGATTCTGTGGAGTTCCTTTTGAAAATGATGGAATACAGAGACATGAGATCAAGCGTGTGGAGGAGTGGATCCCCCATATGCAGAAGCTGGGAGTGAATGCCGTTTATTTCTCTCCGGTATTTGAATCGGATACCCATGGTTACAATACCAGGGATTACCGCAAAATTGATGTAAGGCTGGGAACCAACGAAGATTTTAAGGAAGTATGTAACGCACTGCATGCGGCAGGAATCCGGGTTGTGTTAGACGGTGTGTTCAATCATGTGGGCAGAGGTTTTGCACAGTTTCAGGATGTGATTAAAAACCGCGAGAACTCTCCTTATGTGAACTGGTTCTACCGTATTGATTTCGGCGGCAATTCCAACTACAACGACGGACTGTGGTATGAGGGCTGGGAAGGCTGCTTTGATCTGGTGAAGCTGAACCTGCAGAACCCGGAGGTAGTGAACTACCTGTTAGACAGCGTGAAGGGCTGGATCGATGAATTCGGTATCGACGGGCTGCGTCTGGATGTGGCATACAGCCTGGATGAGAATTTTGTCAGAAGACTGCGGGAAGTGACCGGTGCCTACAAGCAGGATTTCTTCTTATTAGGCGAGATGCTTCACGGAGATTATAATCGCCTGATGAATGATCAGATGTTGCATTCCGCAACGAACTACGAGTGTTATAAGGGACTTTACAGCAGCTTCAACAGCATGAATATGTTCGAGATCGTGCATTCTCTGCTGCGACAGTTCGGACCGGAGAATTGGACATTATATAAGGGAAAGCACCTGTTGTCCTTCGTGGATAACCATGATGTGACCCGAGTGGCAAGTATTTTGAATAATGAAAATCACCTGCCGCTGATCTATGCCATGGCATTCGGTATGCCGGGGATCCCCTGTGTCTACTATGGAAGCGAATGGGGATTCAAAGCCAGAAAAGAAGATGGTGACCCTGCACTGCGTCCCTGCTTTGACAAGCCGGAGTGGAACGGTCTGTGTAACTGGATCAGCAGACTGGCAGAGGCCAAGAAGCATTCCGAGGCGCTGAATTACGGAGCTTTTCGTTCGGTACTGTTGACCAATAAGCAGTGTATTTTCGAGAGAAAGTCGGAGCATGAGAGAGTACTGGTGGCCATCAATGCAGACGGAGCGGACTTCATGGCACATTTTGATGCCGGCTGTGGAACAGCGGTGGATCTGATCACCGGAGAGAAACATGACTTTGGCGGCGGCAGCCTTCTGCCAGCGTACAGTGCATATTTCTGGCGGATGGAAAACTAACGGAGAATTTATTTATGAAGGTACTGATCTTATCCACCGGAACCGGTGAGGGACATAATTCCGCTGCAAAAGCGGTGAAAGAACAGTTTGAAAAACGGGGCATTCCCTGTGAGTTGGCAGATGTACTGAATTTTGCTTCGGACAAGGCCAGCGCTTACGGACGCCGGATCTACATCTGGAGCACGGTCCGGGCGAAAAAGGTGTTCGCCGGAGCGTACCGGGTAGGCAGGGCCATTTCGTCTGCCAGATTAAAGTCACCGGTGTATTTTGCCAACGCTTTGTATGCGGATAAGCTGTGCAGCTATATCACAGAGAACGGATATGATACGGTGGTAATGCCACATCTGTTCCCGGCGGAGGCAATGACCTGGCTGCTGCGACAGCATAAGCTGGACGTACAGACTTATTTTATTGCCACGGATTATACCTGTATCCCTTTTACCGAGGAGACAAAGGTGGATTACTATTTTATCCCGCATGAGGAACTGGCGACGGAGTTCATCAAACGCGGCATCCCTGCGGAGAAGCTGGTTCCCACGGGAATTCCGGTATCGGAGAGGTTCCTGCAGCTTCCGGGAAAAAGAGAAGCGCGAGGGCAGCTGGGGATTCCGGTAGATAAATCCTGTATCCTTATGATGACGGGCAGCATGGGGTACGGTCGTGTGGAAAGCATGACGGCGAAGCTGGTGGAGCAGACCGGCGAGGATACTCATTTGTATATCCTGGGGGGAACCAATGAAGAGCTGAAGAAGACACTCCGGGATACCTATGCCGATACAGAGCGGGTGCATGTACTGGATTTTACCCCGGAAGCGCATCTCTACATGGCAGCGGCGGATATTCTGTTCACCAAACCGGGTGGACTGACTTCTACGGAAGCGGTGGCAGCGAAGGTTGCATTGGTACACACTAAGCCGATCCCCGGATGTGAGGATCGTAATGTTGCTTTTTTCACACAACATGGGATGTCTGTATCAGGAGATACGGAAGATGCCGTGATACAAAAGGGACTAAAGCTTCTGCGAGATCCGGAGGCACAGGCCGAAATGCGGAAGTGTCAGGAAAAATACGGAAAGCCTTACGCAGCAGATGCAGTCTGTGAATTCATTTGCGGACAAAAGGAAGCAGCACAAGAGGAAGCTTAGACACAGAGGAAAACGACAGATAGGAGAGACAGATGATCATACGTGAACTGGGAATGACAGTCTTCGGATTGTTATGCGGAAGTATATTGTTCGGCAGGGCATTGCCGAAGTGGATCAAAGGAATTGATGTCACTGAGGTCAGCAACGATCACAATCCGGGGACTGCCAATGCCATGAAATACGCAGGAGTGCCTGTCGGGATCCTGTGCCTGCTGGGAGATCTGTTAAAGGGAGCACTGCCGGTATACGTGGCAGTTGGCAGGGGGCTTGTGACAGACAGCTGGTTCCCGCTTATCATGGCGGCACCGGTACTGGGGCACGCCTATTCCCTGTTTTATCATGGAAATGGAGGCAAAGCCATTGCGGTATCCTTCGGCGTGTTGATCGGACTGGCACCGGTACAGCCGGAACTGCTGCTGTTGCTGATCATATTGTATTTGTTGGGTTCTGCCCTTCTGATCAGACCGCACACCAAAAGAACCCGTATCACTTACATTTGTTTTGCCGTGGGATCAGCGGTACTGCTGATGATACAGAGAATACCACGGCAGGTATTTGGGGGAGCACTTCTGATCTCTGCCATTGTGATCCATAAAAACAGTATCCGTCAGGAGCTTCTGGAGGAGTCGACGGAATCTTTGGAAAGTCTTTAGAATTTCTTACGGTTTCTCTATATTGACGCATGATATTATATGCCGTATAGTATAGCCACAGAGCAATACTATACGGCATATAATATTGTAAGGAAAGCCGGATAGCCGCAAATTTCAGAGAGGAGCGATAGGATGCTTTTTAATACAGGAGCAGCTCTGCTGGATGCTATCGTACTGGCGGTGGTCGCCCGGGAACCGGAAGGAACCTATGGGTACAAGATCACCCAGGAGGTCCGGCAGGTGATCGAACTGTCGGAATCCACCCTGTATCCCGTGCTTCGGAGACTACAGAAGGACGAATGCCTGGAGGTCTATGACAGGGAATGCAGCGGCAGGACGAGACGCTATTACAAGGTCACCAGCAGGGGCTGGGCACAGCTTCATTTATATGAAAGCGAGTGGCGAAGCTACAGCGGGAAGATCACAGGACTGTTTGAGGGTAGACCGGTGAAGAGGTCAGAGGCATAAAGATGCACAGATGGGAGAAAAAGTAGGATGAACAGAACGGAGTATATGAGGCAGCTGGAGAGCCTGCTGCAAAATATTTCCGCTACAGAGCGGGAAGAAGCGTTACAATATTATAATGAATATTTTAACGATGCGGGACCTGAGAATGAACAGAATGTTATTGAGGCACTGGGGAATCCTGCGAAGGTGGCGGAGAATATTAAAAAAGATATTTTCGGGAATGGGTACGGAGAGAACAGCTACCAGACAGCAGGCGCAGACAGCCGGTCAGTGATCACTTATCCGGCAGATCCGCAGACAGAAAATGGTAATGGAGAACAACGTAACCGGCAGAGTGATACGCCGCAAACTGCACAGGCACAGGTGGTATCTCCACAGAAAAATGAAGGAATGTCCACCGGTATGATCGTGCTGATCGTAATTTTATGTATTTTGGCATCCCCGGTGATCCTGGGAGCAGCTTCCGCCGGTATCGGCATGGCAGCAGGGCTGATCGCCGGATGGTTCGGACTGATCATCGGTTTCGGGGCAACGGCAGCAGCACTGATACTGGTTCTGATCGCACTGGTGGCAGCAGGGATCATCAGTATGTTTACACATCCCTTTGTGGGAATGTGTCTGATCGGTGCCGGACTGATCTGCGGAGGTATCGGACTGCTGTTCCTGATGCTGACCGTGGCCATGGCGGGAATCGCCACACCGGCGATCTGTTGTTGGATCGGAGGATTATTCCAGAAAAGAGGTAAAGCAGAAGCATGAGAAAATTTATGAAGGGCTGTGCCATCACAGCGTTGATATTAATATTATTGGGACTGATCCTGGGGGTGAGCGGAAGCCTGGGGAATGGCTCCACGCATTTTTCGCCGGGGGAGATCCTGTCAGCGGTTACCCTGGGAAGAATCTCCGAAGAAAAGGTAGATGACTGGAGTGACGGTGTGACGGAGCAGATCCGGGAAAATATGGGCGATGTGCACTATGATCTGGAGGACAAGGTGGATTATGACTCAGATTATGAAGTAAAGTCGGGAAAGATAGAGCTTTATGTTCTGGGGGATGACAGCCAGGGCATCACGGATCTACAGGTGCAGGCCGGTGGCTGTGTCATGAAGATTCAGGTGTCGGAGGACAACTGCTTCCGGGTAGAAGCCGACGGAATGCGAAAGTTCCAGGGGTATGTGGAAGGCGGTACGATGGAGATCTGCGGAACCTCAAAAGCAAGCAACAACAGTGAGGGTAATCTGGGCGGTTCCATCTGCCTGTATGTGCCGGAGGGATATTATTTTGAAAATACCTCTTTGGATCTGGGAGCCGGAAGCCTCAGCGTAGAGGAATTGCAGACGGGGGCGCTGGAAGCCAATGTGGGTGCCGGCAAGATGACGTTTGAGAAACTGGAGGCTGACCAGGCAGAGTTAGACTGTGGTGCCGGTCAGATGACAGTAGAAGAACTGAGCAGTCGTGTGGCAGAGGTTTCCGTAGGAATGGGATCCGTTCGTCTGAACGGAGATGTGACCGAACGATTGGACGGAGAGTGCTCCATGGGAGAACTGAAACTGACACTGGCAGGAGCGCAGACAGATTTCAACTACGACTTAAGCTGCGGCATGGGTGAACTGAAAGTCGGTGATGACAGCTACAACGGTTTGGCACAGGAGAAACAGATCAACAACAACGCTTCTAAAAATATGGAGCTGGAATGTGCTATGGGCAGCGTTGTGGTGGAGTTTAAGTAATTTTAACATTTTTTTACAACAACGCCGCCAGATACTTTTCAAACACTACGCCCTCCTGCACGGGTGTTCCCGCCTTTTCGCTTCCGGCGATGCACAGACCTACGAAGTTTGCTGCCTTCTGCACGGAGGATAGTAAGGTCTCCCCGCGGACGGCATCGGCGGCGAGAATGGAGGCGAAGATGTCTCCGGTGCCGGGGCGGGAGGCTCCGGCAATGGGGGTGGAAACAGTGGTATAGACGCCGTCATCCCACAGGAAGTTCACCAGAGAATCGCCCTGGCGGATGCCGGTGATAACGATGGAGGCACCATTGGCAGTAGTGCCCGTGGAGGCTTCGCCGGATGTAACAGACTCCTGCTGGCAGATATCAGCCAGCCGTTCACACAATCCGGACAGCTCCTGCATCGTCCATTCCCCATCCTTCCAGGGAGTGCCGGTCAGCAGGCAGGCTTCCGTGATATTCGGCGTGATAATATCCGCAAGAGGCAGCAGATCCTTCATCTTCTGAACATGCGTCTCTGTAATGGAGGAGTAGGCCCTGCCGTGGTCTCCCATGACCGGATCCAACAGAAACAGGGGCGGCCGGAACATTTCCACGAACTCCCGTACAATGTTGATCTGCTCTTCATTTCCTAAGAATCCACAGTATAACCCATCGAAGGTAAGTCCCAGTTCGTTCCACACTTTTATATAATCTCGCATATGAGAGGTGTAGTCATCAAAATGGCAGAGAGGAAATCCCAAATGGTTCGATAAAACAGAAGTAGGCACAGGGCATACCTGTACCTTCATTACGCTGATCACGGGCAGGGACACGGTGGTGGAGCAGCGCCCGAAACCGGCAATATCGTTGATCATAGCAAGGCGGGGAACGAAATCCCCGCCTTTATGAGCAGTAGTATTACAATTGTTAGCATTACATTTCATGGAATAATCCTGCTTTCTTCAGTGCCGGACGAAGTGCCAGATAAAGGACGGTTGCCAGAACAACTGCCCAGACAGCATTAAAGGCAGTAACACCGGTTGCAATCTTTGCCAATGCCTTGGAAATATCCTGAGGCACCCCTAACAAATATGTCTTATAGAAGTACCCTACCAAAGGATCGGCTACAATATTGAATGCCATACCGCAGACAGAAGCTAAAATAGCGACACGAGCCACATATTTTTTCGGATGCTCAGCACTCAGGTGGAAAATCTTGTGAGCTACCAGACCTACGATCAGGCCGATGCACAGTTTTAATAGGAAAGTCTTGGGAGCACTGGTTATATAAGCAGTAGTCAGGTCAGCGATGGTCATACCCACGGCACCGGCAAGTCCACCCCAGTAACCACCCAGAAGCAGAGCAGCCAGTACACAGAAAACATTGCCGAAGTGCACTGCGGTTTTTTCCAGACTGCCGGGAACGGGAATGTCAAATTTCAAAAAAGCAAAGCCGATGTAGCAAAGAGCCGCCAATAATCCTGCCTGAGCCAGTTTGGTTACATCCACCTTTTTTTCTGTGGAAGGAACGCCTGCAATCGCATTATACAATCCCTTGACCGTCAGCAAAATAGCGAAGAATACCAGAACCAGGCTGTAAGAGTAAGGGCGCTCTGCGGACAGCTTCTGGTCGGACAGAGTGGACTTCTGAGCGGACAATTCATCCTTCTGCGCATTCAGGACATCCAGATCACCGTCTGCTGTGCCGCCGGTGACTGCCTCAATGGAAGCTTCTACTTCTTCCAGCTGTGCCTTGACATCACTTAACTGGCTGCCATAAGCAACGGACTCTTGATAACTGTTATTGTGGGTAATGACTGCCAGGACGATTCCCAGGATCAGGAGAATGGCTCCCACGATCAATACGCCGTATGATTTTTTCTTTTCCATAATGATGATCTCCTCTTTTGGTTTCTTTTTCATAATTCCCATTTGTTCGGTGGGATATGTTAGGATTCAGTGTATAGAAAAAGTGGCTTGCTTAAAAGAGCCAGAATATGTTTTTTTTGCCATGCCAGTTTTGAACGCTGATCATACAATCTGTAGGACAATCTGTAGGAAAACAAGATTTTCTTGACAAAGGATTGCTTCCTGTACTATATTTTTTATTAGAAGTTTTACAGATCAAAAGGCAATGACGAAGAGGAGTACACATATCCCCTTACCAGAGAGAGCGGCTGCATGTATGCGCTGGAAGGCTGCTTCAAGACAGGAATGTGGAAGGTAGCTTCCAAGCTGGAGAGCCGAGACCGGATATTCCGGGCGTAAGTTTTCACGAGTTATCCCCGTTACCGGATAGGACTTTGTAAGAAGTCGCGAGGCAGCGCAAGCTGTGAACAAAGGTGGTACCGCGTTACTGACGCCCTTTGCTGACGAGAGTCGGCAGAGGGCTTTGTTAATTTCAGGAGAATTTAAGGAGGACAAAATGAGCAAAGAATTAGCCAAAACCTATGACCCAAACGGCATAGAAGACAGACTGTATCAGAAGTGGCTTGACAAAAAATATTTTCATGCGGAGGTAGATCACAGTAAGACTCCCTTCACTATCGTGATCCCGCCCCCAAATATCACAGGACAGCTCCATATGGGTCATGCACTGGACAACACCATGCAGGATATCCTGATCCGTTATAAGAGAATGCAGGGCTACAACGCACTGTGGCAGCCCGGCACCGACCACGCAAGTATCGCTACTGAGGTCAAGATCATCCAGAAGCTGAAGGAAGAAGGCATCGACAAACACGATCTGGGGCGTGAAAAGTTCTTAGAGAGAGCCTGGGAGTGGAAGAAGGAATACGGCGGACGTATTATCGAACAGCTGAAAAAGCTGGGTTCTTCCTGCGACTGGGACAGAGAGCGTTTCACCATGGATGAGGGCTGTAACAAGGCTGTCACCGAAGTATTCGTGAAGATGCACGAAAAAGGCTATATCTACAAGGGTGCCCGTATCGTTAACTGGTGTCCCGTATGTAATACCTCCATCTCAGATGCAGAGGTAGAATATCAGGAGCAGGCAGGACATTTCTGGCACATCAAGTATCCGCTGATGAACGAGGACGGAACTCCCAGCACCACAGAATTTCTGACCTTTGCCACTACCCGTCCCGAGACCATGTTAGGTGATACCGCAGTAGCCATCCATCCCGATGATGAGCGTTACAGCCATCTGCATGGCAGAAAGGTACTGCTTCCTATCGTAAACCGTGTGATCCCTATCGTTGAGGATGCTTATGTAGACAGAGAGTTCGGTACCGGTGTCGTGAAGATCACTCCGGCTCATGACCCCAACGACTTTGAGGTTGGTAAGCGTCATAATCTGCCCGTGATCAACATCCTGAATGATGATGCCACCATCAATAAAAACGGCGGCAAGTTCGAGGGCATGGACCGCTATGAGGCGAGAAAAGCCATCGTGGAAGAACTGGATCAGATGGGCCTGTTAGTAAAGATCGAGGATCATGTACACAACGTAGGTACCCATGACCGTTGTAAGACCACCATCGAGCCCATGGTAAAAGACCAGTGGTTCGTTAAGATGGATGAATTGATCAAACCTGCAAGAGAAGCTGTAAAAAATGGTGAGATCAAGCTGATCCCCGAACGTATGGAGAAGAACTATTTCAACTGGACGGACAACATCCGCGACTGGTGTATCAGCCGTCAGCTGTGGTGGGGACACAGGATTCCCGCATATTACTGCGATGACTGCGGTGAAGTAGTCGTAGCCAAGGAGATGCCGGAGGTATGTCCCAAGTGCGGCTGCACCCACTTTACACAGGATCCCGATACGCTGGATACCTGGTTCTCCTCCGCACTGTGGCCTTTTGAGACCCTGGGATGGCCGGAGCAGACCGAGGATCTGAAGTATTTTTATCCTACCGATGTCCTGGTAACCGGTTATGATATCATCTTCTTCTGGGTTATCCGTATGATCTTCTCCGGATACGAGCAGATGGGAGAGAAGCCTTTCAAGACCGTATTGTTCCACGGACTGGTACGTGACAGTCAGGGACGGAAGATGTCCAAATCTCTGGGCAATGGTATCGATCCGCTGGAGATCATCAGCCAGTACGGTGCCGATGCACTGCGTCTGACCCTGATCACCGGCAACGCACCGGGCAACGATATGCGTTTCTACTATGAGAGAGTAGAGAACAGCCGTAACTTCGCCAACAAGGTATGGAATGCTTCCCGTTTCATTATGATGAACATGGAGCAGGCGCTGGAGAAGACCGGAAAAGATATCACCACCCCTGCGGCAGCAGATTTACAACCCGTAGATAAGTGGATCCTGTCCAAGTTAAATACTCTGGTAAAAGATGTGACCGACAACATGGATCACTTCGAGCTGGGTATTGCCGTACAGAAGGTATATGACTTTATCTGGGATGAATTCTGTGACTGGTACATTGAGATGGTAAAACCCCGTCTGTACAGCACCGACGATGCAGTCAGCCAGAATGCGGCACTGTGGACCTTAAAGACCGTCCTGATCGACGCCCTGAAGCTGTTACATCCTTACATGCCGTTCATCACCGAGGAAATCTTCTGTACCATTCAGAATGAAGAAGAGTCCATCATGATCAGTAAGTGGCCGGAGTACAGCGCGGATCGTGCATTCCCCGCAGAGGAGAAGGCCATCGAAACGATTAAGGAATCCGTTCGCGGTATCCGTAACATCCGTACCGAGATGAACGTGGCACCCAGCCGTAAGGCAAGTGTATACGTAGTCAGCGAAAATGACGAGATCCGTAAGATTTTTGAGGAGGGTAAGCTGTTCTTCGCAAGCCTTGCTTATGCGAATGAGATCATGATCCAGGCTGACAAGACCGGCATCGCAGACGATGCGGTATCCGTAGTGATCCCCGGTGCAACCCTGTACATTCCGTTTGCGGAGCTGGTAGACATCGCACAGGAGATCGAGCGACTGAAGAAGGAGCAGAAGAGACTGGAAGGTGAGCTGGCACGTTCTAAGGGAATGTTGTCCAATGAGAGGTTCCTGTCCAAGGCTCCCGAAGCGAAGATCGCAGAGGAAAAGGAAAAGCTGGCAAAATATGAGCAGATGATGGAACAGGTGACAAAGCGCTTAGAACAGCTGGCATGAACTGCAACGAAACGTACAGAGTAAAAAGAACGTAAAGCATAAGGAATACGATGAGATTCGGTAATGACATGATAACGTTTGAAGAAGCGGTGGCATATCTGAAGGATATGCCCCGCTTTACTGTTAAAAAAAATCCTGCGGACAGCAGGGACCTTAAATGGTTTTTAAAAAAACTTGGAAATCCGGAGAAGGATCTGCGGATCATCCATGTGGCGGGAACCAATGGAAAAGGCTCCGTCTGTGCCTACATGAGTTCGATCCTGCGGGAAGCAGGCTATCGCACGGCCGTATTTACTTCACCTCATCTGGTGGATATGCGGGAGCGTTTTGCCGTCAATGGTAAAATGATATCCGAAGAAGCTTTTTTACAGGTTTACTGTGCAGTAGGGGATGCGTTGCAGGAGGCAAATTCCGTTAACCCGGGAGTCTTGTTGCCGGGAGAAGAAGCTGCCCCGGAATTTGTACTCAACTTTTATGAATACCTATTCTGCATGGCATTACTCTGTTTTGCAGAAGAAAAACCGGATTATTGCATCATTGAGACAGGACTGGGGGGGAGACTGGATGCCACGAATTACGTGGACAATAAGCTCCTGACCGTCATCACGCGGATCAGTCTGGATCATGTACAGTACTTGGGAGACACCACGGCGAAGATCGCTGCGGAAAAGGCAGGGATCCTGCGCCCGGGTGTTCCGGTGGTGTACCTGGATGGGGATGCGGATGCCAGTGCGGTAATTTGCCGCAAAGCGTCAGAACTTGGTGCCCCACAGATACCGGTGTCGAAAAAGGACTATACTTTCCTCGGATTTCGGAAGAAATACATTGATTTTTCCCTGCGCTCTGAGTATTATAATTATATTAGTCTTACTTTGCATACCATTGCACGTTACCAGATGGAGAATGCAGCGTTGGCGGTTCGGGCCGTGGAAGTGCTGTTTCGCAGTACGGATACGGAGGAGCACGGCGGCAGGCTCTGTGCAGGAGCCGGGTGTCCCACTGCGGAAGAGATCCGTCAGGGAATCCTTGGCTGCTTCTGGCAGGGACGCATGGAGGAAGTGCTTCCGGAGGTGTATGTGGATGGTGCGCATAATGATGACGGCATCCGGGCTTTTCTGGATACCGTGGAACAGGACGACTGCACGGAGGGCAGGAGACTGTTATTTGGTGTGGCGGCGGATAAGGACTGCAGGCATATGATACAGAGGGTGATCACGTCGGGATTATTCGACCGGATCGCTTTTACGCATATGCGGACGGCGAGGTCACTTTCGCTGGAAGAACTTAAAGGTTTACTGGCAGCTTATCCAGAAGACCGGTTTACTATGTATACGGAAGCGGATGCGGCGTTTCGGGAACAGCTGGCGGGCAAAGCGCCCGGCGAACGGTTGTACATTGCCGGAAGCCTGTATCTTGTCGGGGAAATAAAGGAGTCTTTGGACCATGATCAATTTTGAAGAAGAACTGAAGAAATTTCATCCCAGCCTGGAAGTGGAAGATGCTGAGGAAGCTATCTACAATCAGGATCTGACTGATGCGGCGGATCTTTTGGTGAAGATGATGAAAGAAGCAGAAGAAAAAGAAGAGAAATAAGGAGGGAAAGCATGTTTTGTTATAACTGCGGCTGCCATCTGTCGGAGCATGATTTCTGTACATCCTGTGGAGCAGATGTATCCCTCTATAAAAAGATCATGTGCATGTCCAACCGTTTTTACAACGACGGATTGGAGAAAGCGGGAGTACGGGATCTTACGGGTGCGATCAACAGCTTACGGCAGAGCCTGAAATTCAACAAAAATAATATCGAAGCCAGAAATCTGTTAGGACTGGTATATTTTGAGACCGGAGAGGTCGTGGCGGCACTGAGCGAATGGGTCATCAGCAAAAATATGCGGCCTGAGAAAAATATTGCGGACGATTATATCAATATGCTGCAGTCCAATGCGACCCGCCTGGATGCCATTAACCAGACGATCAAAAAATATAATCAGGCACTGGTCTATTGCAATCAGGACAGCAAAGACCTGGCCATCATCCAGCTGAAAAAGGTGTTATCCCTGAATCCGAAGTTCATCCGGGCACATCAGCTTCTGGCACTGCTCTATATGGACAGCGAACAGTGGGACCGTGCAGAGAGAGAACTGCATAAGTGCATGGATATTGACCGCAATAACACTTTGACGCTCCGTTATCTGAAGGAAGTGGAGACGCAGCTGACCCCGGATGAGAACAGCAAACAGACCGGCCGGCGTAAAAAGGATGATGCGGTGCGCTACCAGAGTGATAACGAGATCATCATACAACCGTTGAATGTAAAGGAACAGAAGAGCGCGGGAATTTCTTCCCTGATCAATATTGCCATCGGACTGGTCATCGGTCTGGCGGTAATGTATTTCCTGGTGGTTCCGGCGGCAGTGTCCAATGCGAATAATGAGGCACAGAAGACCATTACCGATATCGGTAATCAGTTAGATACCAAGACTTCCCGGATCCAGGAGCTGGAGACGCAGATGGAAGCGCTGCAGACGGAGAATGATACCCTGAATCAGGAGCTTCAGGGATATGTGGGAGCCGATGGAACCTTACAGACTATCGACAGCCTGCTGGCAGCAGCCACCACTTATCTGGAGACACAGGATATTACACAGACCGCGGCGAACCTGGAGACGATTTCCGCTTCTGTGAATGTGGATGACACCTCCGAAGCGTTCCAGAAGCTGTACAAGACATTGCTTGGACTGATCGGCCCGCAGCTGTCGGCGCAGTACTATGAGACAGGTTATAATGCATACCGCAGTGAGGATTATGCAACGGCTATCGAGAATCTGTCCAAGGCGGTGATCTATGATGAGACGAACAAGGATGCCTGGCTGAGCCTGGGGAATTCCTACCGCAAGAGCGATGACGCACAGAATGCGATCACTACCTATGATAAGATCATAGAGCTGTTCCCGGAGACCGAGACGGCCAGAAGTGCGCAGAGATATCGTTCCCAGCTGGCAGAAAATACCGCACAGTAACGGAATTTAAAACATACCATCAGACAATTACACAATACACGAAAGAGAACTTGCTACAAGAGGCAGGTTCTCTTTTTTTATAGCAAAATGAAGAAACGCTGTGCAACAGCAGAATGAGAGGAAATATGGAAGATTTTCAAGACTTTCAGATCATTGATAATTGCCTGATGGTGCGTATGCCGGAGGAAGTGGATCACCACAGAGCCTCCTATATCTGTGAAGGGGCAGACAGGCTTCTGGTCAGGGAAAATGTGGAAAATGTAGTGTTTGATTTTGAAGATACCCGATTTATGGATTCTTCGGGGATCGGAATTATTATGGGACGATATCGCAAGATTTCCTGCTTCGGAGGCCATGTCTATGCGATCCATACGGATCGGCAGATCCAGCGTATTTTCCGGATGTCGGGACTTCATAAAATCGTTGAGATCCTGCCGGGATAAGAGAGGCGGAGCAAAGACATTGTCGAAAATCACAGAATATGAAAGAAATCATGCAAAAAAATATGAAAAACAGTGCAATGATAGGCGCAGAAATGAGGAGAACATGGTGGCAGAGAGGGAAGAAGTGCAACTGACAGAGGAAAGAGAGGATTTACAGTATCATAAACAGAGGAAGCGGAATGAAATGGAGATCGTATTTGATGCGGTTTCCTGCAATGAAAGCTTTGCCAGAGTGGCAGTGGCGGCATTCATCACCCATCTGAATCCGACGCTGGAGGAACTGGCGGATATCAAGACCGCGGTGTCGGAAGCGGTGACCAATGCAATTATCCACGGTTATGAAAATCTCGCAGGGTACAGCAGGCATGGGGAAAGCATTCCGGCGTACAGCATCGTCCATCCGGGAAAAGTGCGGATGCACTGTGTCCTGGATGGAGATATGTTATCCATCGAGATCACAGATCAGGGAAAGGGAATCGAGGATATTAAGAAAGCCATGGAACCTTTATTTACCACGAAACCGGAATTGGACCGCTCCGGCATGGGGTTTGCTTTTATGGAAGCTTTTATGGACGACCTGGAGGTAGAGAGTACGCCCGGTAAGGGAACGCGGGTACATATGCGGAAAAAAATGCGTTGCGGAGACTGGATCGGAAAAGAGGACTGAGGAATGGAAGAAGTATCAGTACTCATCGGAAGATCACAGAGTGGAGATAAAGAAGCAAGAGAAGTACTGATCGAAAAAAATCTCGGACTGGTACACCATATCGTGAAACGATTCCTGGGGAGAGGTTATGACCCGGAGGATTTGTTCCAGATCGGTGTCATCGGTCTGATGAAAGCCATTGATAAATTTGACCTGAAGCTGGAAGTGCGGTTTTCCACGTATGCCGTTCCGATGATCACAGGAGAGATCAAACGGTTTCTGCGGGATGACGGGTTGCTGAAAGTGTCCAGAACCATCAAGGAGGACGGATTAAAAGTCAGACTGGCGAGGCAGCAGCTACAGAGCAGACTGCACAGAGAACCGACGCTGCAGGAATTGTCAAAAGAGGCAGAGCTGAGTCAGGAAGAGATCATCCTGGCCATGGAAGCGGGAGCGGAGGTGGAATCTCTCTATAGCAGTGTGGGGCAGGAGGACGGCAGCGAACTGTGCCTGGCGGACCGGGTGGTGGCCGCGGCCCACGGCTGTGTGGGAGCCAGCATGGGAAGCAGCAGTGCGGTGGAGAATGATGTGGAGAAGGACAGGCTGCTGGACCAGATGCTGCTGGCACAGCTGCTGGGGGAGCTTCCGGAGAGAGACCGGGAGCTGATCCGTATGCGCTATTTTCAGAATAAGACCCAGACGGAGATCGCCGGGATCCTGGGGATCAGTCAGGTGCAGGTCAGCCGCCTGGAGAAAAAGATCCTGCGGGAAATGCGGGAAATGGCCGGATAAATCGAAATTTCATTAAGAATTCATAAACATAATTTTTCCTCTTCCTTTCCGTCGGAAATTCGATTATATTATATAAAGGAATGTAATTAGATAGGGCTGAATACTGTAAGTTTAGAGAGACAGTATGAAAAAGGAGAGCAGGGGTACTTATGAAAAAACAAAATGAAAACGGACGGATCTCCGAGGATCGTCTGAGCAGAGCAAATAAGCGTAAGAAAAGCAACACCATAGCATCGATTCTGGTCATGACCGGATGTCTGTTAGTACTGGTGCTGGTAACATATGTGGCAGGAATCCTGTATTCCTGGATCGACAGAAAGTTCCAGGATAACGCAAATGATCTGGCAGCAGCAGCGGAAGCGGGTAGCCAGACGGAAAGTACGGCAGAGGTTGCCAAGACTTATACGCAGGAGGAAGTGGACGCGCTGATAGCGGAAGCAAAGCAGCAGGCGGAGGATGAAGAAGAGAACAAGATCCTCTCCGGGATCCGTGATGGTCTGACCTCCGGCACGACCATGGTAGAGACCTTACGTCCCTACTATCCGGATGAACTGGTCGTGGTGAGTAACGGAACCTTTAATTTCGTGCCCATTCGTGAGGATTTGCAGAAAAATGACTATGCATTGGAGAACCTGAACATTTTGGAGGACGGAGAAGTGCAGTACATGCAGGATGGACAGGTGGTATCCCACAAGGGTATCGACGTCTCCAAGCATCAGGGCAATATCGACTGGACGAAAGTCGCTGCGGATGGCGTAGAATTCGCTTTTATCCGTGTGGGACTCAGAGGATACGGTACCGAGGGCAAGCTGGTAGAGGACGAGTATTTCGAACAGAATATCAAAGGTGCTCTGCAGGCCGGGATCAAGGTAGGTGTCTACTTCTATTCCCAGGCGATTACGGATGCAGAACTGTTGGAAGAGGCGAATCTGGTATTAGAGAAGATAAAGCCTTACAATGTTGAACTTCCCATCGTCTATGATGTGGAGAAAGTAAGTGGCGGCAAAGGACGTGCCAACGATCTGTCTGTGGAAGACAGAACCCGCCTGACCGCCTTGTTCTGCCAGACTGTTCAGGATGCCGGCTACAAGCCCATGATCTACCACAACATGGAGATGGCTACGCTGATGCTGGATCTGGGACAGCTGGAGCAGTACGATAAGTGGTTTGCTTACTACAACGATGATCTGTATTATCCGTATGCCTACAAGGTATGGCAGTACAGCGAAAAAGGTGCTGTGGACGGCATCAATGAGGAAGTGGATCTGAATATCTGGTTTGGGGATTTCTAGTTTAATGAACTGATGAAAGGAATGGGGAGTATAAATGCTGACTACTAATAAAGCTAATAAGGTTAAAGAGATTTTATTATGTCCTATTATTGCCTCCAAACATTTTGATGGAATTAGATTATTTACAGATTCTGAGGGAAACAAAATAATATTAAGTGGGCAAAAATACGGTTCCATTGCTGATGAGGATATGTCAGATTTTGCGATTGGATTTTATGAGACCGTGTACCAAGGATTGATTCCGGATAAGAAATTATTAAAAGAAGATGGCGGATTGTTGAATATGCAATTTGCTGGTGATACCATGAACGCAAAAGTATATTGTGGGAAAGACGTTGACGCTAACAGTTCATGGAAAAGCAAATATCACTGTTTAGCAAATTTTTGGTTATTACCAGTACATGTTGGAAGAACCTCTGCGAAAACACCAGCGGATGAAAGGAAATATTCAAAATCAAAAAATGGGATAAATGATTTCTTAGATAAATTTTTAGAATATTATAGCGATAAGTATATAGAATATGCGGATAAATATGGCGATTATGTAAACTGCATGGCTCAGGATAGGGACGAGGATAAAAAAATCAAAGACACAGACATTGGAGTTTTTTATAAGAATCATTATTTGCTTGGCAGTTTTGTCGAAAAGAAGAATGATGGATACGAAATAACAAATTTTTCGTGTGATAATAAAGAGCTCGATATTAATATATGTGAAGACGTGTGGAACCTAATTAAGTGTAGAGCAGACAAATTGGCAGAAGAATGTGGAGAGCAGTTGTATAAGTATTTTTTTGAAACGTTAGGTTTAAAGATTGAATAATCTATAGTATATTATAAGATATTATATCTGTATGACTCCCCTGATTAACACAGGGGAGTTGTTGTTTTATATCACAAATTTTTAATACTTAGTAGTCTTTCTAAATTATGTTGTCTTCGTAAAATATTATCTCAATATCTAAAAATCATTTTATTTTCGAAATATCCCCCACTTAATTTACAAGAACATTGATTTTACAGTGCTTTGCAGGAATTGCTATCTCAACTCTATAGAATCTAAAGATAAGTCGAAAAGACATACAGGAGGAATGAGTATGAGATACTACAGTTTTGCACTGGCTATCGATGAAACGCAGCTTGTGGAGAAAGCAAGAATTAACCTTAAGTCATATGGCTATGACAATGCTTTTGTTGCAATGAACAATTATCTGTATGAGAAATTGGAAAATGGTATTTTGTTCTGTGCATATCGGCAGGAGGAGAGCATGACTTTGGCTGTGTTTTGCCATGATGAAAAGCAATATTCTTTTTCGAAAGCCTATGAGCATTTGATAGGAATCCTGAATGATGTATTTCAGATCAAAAAGGTAAGAATCCAACCTCAGGAAATTACGATGTTTCAATTCTTGGAAGCTGTGCTGGAAGGTAGGAGACGAAATTATACAGATCGAACAAACAGAATCATTGATGACGCAAAATTGTGGATTTATTACAGCAAGAATAGCTCAGAGTTGGAAAACGATACCTATCATTTCAGCGAGCGCATTATATCAGAAGACAGAAAAACGGAAAACTCTATCTTGGATCCGGGATTTCAAAAGGAACTATCTAATATAGAAAGACATAGTAAGGTATCGGAATATCATGGGAATATGGTTCATTATATCATTTCCGCAAGAAGCATCGAGGCAGCAATGGATATGACAGAAATACTTATGCAATGTATGTATCGGGCAAAACGGATCCGCAGCAGGCGGATGGAAATTATCAGTGGGATGAAACCTAAGTTATATAATACGGATGAACATCTGGAACAAATCATAGAAAACAACTGCGGTGGGGTTATGGTCTTTGACCTTTCAGAAAAATTGGGGTGTGATCCGGTAGATTATGGAATGACCTGTCAATATCTTGAAAATCTGGTGAAAAAATACCGTAAGGACTGTCTCTTTGTATTTGTTTATAACATGGAACATCCGGGCTTTTCCTATTCTTTGCTGCCGCAGCTTCAAAAATATGTGATCCCGGTGACACTCAGAGAAGGTACGGGAAACAGAAGAGTGGCGGTGAAGTATTTGGAGGAACTGATCAATGGTTCTGAATATGCGGAATATGCAGAGCAGGCGTCCGAATATATGAAGCAATATCCGGGAAATGAGTTCACACAGACGGATGTGCTTACGGCTTTTGAAAAGTTTGGACCGTGGTGCCTCAACAAGAATATACTTCAGGCTTATCATTATGACATTTCCGGAGATTTCCTGCTGGATCGGGATGAAAATACAGAATCTGCTTATGAAAAGTTGCATAAAATGATTGGTTTGGAGGCTGTAAAAGCGCAGATCGACAGTATTATTGCCATAGATGTTGTGGAGAAAGAGAGGAAGAGACGAGGAGGAAAGCATTATCAGGCATCCACGATGCATATGATATTCGGAGGAAATCCGGGAAGTGCCAAGACCACGGTGGCCAGACTGTTTGCCGGGATTGCAAAGGAAAAAGGGGTTCTGAAGAGTGGAGCATTCGTGGAATGCGGTGGAATGGATCTAGTGGGACTGGGATGTGAATATACGATCCCAAAAGCCTTTCGGGCAGCAAAAGGAGGCGTATTATTCATTGATGAAGCATATTCTCTGCAAGGCGAGATCGCTATTACGACATTGCTTCGGGAAATGGAAAATCACAGGGAGGATTGCATCGTTATTCTGGCCGGATACCATGAGAGAATGAAAGAATTTATGGAACGGAACGAAGGCCTGAGGAGCAGAATTCCGTACTGGATCAATTTCCCGGATTACAATGTGGCGGAATTGACGGAAATATTCCAACGGATGTTGCAGGAACGCGGTTTTCATGCTACGCAGGAAGCTACGAAAGAAGCGCAATATATCTTTGAGAAAGTGAGCAGGCTGGACAACTTCGGTAACGGAAGATATGTGCGGAATCTGGTAGAAGGGGCAATGAGGGAGCAATCCGTCAGGCTGCTTGCCATGAGGGGAGAAGCCTGTGATATTGGAAAAAGGGAACTTTTTCTGATTACAAAAGAAGATATTAAGCAATTGAATGAGGGGAGAAAAGAGGAAAGACCGGTCGGGACTGCGGCAAAAGAGCTGGAGGAAATGATCGGTCTTTCTTCTGTGAAGGAGGTAATCCGAAAGGCGGTTGCCGGTTATAAACTGAAGAAATTATGTATGGAAAGGGGGATTCACAGAGATAATGCCACAATGCATATGGTATTTACCGGCAATCCGGGTACGGCCAAGACAACCGTAGCCAGATTGTTTGCAGAGATCATGAAAGACGAAAAGATATTATCCAGCGGAAATTTCGTAGAAGTGGGCAGGGCAGATCTTGTAGGAGACCATGTGGGAGCAACGGCACCGTTGGTGAAAAAGAGATTCCAGGAAGCGCAGGGAGGAGTGCTGTTCATCGACGAGGCATATTCTCTGTGCGATGCCTATGAAAATGGATTTGGAGATGAGGCGATCGATACCATTGTTCAGGAAATGGAAAACCACAGAGAGGATGTCATTGTGATATTTGCCGGGTACCCGGAACCTATGCAGGAGTTCCTTGACAGAAATCCCGGCATGCGGTCCAGAATTGCATTTCAGGTGAAATTTGAGGACTATACTACGGAGGAACTTTGCGGTATTACAAAACTTATGCTTTCCGGAAAGCAGATGACGATTACGGACGCAGCGATGGAGAAGCTCAGAAACATCTATGAAAGTGCAAGACGGAGTAATGATTACGGAAACGGTCGTTTCGTGCGTAAGGTTCTGGAAGAAGCGGAGATGAATCTGGCGGAAAGAGTAATGGCACTCGAGGAAGCACAGATCACCGAACAGACCATCACAACTCTTGAAGAGAGTGACATTACGATGCCGGCAACCAGGGAAATTGTCAGAGAGAAACAGCTGGGTTTCATAGCCTGAATGGAGGAAAAGAGTATGAAAAATGTAATATTTTTAGATATTGACGGAGTTCTGAATACGAGAACGACGGTGGAGCGTACACCGGACGGGTATCATGGAATTGATGATGCGAGAGTTGAAATACTTGCAAAGGCAATGGAGAAATACGGGAATGCAGAACTTGTTCTGACATCTGACTGGAAAGAGATGAAGCCAGAAGCAGATGACTTCCGGTATCTGGTATCCAAGCTGGAGAAGCAGGGGTTACGGCTGGCCGGGAAGACGACAGATCACTGGAATCACAGAGGGGAGGAAATTCTGAACTATCTGGAAGAACATCCGGAGATAGAGGAATTTGTAATATTGGATGACCAGAAATTCGATTTCAGGGAATATCCGAAATTATGGGAAAGACTTTTACTTACGAACGGTATCGAGAGGGCGGAATTTGCTTCGAAGACGCCTGCGGTGGAGACCATTATCTTCCTGGAATACATGAAAGAATTTTCCTGAGACGGTGGGGCTGAAAATGGCGGAAGATTTTGTGGATCTTCCGCCAAAATGTTTACACTTCAACCGGATAACCATATACCTCTATGGCTGGATATTTCGGTGGTTCGATATCATTTTCTTTGTAAGAATGCAGTAGTCGTTCCACCAGGTAAGTATTTTCATTCAGGAACAGTGCGGCAAAGAGTAGTGCTTTGGGTCTGATAAGCGCCGGTAGTGAGGCATAACGGTTATTTTTTTTATGGACGATACCATACTGAGTGGAATTATCCGGCTTTTGTAGCTTGCAAAGTTTATAATCATTATGAAAAAGGTAAATCAATTGCCACAATAGTGCGTCTGCATTTACCGTGCGGCTACGAAGCGTATTGTTGATGCTGTTGCAGCATTTCGTAATTTGTTTGCATTCTTCTGCATAGTCTTTGACATGGTTTGTCCTTGCCCATGAAATATAGGTATTGCAACGGGACAAAGCATTCAGACAGCTGTTCAGACTGGAATGGCAATCGACATCGGCATTGGAAATAGGGCAGGTATTCAAAAGTTTTTTCATAAAATCAAAATAACCTGATCCTTTATAGGTGTCCTCCGATGTCTCAGAGGTATCTTTCAATGACCCGTAATGATCATAGGCTACCCGGATAAGATAACTCATAGGATCCCAGCCCAGGATTTCCCGCCCTGCAAGGCGGACACCCTTTGGAATATCAGGCAGAATTCTTTCCCGTTGTCTGCTGTATCTGGCATCGAACCAGGGCGTACAGCGTTTTAACCGATGATAAGAACTTATTCCATCGGGATCAGAATAAGCATTTCCGATCCCCAATATCGTATTTAGAATGGTATTGCATTCATGATTGATGTTATAGCCATAGGTTCGCTTGGCACTGTCTATGGCTATGTTTGACAGGGCAGCCATTGTGCAGCAACCGTATTCATAGAGCTCCTGCCCGATTTTTATAACCTTGTTGTCGTCCTTTTTGCTGTTGTCGTCCTTTTTGCTGTTGTCGTCCTCTTTGCTGTTGTCGTCCTCTTTGCTGTTGCCGTACCAGACGTTATAGTTTTTGAATACGCCTTCGTCTTTCCAGGATGACAGAGGAGAAAGCATCCACAGCAGGGAGTTCAGGCGCTGCGAGAGATTCACAATACGTTCCAGCTGACTATTGGATAGCATATTATCAATAGATGCCCGAAACATGGAAGGAGTTACTCCTTCTTCCCTAATGATCGGGGCTGCGTTAAGCTGTAGAACCGGTGGCCGGAATCTGCGGCTTTGCAGGGTGACCAGATCGAGCATAACCGGATTGTTGGTGATCAGCATGGTATCTGAGTCAAAATCACAGCCGTTGAGAGTTGCCATAATATTGGAATCAATGGCATTTACGCATACGATTTCCCGGGACAGATCAAAATAGGTGTCATATACGGTCTGCTCATCCGAAGACTTTATTTTATATTCACGGTTAGTGGCAAGAAAATAATTGCCCATAGTGATATGGGGATTTCTTGCACAGACCAACTGTTCATCTTTACAAAAACGGGTAGAATAGATTTCATTGCCACGTAAGACGGGGAGAGTATATGCGTCGCCGTCTTTTTTGAGAAGGATAGGATCTCCCGGCTTATAATTTTTGTCTATGGCATATTTTAATAATTCCAACCCGTTACAGAAAAGCGTTCCGTAGATACCGTTTATGAGCACCCGTCCCTGCGGTATCTGACCAACGATGTGATGCTGCAAAGATTGCACAACAGATTTGTACATAGCCGTTTGCCGGAAATCCGGAGTGAGCGCAAGCAATTTTCGGGCGGTCTCCATTCTGTAGTGAATCATTCTGAACATGGTATTATTATCTGATTCCGATGATGTATCATCTGATTTGTCAAAAATATCTGCATCGGAGATTTCACCGGAATAAAAATGATCCAGATAATATTTTACATACGCGGCCCCTGTGCTTCCCGGTAAAGACATATTTTGTAAAAGCGTCATTGTCGGTTCCAGAAAAGCTTTGGCAGAGTTTGCATCAAATCCAATGGTATTAAGCATCTGATAGGAAGTAAATACCATATTTCCATCCATAAATTTAGAAGGTTTATCGGCTTTTATAATTCCCCAGACGGGCTTGTTGTTTTTGGAACCGATATTATTGATCCATTCACGGATCATGTCTTCCGTGTTTTGGAAATCATTGAATTTTAAAAATTTCAGGCAGCTTTCCGGGATAATATACCTGATATCTGCTATTTTTTTACTCTGGGTGTAGCCGTTTAAGTCGTTTACGGTATGCGTTTCATCGGTGATACCGTTATCGCGAAACCATTTCTGAATATTGGTTTTAAATACACAGGCCTTGAAGAACTTGCCGCGGAGTAAGAGCATGTGCTTATTGGCGTACATAGTCCTTAAAGTTTCATCTGTTTCAAAAAGGCTTGCATCAATTAATCCCTCACCGTCCCAGATACAGTTAGACAGAGAGACGGCATTGGGTCTTCCGTTTTTTGAGGTCTGACGCCTTCGACTATGCAGTTCACCGTTTTTGTCGTAAATCTCATTCAAACGATCCCCGTCCAGAGGGGAGTAGTAGTCTTTTACAAAAAGAATCTGCCTGGGGTCCACTTTCATGGTGGCTTCCAGAGAGCTCAGGGTGAGAGCAAGATAGGCTTCCCAGGAAACAGGTTCTTTTTTCTCTGCGGCAGTGGGATCCAATCCGGCATAGCTCCAGGTCATCATGATATCATATAATTCTTTGGCGATAAAAAGGCAGGTCCCTTTACGGGCACCGGAGGCGGTGCGCTTGTATCGTACATATTGTATTGTTTGTGGTTGGTCAGAGGTAGAGGAAGAAGCACCGGTGTATGTAATAGAGAAACCGCTTTCCTGATAGAAGAACTCTCTGAGATCTTGTTTGTCGCCGCCTCCGAAATCAATGACAACAAAAGCCTTGCAGTAGTATTTCTGATCTATGCTCTTAAAATAGTCCTTCTTGATACGTTCCTTATAACAATAATTTAATAGCTGTCTGAGATCCAGACTATAGTTCATGACACCTGTAAAATCGTAGTTTTCCTTTTGCAGACGGAGTTGGTCTGAGTGGGAAGGAAACTGGACCATAAACGGTTTGGTGTTATCTAAGGACAAGTGATATTTATGAACGGTATCGGAAGTTTTTCTTGGACAAATCTGTTTTTGTGTGACGCGGATCCGCGGAATGAGGTAGGAATGATATTCCGGTTCTTTGAGTTTTGCCATGCTGTTATGACCTCCTTTTTTTTTACTATAGCACACTTGAGTTTAAAAAACATTTTATTTTCAAAGATGATGTTGGAAAAATCAAAAAAAGCATAAAACAGGCGGTTTGGAAATGTAAAAATATAAATCGTATAAAAGGAGGAAGCCTATGAGCACATTTGTAATCAGTGATATTCATGGGGAGTATGAGCAGTTAAAGACGCTGCTTGCGAAGATGAATTTCGGAGAGCAGGACAAATTATATGTCCTGGGTGATGTGGTGGACCGTGGCCCGGAACCGATCAGGGCACTGCAATTTCTGATGGGACTGTCGAATTGTATCTGTCTGGTAGGAAATCATGAGTTTATGGCATACATGGGCATGAAAATTCTGTTAAAAGAAGTTACGGAAGAAGCTGTGCGTGATTTTACGGAGAAGGACAAGGAGGAATTAAAGGAATGGATTGTAAACGGAGGAGCTATGACGATTTCGGATTTTGCCGGGATTTCCAGGGAAGAGAGAGAGGCGGTTATGGAGTATCTGGGGAACCTTGAGACTTATGTGGAATTGGAGGTGAACGGGCAGGAATATCTGCTGGTACATGCCGGACTGGGAAATTTTTCGGAAGAAAAATCGATGGAGGAGTACACTCTGGATGATCTCATCTGGGCAAGGACAGATTATGGCATACCTTATTATAATGACAAAATCGTAGTCACGGGCCATACCCCTACCCAGACAATTCCGGACAATCCGCATCCGGGCTGTATTTACAGATCCAACAACCATATCGCAGTGGATTGCGGCGCCGGTTTTAAGGAGGGAAGACTGGCAGGTATTTGTCTGGAAACTGGCAGGGAATATTATGCAAAGGAGAATTAGTATTTATGAAGAACAAAATTATCGGATGGAACATTAATCAACGGAGTGGCATGGGGAGCAGGATCCCTGAGTGGGTAGAGGAAGAACTGTTGGAACAGAAGGCGGATATCATTGTTCTAACAGAACTTTATAAGGTCGGAAACATCGAAAAATTCTGGAACAAAATGAAAGCCTCAGGATATGAGTATGCGATCACCCATAATGGAGCAGGTATGAATGAAGTGGGAATTTTGTGGAGAACGGAATTGTATACATTGATTGCAGTAGACGATTCCGCTGTCAGCAAGGCGGGGAACAATGCACCGAACTTACTGATCGTTGATCTGGAAGACCGACACCATAACAGGATCACTGTGGTGGGGTTCCGGATCCGGATCGTGGAACATGTCGAACGGGCGAAAGAATTGCAGGCAGTCATGGATAAGGTTGGGCAATACCAAAATCCGGTGATTATGGTAGCAGATGGCAACAATCTGAGGAGAGGAACAGAAGAGACCGCCTGGAATCTGAAGGTAATGGATGAAATGCTGAGGGACTCCGGTTTTCAAAGAAATACACCGGACGGGTCCAGCATCTTTGGAGAACACGGCGACAATGGAAAGGCGTATGAATTTGCGGAGGATCATATCATAGGCAGAAATGTGAAAATAACCATGGAACCCTATGACAGAGATTTCGTGAGAAGGGCACCCCGTATCTATCTGCATGGAAAAGATTTTCAATGGATAAATTTCGAAAACGGAGAAACGGAAAGTATCCTGCCGGGATTCCCGGATCATGCAATCGTGAAGGGATACTATGCAATCACCGGTTGATAGAAAAAACGTTAAATCGGGATTATTATAAAGGAGGAGCAACAATATGTTAAATGTATCAACGTATTCAAGAAAAGATCTGACGGAAGAATAATTGGGAAGAAACGGAGGAATAACATGAAAAAAGAATTGCGGGCCCCCCTGTACCGACAGGGAGATCTTGTAAATTTCCGGTTTTCAAACGGCAGGAAAGAATTTTCCTGCCGTGGAACAATCTGCACAGTGGATATGTTCCGGAGCGGAGAACAGATCACAGGGATTGAATATGACATTGAAGGCTATGATCATGCGTCTCCCGGGAAAAAATGTATTTATAAACATATTGATGAAAAATACATTGTAGGCAGAGTACAGAAAAGCATCGGCTGAGAAGGAGTATTTATGAATTATTACATTAGTGATCTGCACTTATTTCATGCGAATTGCATTCAATTTGATAACCGCCCGTTTGTAGATCTGGATGATATGCATGAAACAATGAGAAGTAAGTGGAACCGTAAAATCACAAACGATGACATTGTATACATTCTTGGAGACATCAGCTGCCATGGAAACGATGAAAGTCTGATAGCCTATATTTCCACATTGAAAGGCCGCAAGATCCTGATAAGAGGAAATCATGATGATATTTCGGACTATAGATATCAGCAGCTGTTTGAGGAGGTCTGTGATTATAAGGAGATCGTGGATTCCGTAGATGACCAGCCCCATGACCTGGTGCTGTGCCACTATCCCGTTTTCAGCTGGAAGAGAATGGGGAAGGGAACGATTCTGCTTTACGGACATACGCATAACAGCCCGGAAGACGATTATTATCAGATATGTCTGGCAAATATGGTCAATGATGATTGCAACCATGTGTATAAGACGGAGGCGAGAGCAATTAATGTCGGATGTATGAAGCCCTGGATGAATTATGAACCGAGAACATTTAAGGAAATATATAAGGGAGCATATTAAATTCATTTGGAGCTGATCTTACTTCACAACAGTAAAAAGAGGAGAACACTATGTTTCATTTAGTACCATCACAGGCAATGAGAAAATATCTGGAGGAAGAGCACTGGGTATTCACAGATTGGCAGAAAGCCACTCTGATATGGAATTCTCCCATACATACCAAAACAGAGATTCTGGAGGCTCTGAAAGAACTGGCAGACACTACAGCGGATACAACACTGAAAAGGCAGATCCTGGAAAGACTTACCTATGAAGAAAAGTCCTATCGGCTGTTGATCGACAATTCCCATGGGAAATATGTCTACCTTCTGCAAATCGATGACTGCATCAGAGGTGTCTTCGCGGATTATGAAACGGCTCGCAGATATGGCAGTAAAAAGTGCGAGGAAGAGGAAGAAATGATATATACTGTGGAGAAACAATTAATATACGGGGAAGCCACCAAAAAGGATGTTGCGATTCCCCGGTTTTCACCGCATAATAGATTGCAGCCGGAGCATCCTTGCAGGGAGGAATGTATAGGAATAAGCAGCGGAGGCAGTATGCATAAAGCCGGTGGAGAATGCCTGACATGGGATTCTCGCGATATTCCTGTGGAGGAAGAGGAACAGGTGGATTCCCAGAGAAAAGACCGCTTTGAATATCAGTTTTTCCGGATCCCCTTTGGCATGGAAGCCGGAACTATTGTGCGGTATAAAAGTACCTTCACAGAATCAACAGAATATGGCATATTGCTGACAGGCGCTTCGGACTGGAAACAGTATATGGAACACATGGAGGCCGTAGAAGGGAAAGACTTCTCGGACATCCAGGTGGAGGTTGTATTCCTCAGAGAACGGGGCTACTGGTCCCATGAGCATATAAATCCCCTGTACCTGGAGGCGGATTTCCCGGAGATGGAAGAAGGGCAGGATGAAAAGCGGAAAGCGCACCGGACCGCGCTGCTGGCATTTCGCGATTTCCTTCATGACCGGACAGAAGAGAAGGATAAAAAGGTGATCCGCGCAACGAAGGAATATGCTGCCACCTGTAAGGACAGCAGGTTCGCAGGCGAGGCAGAAACCATATGGGATAAAGTATATTAAGGAGTCTGAATGAGCAGAAGCTATAAGCATACGCCGGTATATAAGGCGAAGGGGAACAGAAGCAAGGAGCGATCCCTTTTCCAGAAAGCTCGACAGATATCAGAAGTGCTACCGAAGGAAATGAGAAAAGGAGGAAGGATATGCATTATGTTATCGGCGATATACATAACGACCTAAAGAAACTGAAACAGATCCTAAAGCAGATCAATATCACCAGGGACGATGAACTGATCGTCCTTGGTGATGTTTTCGACAGGGGAGGGGGAAACGCCGATCCCTTCGGAGTATATTGTGCCCTTGCCGGCTTGCAGGGAAAGTGCTCCTGGATCCGAGGCAACCACGATGACTGGCTGGCAAATTACACTTATGAGTACTTTAATACTCCGGAGAAAAAACGGCACAAATTAGCTCCTTACGGTTACAATAGTTTTGAACTGTTGCGACAGCGTATTACCGAAGTAGACATGCGGAACATTGCTGATCTGATCAAGGGACTGCCGCTACAGAAGGAACTGGAGCTGGAGGGAAAGAAATATCTGTTTGCCCATGCCATGACTTCCCATCCGGATGTCCGGGAAGAGGACCGATATTACATGCGGGGGACGATGGATATTGACTGCTTTTTCTTTGAGGGTATCGATGGATATATCTCCATGTGCGGTCATACGCCCACAGACAGCATTGTGTGGAAGAAGGACAGAAGATATCTGGACGAGCCGGGCAATTCCATTTGGTACAACGACAGACATAACGTATATCTCTTAGATTGCGGATGCGGCTTTGCCGGTGGACGGCTCGCCTGCCTCTGTCTGGAGACGAAAGAGCGATTTTACGCCTGAAAACGGGAGGATATTATGCGCAGAAATTATTTCTACAGAGAGGACCTTCAGGTAGAACTGACACAGTTACAGTTGGAAGAAGAGGATGAAAAAGAGCGGTTTCTTGAGGGAAGCGCTCTATTTGAACAGAAGCCGGAGAATCTGTTTGAAATTGGCCTGGATTACAGAATTTCGGAAAACCTGGGAAGTAAACATAAGAGGTTGGTGCCCGGTTATGTTGCGTTGGAAATCAAAGGAAATATCTGTAGGATATCTCCGATACTGTATCCGGAGTTTCGGGGGAAGGGATACTGGAAAGAAGCCAGAGATCTTTTGCTGGAAAGAATCTTTAAAGAAAGCTTTTTCAGAGAAGAAAACGAAAGACGTGTTCCTTACCGGATCGACCGGGTGGAGATCGGTACAACAGTGATCACGAAAGAGGAGTTTCTACAGAACTATTACAAGGATGATATTTATGTTGTCATGTATGCCTATTATAGTGACTGGACGATATATGGATATTTTACAAGGAAAAGTGATGCGGGAAAATACTGCACCGCTCATCCGGAGATGGACCTGACAGTGGAAACATTACATTGTCTGGATCACAAACAGGACCTGTCAAAAGTTTCAGTGAAATATCAATATAAGGTCAGGTTTCGCCTGCATGACAAAAACTGGTGCCTGGATCCGCCATTCCAGTCGGAAGAAGCAGGTGAACCGGAAGCAGTTGGAGAGAAAACGAGCCGTTATGTTATAGAGATGGGACCGGACCCGGAAAATCCCCGGTGGATCAGGATAAGAGTGACATTAGAGAAAGCAGACCGGCCCATTGCAGAGAAAACAGCGCAGGATTTATTCTATCAATATCTGAATTTCTGCGAAAATCATCCAAATGAAAAGAGTGCGGCCGATTTTCTGAGTCAGATGTAAAGAGTAACAATGTAACTGTGGTCAACGAATCGATACGAGGGAGAAAACGAATGAAAATTTATTGCATGAGTGATATTCACGGATGTCTGGCAGAGTTTGAAGAGGCACTGAGCCGCATAGAGGATCGTCTGGAAAGCGAGGATACCCGTCTGGTACTTCTGGGGGACTACATTCACGGCAGACAGGATGGTCGGTATGTTCTGGATAAGATTATGGAGCTGCAATACAAGTATGGCAGAGACAAGGTCGTTGCATTGATGGGAAATCATGAGGAATTTGTACTGCTGGGATACTCCACGATTGCCGAAATGAATCCTACTTACAGTGAGGAGCAGGAGGCGGACGACGATAAATACGTCCGGTGGATAGAAAATCTGCCCAGGTACTATACAGAAGGCAATACGATTTTTGTACACGCCGGTATTGATGAAGAGGCCGGGGATTTGTGGGAATGGGGAACCGGAGAGGAGACTTTTGTAGGAAAATTCCCTGCACAGACCGGAAAAATAGAAGGAATCGAAAGCAAGGTCGTAGCCGGACATGTGGGTACTTCCGATATTTCGGGAGATCCCGGATATCATGATATCTATTATGACGGAGCTTCCCACTACTACATCGACGGAACGGTGCTGAGCAGCGGCGTGATCCCCATACTGATGGTAGATACCGACACGGATAAATATTACAGAGTCACGGAATCGGGAAACTGGCTGATCCTTCCTTATGATGAGGAAAATTAGTAAATCTTTTATAACGGTGAGAGGAGGCCGCAACTATGGCAATTGGTTTTGAAGAGATCAGAAAGTACATTGCTCGTGACGTGAGGATATCCGTATGTTTTCAAGATGGTTACTATCATAATTATCTAATGATTTCGGATATTCCGGAACATAAATATGATGGTCTTTATGTATATGGTATAGGTATGGTGAATGTGGAGTTTTCCCGGGATGTTTATTCAGTGCCGAAGGAACAGGAGGGAATTATCAGAGGAACGGAGGATGATATTCTGGCATCGGCGTTGGAAATTGTGCTGTATCCCCAACCAAGAGAGATTGCACGGAGTACGGAAGAAGCTCTTTTGTTCAGGGATCTGAAACCATATTTACAGATATTCGGAAATATCTCTGTGGTAAACAGGGAGGATTGGTCTTTTAAAACTTACGAGTACAGAGACGACATTCCGGGGGAATATGACGAAAACTATGTGTATGGTGTGGGAATGGAAGACAACCCGGATGTGAAGGCATCATTAAAAAATCTGGAATATGACACATGTCTTAAAAAGCGAATGGTGGTCGTTCTGTCAAAGGACGATTTAAAAAAGAAGGAGACAAAAATGTGATTGAACTGCTGATCCATTATCCGGGAGATCGGAGATTTCTGAGTTCTCCGATCTGCGGATGCGACGAGAATCAGATTTAGAATCCTTCCTTCTTACGAACTAATCTTAACTCTCTTCTCTTAATGGCATTATCCCACTCCATGCGCTCCCCCTCGTTCTCTAAGATGAGACCGGGAACCGGGGTGGGTTTTCCATTGTCTCCCATAGCTACCATGACAAAATAAGCCCGGTTGATGGGGTGTCTGGTACCATCCTGTTCTTCGCGGTAGGTGTCCACGCGGACTTCCATGGAAGTGTGTCCCACATGGGTGACCTTGCCGATCAGCACAATAATATCATTCAGATAAGCGCCGGATTTAAAATACAGGTTGTCGATGGCTACGGTGGTGGCGTCTCTGCCGCAGTGACGTCTGGCGGTGGCACCGGCTACTTCGTCGATCCACTCTAACAGTCGTCCGCCGAACAAGCGTCCGAAGCCGTTGATATCCGGATGAATGACTACGTGCAGCTGATGGGTCTCGGAATCGGAGACTTTTTTCGCGGGAAGCGCTTCTGTCTTTATTTCTATATTATTTTCCTTATTATCTGTTGTATTCATGTTCTATAACCCTCTCATAATTATATTTTTTCAGAAAAAGGATGATTACACGTCAAGCAAATGTAGTATAGCACACTCCTGAAGAAAATGCCATCCGCATAGGATTTTTGCTTTTGGGATATCCTATTTTGTGCAGCAGGAGATTCTTTGAAGAAAGGTCGATAACTGCGGGAAGCGAAACTTTACGAAAGGGGAACGGGAATGCTGATCAGACAATTATTGCTTATAGCAGCAGGAGCCAGCTACGGTCTGCTGTCGGCGGCGGGAGTGTTCACGGTGCTGGTGGCGGTGGGATTGATCCCCAGATTCGCAGGGAAAACGCACACGGCCCATTATGTATTGCTGTATGAAGAAATGGTGATCTTTGGGACGCTGGCAGGGTGTTTCGCTACTGTTTTTCCGGAATACAGTCAGTGGGGGAGCTTTTTGCAGGAGCGGTTTCCGGAGAAAATGAGGCTGTGGATGGCAACAGGGGTAGCAGCACAGGCAGTCTTCGGATTATTTTCCGGGATGTTTATCGGATGCCTGGCACTGGCTATCGCAGAGATGCTGGACAGTATTCCTATTTTTGCGAGAAGGATTTCGTTCCGGCATGGTCTGGGATGGGCGATCTTAGGTATGGCTGCGGGGAAATTATGCGGTTCCCTGCTGTATTTTGCAACAGAATTTTACAGGACGGTGCAATAAGTATGAAACAGCAGTTGGTTTATCTGAAATGTGACAGAAATGCGGAGGTTCAGGCACAGGATGTATTTCTGAAGGATGTAGCGGAGGTCCGTTGCCGGGACAAAGTACTGTCGGCAAAATTAAATGCCATCAAGGTCTGCCATTTTCCGAAAGAAGGAGAAAAACGCTGCGTGATCAGCTGCCTGAAGCTGGTGCGTCTCATGGAGGAGGTCTGTCCGGAAATAGATGTGCAGGTGGTAGGAGAGACAGATGTACTGGTGGAATGGATCAGTGTGGATCGGTACAAAGGCTGGCGGCAGTGGAGTAAGGCTGCGTTCGTGTGCCTGATCAGCTTCTTTGGGACGGCATTTACTATTATGGCATACCATAATGATGTGGGGATCAACGAAGTATTTACCGGGGTGTACCGAATGTGCATGGGTGCGGAACCCGGAGGAATGAATACGCTGGAAGTGGCATATTCTGTGGGACTGGCGGCAGGTATCATTGTGTTCTTCAATCATATCGGAGGCAGGCGGTTGACGAAGGATCCGACACCCGTGGAAGTGTCTATTAAAAATTATGAGACCGATGTGGAGAAGACGCTGATCGAGCAGGCGGGAAGAGAAGGCAGGGAGATCGAGGGAGATAGTTAGGGAAGCTATAAGAGCAAAAGGAAGATATAGGAAATGTCCGGAATGGGTTGACATAGTAAGAGGTGGAGGCTATAATCAATATCGTGATGTAATAAATTTGTAACAAATTCGTAAAAGGAATTTAACTGAAAGGTTTTTATGATAAAAAATAAGAAAAACAGACAGATAAGAATAATTGCAATGGGAATGGCACTTTGTGTACTGGCATCTCCGATACCGGCATCGGCGGCAGAAAGCAGCGCTCTGATGGCATCCGGTGGTGTGGCGTCGGTTTTGGAAATGGAACGTTCCCTGGAAGAATACATTCAGATCGCCCAGGATGCGCAGGGAGCTTCCTGGGGATATACGAATATCGGTGTAGCCAATGTAGAGTCCGGCAATCTGAATATCAGAGCAGTGCCCTCTACAGACGGTAAGCTGGTGGGTAAGCTGCCCAAGGATGCTGCATGTGAAGTCATCGAGACGAAGGACGGCTGGTGCCATATCAAGTCCGGTGAAGTGGAAGGCTATGTAAGCCGGGAGTTCTTACACACAGGACCGGAGGCTACGATCCGTGCGGCACAGCTGGTACATACGGTGGCAATTGCCAATACGGACGGACTGAATGTACGTCAGGAACCCAACACCTCCAGCGAGATCGTGACGCAGGTAGGACAGGGCGAGGAAATGGAATATGTGGAGACCGGTGCCGACGGTTGGGTGAAGATCTCCATCGATGGCGAGGATGCTTATGTGTCCCAGGAATTTGTCACAGTGGAGGAGAAGCTGGATACCGCTATTACCATGACGGAACTGCTCTACGGCCAGGGTGTATCCGATGTGCGCGTAGACCTGGTGGAATATGCGAAACAATTCGTGGGTAACCCTTATGTCTGGGGAGGAACCAGCCTGACCAAGGGTGCTGACTGCTCCGGTTTTGTACTGGCAGTGTTCAAAAAATATGGTATTACCCTAAGTCATTCTTCCAGAGCGCAGGCGAATGAAGGAACGAAGATCAGCGCTTCGGATTTAAAGCCCGGAGATCTGATCTTCTACGGTAACGGCAAAGGTAACATCAACCATGTAGCAATCTATATCGGCGGAGGACAGGTCATCCATGCCAGCAGTCCGAAGACCGGTATCAAGATCAGCAGCTATAAATACCGTACTCCCGTGAAATGTGTCCGCGTAATTCAGGATTGATATAGGGAAAAATTTAAAGTGTAAAGGCATTGTGCGTCTGGTGGCGGGCAATGCCTTTTTGGTATCCCGAAGATGGATATCCGGAAGCGTTTTTATAATTGCGTTTCCATGGGAACTGTGATACTATTTTTATGTGTCATAGATGATGCTGAATTGGATATAACAGCAAATAGAATGAAACTAATTGGGTGATGGGTATGCGTAAAGTGGCTTTGATCACGGACGGTTGGAGACGTTTGTTCACATATGCATGGCCGGCGGGAATTCTGCAGAGGATTCAGGAGACCGGAGAGGATGTCAATCTGTACATTTTCAATAGTACAGGTAACTGGAGCCGGGATGCCGGATACAATAGGGCAGAGTACAATATTTACAATCTGCCGGAGCTGTCCGATTTTGACGGAATTATTCTGGAATTAAATAATATCAGTTCTTCGGCGGTACTTGCAGAAGTGATCAGCAATGCAAAGCGATCGGGACGTCCGGTGGTATCTATTGCCAATGAACTGGAAGATTTTTATTATGTGGGGATCGATAATTATTCTGCCATGAAGCAGGTTATCGCACATCTTCATGAGGTGCATGACTGCAAAAAGTTCTGGCTGCTAGTGGGAGCACAGAATAATTATGAAAGCAGCTGCCGTCTGCAGGGAATGCTGGATTATGCCAAAGAACATAAGATAAAGATCGGCAAGGACGATATCTGGTACGGTTCCTTTGATTATAGGAGCGGACTGGAAGGTTATAAACATCTATGGAATCTGCACAAGGAGCTTCCGGATGCTATAATCTGCATTAATGACAATGTGGCGGTCGCGGTATGTGAAGCCGCGGCACAGATGGGATTTCATGCACCGGATGATTTTTGTATCACCGGATTTGATAATTTTGACAAGGCTGGCTTCTACACACCCAGCATTACAACTGTGGGACATATCCGGGAAGAAGCTTCTTACCAGGGGATGGATGTACTCCTACGGCTCTGGGCTGGGGAGAATGTACCAAAATACAATTTTACCGAAACGGAAATGCTGTGGCAGGAGAGCTGCGGCTGTGGAAAGGGTAGCAGCCGGGATGCCAGGGGGCATCTGAAGGATCAGATCATGTACAGTGTGGAGAGCGAAGAATTCGATGAGGAAGTACTCTCCATGGAAGCGGAAATGATGCAGTGCAATACGGTGGAGGAGATGATGTATTGTATCCCTCAATGCATTCCTTCCCTGAAATGCGATGCTATGTATCTTGTATTGGATGATCATCTGAATGCTTATAAGAAAGAGGCGGAGAAGAGTATTCACCTGGATGCGGCACCTTCTGACGAAGGCTTTTATGTACACGGTTATCCGAGACAGATGCAGATGACCTTTGCCTATGAGAGAGACCAGAGGCTGGATCTGGACAGACAGGAAGTGGACGGAATCTTCCCCACATTTGACTATCCGAAGCCGGGACAGGATTTTCTGTTCCTGCCGCTGCATTTCGGAGAGCGTACGGTGGGCTATGTGGTCATCCGTAATGCGGTCTATCTTATGGAGAAGCAGTATTTGTTCCAGATCATGAACGCATTGACCCGTTCCATGGAGAACCTTCATAAAAAAGAAATGCTCGCATATATGAATAAAAAATTATCCTCGCTGTATATCATGGATACCCTGACCGGTATATACAATCGAATGGGATACCAACAGTTAGGAGAGAAAGCCTTCCGGATCTCAAAACGGAATCATCGGAAACTGCTGATACTGTTTGTGGATCTGGACAGGCTGAAATATATCAATGATACGTTCGGTCATGAATATGGCGATATGGCTATCTGTGCGGCAGCCAGGGCACTGATGCAGTGCAGTAGCCGTGATGCGGTGCCTGCCAGAACCGGCGGCGATGAATTCGTCGTGGTGCAGACGCATCAGTCCGATGAAGCCTCGAGAGATCTGGTCCATAGGATCCGCAGAACACTGGAGGCGGAGGGAAAAGCACAGAAGCTGCCATTCCCGCTGACCATGAGTATCGGAACTGTAGTGACGGATCCGGACAGCAATCTGACCTTTGCGGATTATGTAAAACAGGCCGACAGCCTGATGTATGAAGAAAAAGTACAGAAACGTGCTGCCAGAAAATAAAAAGTGTATTTACAACAGAAGATTATTGTGCTATATTGAAACAGTATGATTAGCCGATGCTCAGATTACGGACACTCCGACCTTAGTCTTAGTATCAGGCGGTTAAAAAACAGGAGGAAAAAGAAATGATTTCTAAGGAAAAGAAAACGGCCATCATGAACGAGTATGCAAGAACCCCCGGTGACACCGGTTCACCTGAGGTACAGGTAGCAGTCCTGACTGCAAGAATCCAGGAGCTTACCGATCATCTGAAGGAGAACCCCAAGGATCATCATTCTCGTCGTGGTATGCTGAAGATGGTAGGTCAGAGACGTGGTCTTCTGGATTACCTGAAGAAGAAGGATATCGAGAGATATCGTGCATTAATCGAGAAGCTTGGCTTAAGAAAATAATGCTGACTGGTGAGCGGGGTCTGCCGATTACATCGGCGCTCCGCTTTCTCTGTGTATGTGATGACAGATACTCTGTCATTGCTTTGGGTAACAAGCGGTATGGAAGTGAGCCCCGAGACCGCTGAAAAGGGTATGTTGGGAGAAACAACATGAATTTTTCAGTAGTTTCGGTAATCCTCCAGACCGTGGAAATATTTATTAAATTATTTATATCGTAGAGTGATAAGAGTGTCCCATGAGGAACACAAAAGATAAAGTCACGTACGATGGATAGGAGGAATTTATGTATCAAAGTTACAAGATGGATCTTGCAGGCAGACCTCTGGTGGTTGATATCAACCGTGTAGGTAAGCAGGCAAACGGATGCGCATTCATGCACTATGGTGATACCACTGTTCTCTGTACCGCAACCGCTTCCGAGAAGCCCAGAGACGGTATCGATTTCTTCCCTCTGAGTGTAGAGTACGAAGAGAAAATGTACGCTGTGGGTAAGATCCCCGGCGGCTTCAATAAGAGAGAGGGCAAGGCAAGCGAGAATGCTATTCTGACCAGCCGTGTCATCGACAGACCTATGCGTCCCCTGTTCCCCAAGGATTACCGTAACGACGTAACCCTGAACAACATGGTAATGAGCGTAGATCCCGAGTGTCGTCCCGAGCTGGTAGCAATGATCGGTGCTGCTATCGCTACCTGCATTTCTGATATTCCTTTTGATGGTCCCTGCGCTATGACCCAGGTAGGCATGATCGATGGCGAGTTCATCATCAATCCCAGCCAGGAGCAGTGGAAGAAGGGTGATCTGAACCTGACCGTTGCTTCTACCAGAGAGAAAGTGATCATGATCGAAGCAGGTGCTAATGAGATTCCTGAGGCTACCATGATCGAAGCTATCTACAAGGCTCACGAAGTGAACCAGACCATCATCGCTTTCATTGACAAGATTGTAGCAGAAGTCGGCAAGAAGAAGCACGAGTACACCAGCTGTGCTGTTCCCGCTGAAATGTTTGAGGCTATGAAGGAGATCGTATCTCCTGCGGAGATGGAAGAGGCAGTATTTACCGATGACAAGCAGACACGTGAGGAGAACATCCGCGTGATCACCGACAAGCTGACCGAGGCTTTCGCTGAGAACGAAGAGTGGCTGGCTATCTTAGGTGAGGCTGTATATCAGTATGAGAAGAAGACTGTTCGTAAGATGATCCTGAAGGATCACAAGCGTCCCGATGGCCGTGCGATCACCCAGATCCGTCCTCTGGCAGCAGAGGTAGATATCATCCCCCGTGTACATGGTTCCGCTATGTTCACCCGTGGACAGACCCAAATCTGTAATGTATGTACTCTGGCACCTCTGTCCGAGCAGCAGAAGATCGATGGTCTGGATGAGAACGAAGTAAGCAAGAGATATATGCATCATTATAACTTCCCTTCCTATTCCGTAGGTGAGACCAAGCCTTCCCGCGGACCCGGAAGACGTGAGATCGGTCACGGTGCTCTGGCTGAGAGAGCCCTGATCCCCGTACTGCCCAGTGAGGACGAGTTCCCTTATGCAATTCGTACCGTATCTGAGACTTTTGAATCCAACGGATCTACCTCCATGGCTTCCACCTGTGCTTCTTGCATGTCCCTGATGGCAGCAGGTGTACCCATCAAGAAGATGGTAGCAGGTATCTCCTGTGGTCTGGTAACCGGCGAGACCGATGACGATTTCGTACTGTTGACCGATATCCAGGGACTGGAAGACTTCTTCGGAGATATGGACTTTAAGGTAACCGGTACTACCGAAGGTATTACCGCTATTCAGATGGATATTAAGATCCACGGTCTGACCAGACCTATCGTAGAAGGTGCTATCGCAAGATGCCGTGATGCAAGACTGTTCATCATGGATACCTGCATGAAGCCTGCAATCTCCGTTCCCAGAACAGAGGTTGGCAAGTACGCTCCCAAGATCATCTCCATTCAGATCGATCCCGACAGAATCGGTGATGTAGTAGGTCAGCGTGGTAAGACCATCAATGAGATCATTGCACGTACCGGTGTGAAGATCGATATCACCGATGACGGTAAGGTATCTATCTGCGGTACCGATAAGGAAATGATGGATAAGGCTCTGGAGATGGTGAAGATCATCACAACTGACTTCGAGGAAGGTCAGATCTTCAAGGGCAAGGTAGTAAGCATCAAGGAATTCGGTGCATTCATCGAGTTCGCACCCGGTAAGGAAGGCATGGTACACATTTCCAAGATCGCTAAGGAGAGAATCAACCATGTAGAAGATGTCCTGACCCTGGGAGACGTAGTAACAGTAGTATGCCTGGGCAAGGATAAGATGGGAAGAATCAGCTTCTCCATGAAAGATGTGGCTCAGCAGTAAGCTGAGAGAAATAAAACCGCTGTGGGCGCAAGCCTGCAGCGGTTTTTGCGTGGTAACTTTCAATTTACCTTACTTCTTCCGTGATCAATTCTGCCCACGCCACAGCGAATCCGGCGCGGTGTGCTACCCGTTGGGAAGCAATGTGGGACATGCTTGTTCCATAATAAGGAATTGTACCTTGAGCCAAAATATCCTGAGCCAGAAGTCTTACTAATGTCGATCCCACATGCATTTCTCTGGCGTGGGGAGCTACATTGATCCCAATCTGCCAGAACAGGGGACTGTCAGCGCTGGCGCCAGCCATACCGAGAATCTCACCGCCCTTTACCGCGGCCATGCCCAAAACATCCGGTGCATCCGGATCGAAAGCAAATGCTTGATCAAAACGATCATCACCACGAAATTGTAGAATAGCATCCTGATCATATCGTATCAGTTCAAAATCCCGGGCATCAGATAGCAAAGCCGAAGGAAGGTCAGAAGAAGCTATGCCACCAGACTCCGGCAGAAAAAAAGGATGTACCTGTGCAATATGGGCACCGAAGGGAGCCAGCAATTCCTCCAATTCCCGAAGCCGCTTCATGTCAAAAAACCATTCTCCCGTCACATCAGCATAACGTTTCCGACATTCTGCCACAATTTCTTCGGAACCGGTAACTAATAATTTCCCATTGACGACAGCAATCTTTAACCTGCAAACCGTCTGTTCCTGAAAACGGCGGCGTCCCTCCTGCGGTACATAAATTGTAAAATGATTTTTTGAATCTGCCACATCAGCAGGACTGCAACAGTAGTCCAGTGCCAGCTGGCGGGACAATGCTTCCTGATACATAGATGTCGGAACTCCTTTCACAACGGATCACATCAAACTCTGTGGTTCCCATCCTTTCATTACATGTTTCACGGTATACTCCGCAGCCTCCGCATCCGTCAGCTGGTGGGAAAAGTCAGCGCGGGTAGCAGGGGAAGCACCGGGACCGTAGGAAGCGTATTCTCCGTAATAGAAATGTCCATGGGGTTTCTTCCAGTCCTGCCAGCCGACGGGATGGATGTGTGCCCCCAGTTCACAGTGTAAGAATACGGTCTTCGCCCATTCTCTCCAGGGACGTCCCAGGTAGATGGAATGGGGAGGACAGTCGCTTTCCAGGCTGCATTCATGGAAGACATAGCCGTAGGGTTCTTCCATGGGAGTGGAGGCTGCGGTCACATAGCCGTAGATCACTTCATCCTCCGGACTTTCCGGAGGGACCCGGTCTCCGGGAAGCTTCGAGTAGATCGTACAATGCTCAAACCAGGCGATGCCGCTGCCGAAGATGAAATCCACATCTCCCTGAATAAAACAGTTTTCATAATAATGACGTCCAATCGTGCGGGGCTTGAATTCTCCGGGCCCCTTGAAGCCTCCGGGCTGCGCCTCTTTTAACGGCAGAGGTGCATCGAAGACCGTGTCCTGGCTGCCAAGAAAACGGCAGTCATAAAAAGCATTGCGGTCACCGTCTACATAGACCGCCAGCGCCTGCCCTACGGTATGTCCGAAACCGGAATCATTCTGAAAAGTCAGATGTTTTGCAGTAAAATCATGGGTGTCGATCCGGACGGAAGCGGTGCGGAAGGTTCCGCGTTTATCTCCCTCAGGCATAAGATCAAAGGCGGCATCTCCGTAGACGAGAATAGTCTTGTCTGCACCGGCCCCTTCGAAGGTGACATTTGGTCTGGTGATGATTAATTTTTCCCGATAAATACCCTCCCCGATGTGTACGATCACAGGAGGCAAATCCGAAACGGGAGCCGGGAACTGCTTTTCGCATGATAAGCAGGATGAATCCGTCAGGGCGGTCAGTGCTTCAGTAATAGTAGAAAAAGAAGTGCCCGGAAAGGTATTTCCGGGCATATTGACATAATAATGCAAGGAAGTCTTGTCTGACATAAATAACTCCATTCTGTAGATGCTGCTTTTATGGAAAGAAACGCTGCATGCGACATCTACAACACAATGCAGCCTAAAGTCCTGTATGGCTGATACCTGAATAACTTAAAGCAGACGCACAATCTCTAAATCCGGCTGGTCCGCCAGGTTCACATACTCTCCGCCACATTGTACGACAGGCCGGGAGAGCTTGTCTTTGTTGATATAAATGATCGTCCCTTTCCGCCCATCGCTTAACAGACAACGGTTCTGCAGACAGGAATTGACCACTTTTTCCAGAAAAGGAAGCAGGATGGAGACATCGTATTTCTGGAAGCCTTCTGCCTCGAACATCTCGATGACACGGAATGGGCACAAAGGTCCTCTGTAACAGCGGGCAGCGGTCATGGCATCGTAGACATCGGCAATAGCCACGATTCTTGCATAAGGGTCGATCTGATTGCCTTTTAATTTCAAAGGATAACCGCTGCCGTCGCTACGTTCGTGATGCATGAGGGCAGCATTTTTCACATGATCATCCACATCCTGGGACAGGAGAAGCTGGTAACCCAGGGTGGGATGCTTTTTGATCGTTGCAAATTCTTCCTCGGACAGCTTTCCCGGTTTTGAAATGATAGAATAAGGTATCAGCAGTTTGCCGATATCATGGAACAGACCACAGGCAGTGGCCAGCTCAACTTTCTCGTCAGACAGCTTCAGCCATCCGGCCAGTATGTTGCAGATCAGGGCAACATTCAGACTGTGAGTGTAGGTGGAATCATCATATTCCCGCATGTTCTGAAGCATGTCCAGAATGCTGATGCTGCCGGAATGATTAGCCACGATGGCCATGGTGTTCTTCAATAGGGTATTCACATCTAAAGAGGTATTTTTTTGAATCACGAGATTCATATTTTCCCGGAACAGTTCAACATCATTTTCAAAATCTGTCTTGAACAGTTGAAATTCCGGAGAACTCTTAATGCGCTCGGAGTAAGAGAGCCCAGTGTCAGTGGAATCCTCAGCAGGCCGCACGGGTTGTATGATATCCTCGGCAAAAATGGTGAGGATACCGTACAGATCCAGCTTGGTGATCAGTTTATCCGTAAGGATGGTCCCTTTTTGTATCAGAAGCTCATGGTCCAGATCATAGACGTCTTCGGCGACGGTCATGCCGGGAACCAGTTGGGTGATAGACAGCCTTTTCATAAGTATTACGCTCCTTGTCATGAAAAGAAATTAACTGAATTCATTATAATAATTTTCAGCAATACTGTCAATTTTGGCAGTCAATGCGCAGCCCACATCCTGTTCATAAAATTTTTACAGTCTTTTCACGCCTATGGGCACATTGAAAGGTTGAAACATAGAGGAAAATCTGCTACAATAACCTTTGAATTATGCGAAGACCCATGGACATTTTATTGTCAAAAGGGTGTGGAAACGAGGAAAAAATGAGCGTTATTGAGAAGATATTTGGCACGCACAGTTCCAGAGAACTGAAGCGTATTGAACCTCTGGTAGACAAGATCGAGGCACTCCGCCCTACAATGCAGGCACTTTCCGATGAGGAACTGCGGGGTAAGACCGAGGAGTATAAGAAGCGTCTGACCGAGGGAGAGACTCTGGACGATCTGCTTCCGGAGGCTTATGCAACCGTAAGAGAGGCTGCAAAGCGTGTTCTGAACATGGAGCACTACAGAGTACAGCTGATCGGTGGTATCATCCTGCATCAGGGACGTATCGCAGAGATGCGTACCGGTGAAGGTAAGACACTGGTGTCTACCCTTCCTGCTTATCTGAATGCTTTGGAAGGCAAGGGGGTCCATGTCGTTACCGTCAATGACTATCTGGCGAAGCGTGACGCGGAGTGGATGGGGCAGGTACATGAGTTCCTGGGACTGAAGGTCGGTGTGGTACTCAACAGCATGACCTCCGAGGAGAGACAGGAAGCTTACAAGTGTGATATCACTTATGTTACCAACAACGAGCTGGGATTTGATTATCTGCGTGATAACATGGTTATTTACAAGGAACAGCTGGTTCTGCGTGGACTGCATTATGCCATTATCGATGAGGTGGACTCCGTACTGATCGATGAAGCGAGAACCCCTCTGATCATTTCCGGACAGAGCGGCAAGTCCACAGCTCTGTACGAGATGTGTGATCTGCTGGCACGTCAGATGAAGCGCGGTGATGATGTACAGGAACTGACCAAGATGGATGCCATTATGGGTGTGGTACAGGAAGAGACCGGAGACTTCGTCGTTAACGAAAAGGATAAGATCATCAACCTGACCGCAGCAGGTATGGAGAAGGTTGAGAGATTCTTCCACATTGATAACTTCGCTGATCCCGAGAACCTGGAGATCCAGCATAATATCATTCTGGCATTGCGTGCCCATAATCTGATGTTCCGTGATAAGGATTACGTGGTAAAAGATGACCAGGTACTGATCGTCGATGAATTTACCGGACGTATCATGCCGGGACGCCGTTATTCCGACGGTCTGCATCAGGCAATCGAAGCAAAAGAGCATGTAAAGGTGAAGAGAGAAAGTAAGACGCTTGCATCCATTACCTTCCAGAACTTCTTTAATTTATTCGATAAAAAGTGTGGTATGACCGGTACAGCTCTCACTGAGGAGACCGAGTTCCGTGAGATCTACGGCATGGATGTTGTTGTGATCCCTACGAACCGTCCCGTTATCCGTAAGGATCTGCAGGATGCTGTATACAAGACGAAGAGAGAGAAGCTGAACGCTATCGTGAATGCGGTAGAGGAAGCACATGCCACAGGACAGCCTGTACTGGTAGGTACTATCACTATCGAAGCCAGTGAGGAACTGAGCAGAATGCTGACTAAGCGCGGCATCCAGCACAAGGTCCTGAATGCAAAATTCCATGAACTGGAAGCAGAGATCGTAGCCGATGCCGGTGTACACGGTGCGGTAACCATCGCTACCAACATGGCAGGTCGTGGTACGGATATCAAGCTGGATGATGAAGCGAGAGCCGCCGGCGGACTGAAGATCATCGGTACCGAGCGTCATGAGTCCAGACGTATTGATAATCAGCTGCGTGGTCGTTCCGGACGTCAGGGAGATCCCGGTGAGTCCAAGTTCTACATCTCTCTGGAAGACGATCTGATGAGACTGTTCGGTTCCGAGCGCCTGATCAGTATGTTCAATACCTTAGGTATCCCCGAAGGACAGGAGATCGAGCACAAGGCATTGACCAATGCCATCGAATCCGCACAGAAAAAGATCGAGAGCAATAACTACGGTATCCGTAAGAATCTGTTAGAGTATGACCGTGTCATGAGTGAACAGAGAGAGATCATCTACGAGGAGCGTCTGCGGGTACTGAACGGCGAGAGCATGCGCGATGTGATCTACAAGATGATCACCGATATTACCGAGAACTGTGTAGATATCTGTATCAATGACGACGCAGATATCTCCGACTGGGATTTCAATGAGTTAAATACCCTGCTCATTCCTACGATCCCGTTACAGCCTCTGACACCGGAGCGTGTGAAGAAGCCCAAGAAGAACAGCTTGAAGCAGCAGTTAAAGGAAGAAGCTGTGAAGCTGTACGAAGCAAAAGAGGCCGAGTTCCCCGAACCCGAAGCCATCCGTGAGCTGGAGCGTGTGGTTCTGCTGAAGGTTATCGACCGTAAGTGGATGGATCATATCGACGACATGGAGCAGCTGCGTCAGGGCGTGGGCTTACAGGCATACGGACAGAGAGATCCTCTGGTAGAGTACAAGATGAGCGGTTACGAGATGTTCGATGAGATGACCCAGAACATCCGGGAAGAGACTGTGAGACTTCTGTTCCATATCAAGATCGAACAGAAGGTAGAGCGTGAGCAGCAGGCGAAGATCACCGGCACGAACAAGGACGATTCCTTACCGAAGGGACCTGTAAAGCGTGAAAATGCAAAGGTGTACCCGAATGATCCCTGCCCCTGCGGAAGCGGTAAAAAATACAAGAACTGCTGCGGACGGAAGGCCTGATGTTTTCTGACGACAGCGGAAGACAGTGCGGCAGCGCGGACAGACGGTGTGCCTGCCGTAAAAAGTGAGAATTACGATAATAGAAAATAATAGAATAAGAAAGTAGGTGACGTTAAGTGGTTGAATTAGATCAGATGAAGACAGAAATTCTGTCCTACGAAACACCTTTAGCGGAAGTGAGGGATTCACTTTGACCTTGCTAACAAGGCAAAGCGGATCGAAGAAATGGAACGTGAGATGGAGGCTCCCGGATTCTGGGATGACCCGGAGCGTTCCAACCAGAAAATGAAAGAACTGAAGAACCTGAAGGATACGGTGGGAGAGTGTGATAAGCTTTCTACACAGTACGATGATATTCTGACTCTGATCGACATGGGATATGAGGAGAACGATGAGTCTCTGATCCCGGAAATCCGCGGAGAACTGGATGAATTCATCAGGGAATTCGACGAACTTAGGATCGGTACCCTATTGTCCGGAGAATATGATAAGAACAATGCGATCTTAAAGCTCAATGCCGGTGCCGGCGGTACCGAGAGCTGTGACTGGTGCGGTATGCTGTATCGTATGTATACCCGTTGGGCGGAGCGCAAGGGCTTTACCATTGAAGTACTGGACTACCTGGATGGTGATGAGGCCGGGATCAAGTCAGTGACTTTCCAGGTCAATGGTCAGAATGCCTATGGCTATCTGAAGTCGGAGAAGGGGGTACACCGTCTGGTGCGTATCTCTCCTTTCAATGCCCAGGGCAAGCGTCAGACATCCTTTGTATCTCTGGATGTTATGCCGGATATCGAAGGAGATCTGGATGTGGATATTGATGAGAAGGATCTGCGCATTGATACTTATCGAAGCAGTGGTGCCGGTGGTCAGCACATAAACAAGACATCATCTGCTATCCGTATCACCCATATCCCGACGGGAACAGTAGTGCAGTGTCAGAACGAACGAAGCCAGTTCCAGAACAAGGATAAGGCTATGCAGATGCTGAAAGCCAAGCTGTATCTGTTAAAAAAGGAAGCAAATGCCGAGAAGCTGTCGGATATCCGCGGCGAAGTCAAGGAGATCGGCTGGGGCAACCAGATCCGTTCCTATGTATTACAGCCGTACACACTGGTCAAGGATCACCGTACCGATGTGGAGACAGGCAATGTGGACGCTGTGTTGGACGGCGGACTGGATATCTTCATCAATGGCTATCTGAAATGGCTCAGTGTGCAGGGAGATAAGAAGACAGAGAATTCATAGTAGACAAAATATAAAACACATTCCATAGGCGTTTGACTTATGGAATGTGTTTTTGCATACATTATAATCATAATAAATATCCGTTATTGGCGTTCGTTCTGCATCAGATCCAGAAAATATAAGGTCTGGGTCATGTTCATATATGGCACCAGCCATAGGCTCCCGATACCATAGCTCAGCAAACACAGAAATCCCAGCGGCAGGAAACTCATTTGTAAGCAGAACAGTTCCCATTTATGTCCCTTCATAATGCGGAAGCTTAATTTCATCAGCTCCATGGCATTATACTGGGGGAAATCCAACAGTAAATAGTAAGCCTGGGATAAACCAAGGGATAACGGAATATAGATACACATACCGATGACCATAAGCACAATGCACAGGATTGCCATGGTTATGGTATCAAAGCCTTTCCCTGACCGCAGGAGAAAATAGCAAATATCAAAAGGAAGTGTACATGCCGTATTCAGCAGGATCAGTACTGCGGAGATCCCAAGCGATTTTTTGAATAAGTATTTGAAGCCGTAGAATAGATTGGCGGTTACAGCAGGCCTGTTGCAGGCAGTATTCAGATAGAATAATGTAATGCCGGTCTGAAACACTCCGGCAAAGATCGACAATAAAGTCGTAGTCGCCGTCAAAAGCAGATATTCCGTCAGAGATGTCTCTGCGCTTCCTCCCATAATTGTCCGTACGGTAAGGATCATAGTGAAGGTCATGCTGACGGCAAAGGTGAGGGAAAATACGATCAGACTCCGGCAGATGGACAGCAGGATGGCATTGCCGTAATGCCCTGCCATCTGATCTCTGGCTTTTTCTTTGAGTTGGGCTCTGGATGTATATTGTGTCATAGAAATCCTCTTTTCTTTTTATTATTTCGTTCTATTGGTTATTCCGGCTGGTCCGGGGTCCGATTTCGTAACCACAGAATCCATCGGAAAATACCGGCATGTCTTACAGGTACGACTGCCAGAATCCTTCCATATCGACACCGTACATCTGCTGGTACATCTGATCCAGCATATTCCTATAAGAAGGATCGGTAAATACCGTGACAATGCTGCTGATCGTGATGAAGATACCGAGCGCCAGTCCCACACAGGACAGCCAGATCCCGGCGACACACATACTGCTCATACGCTGTCCCTTTTTTCTGGTAAGCATTGCAAAGAGAATGCCAAGAGCACCGGCAGGGATGGAGAGCAGTCCTGTGCAGCATAATATCAGGGAACAGATGCCGCAGACCATAGAAGCGATCGATAAACCCCTGTATTTCGGATCAATCTGCGGTATATTTTGATTCATTTCGTTGTTCTGATTCTGATAATAATCCATAGAAAGCCTCATTTCCGGGCGGCATGTGGTGAATTTGTCTGCCGCGCTTATATTAAGTACTGTACCATTTTTTCCTGTAATAAGCAAATGAAATAAAAATGAAAAGATTGAGAAAACTTCCGATTTCCAGTATAATATACCCATGCGCAAAACAAAATGGCAACAGGCCATCAGGAGGAACTATGGATATTATTCAGAAAATCAAAGAAGAACTTCAGGTAGAAAAATGGCAGGTGGAAGCTGCGGTGAAGCTGATCGATGAGGGAAATACCATCCCTTTCATCTCCCGTTATCGTAAGGAGGTCACCGGATCTCTGAACGACGAGCAGCTGCGTAATCTCGATGAGAGACTGACCTATCTGAGAAGTCTGGAAGATAAAAAGGAGCAGGTGCTGAAGAGCATCGAGGAACAGGGAAAACTTACCGATGAGTTAAAGGAGAAGATTCTGGCAGCTCAGACGCTGGTAGTGGTAGAGGATCTGTACCGACCCTATCGGCCCAAAAGAAAGACCCGTGCCAGTATTGCAAAGGAGAAGGGGCTGGAACCTCTGGCAGAATACATTCTGCGCCAGGAGGCAACAGAACCGGTGCTTAACGAGGCGGCCAAGTATGTTTCCGAAGAAAAAGAAGTAAAGACTCCGGAGGAAGCATTGCAGGGAGCACAGGATATTATTGCCGAGATGATCTCCGACGATGCGGATCATCGTCTTTACATCCGTAATATCACCGTAGAGGAAGGCATTGTGACCGGTACTGCGAAGGATGAGAAGGCTCAGAGCGTCTACGAGATGTATTACAATTTTGAAGAGCCTGTGAAGAAGATTGCAGGTCACAGAGTACTGGCATTGAACCGTGGAGAGGCAGAAAAAGTACTGACTGTAAAAGTCAATGCGCCGGAAGAGCGTATTCTGCGTTATCTGGAGAAAAAGCTGATCACGAAGGAAAATGAGTATACCACACCGGTAATCTGTGCTGCAGTGGAAGACAGCTATGATCGTTTAATAGCACCCGCTATTGAAAGAGAGATCCGTAACGATCTGACAGAAAAGGCAGAGGACGGAGCTATCAATGTCTTCGGCAAAAATTTAGAGCAGCTGCTGTTGCAGCCACCTATCGCAGGAAAAGTGGTCTTAGGCTGGGATCCGGCGTTCCGTACCGGCTGTAAACTGGCAGTGGTAGATGCTACCGGAAAAGTGTTGGATACAAAAGTGATCTTTCCTACAGCACCTCAGAATAAGGTGGAGGAGTCAAAAGCCGAGCTGAAGAAACTGATCAAAAAATATAATGTGGATTTAATTTCTGTAGGAAACGGTACAGCTTCCAGAGAGTCCGAGCAGGTAATCGTAGAGCTGTTGAAGGAACTGGATCGCCCGGTACAGTATGTGATCGTCAACGAAGCAGGTGCTTCCGTATACTCCGCAAGTAAGCTGGCGACAGAAGAATTTCCTAATTTTGACGTGGGACAGAGAAGTGCTGCATCCATCGCCAGAAGATTACAGGATCCCCTGGCAGAACTGGTGAAGATCGATCCCAAGTCCATCGGTGTCGGTCAGTACCAGCATGATATGAATCAGAAAAAGTTAAGCGATGCCTTAAGCGGCGTGGTAGAGGACAGCGTTAATAAAGTCGGCGTGGATCTGAATACCGCATCCGCATCTTTACTCGAATATGTCTCCGGTATTAACAAGACGATTGCGAAGAATATCGTGGATTATAGAGAAAATAACGGACGTTTTGTAAACAGAAAACAGCTGTTAAAGGTACCGAAGCTGGGGCCTAAGGCGTATGAGCAGTGTGCCGGTTTCCTGAGGATCCCGGATGGCAAGAATCCGCTGGATGCCACAAGTGTCCATCCCGAGTCCTATGAAGCTGCAGAACAGTTGATGGAGAAGCTGGGACTGACCATGGAAGATATTAAGGAAGCCCAGAAGCAGGCGGCTGCAAAAAAAGCTTCCGGCAGGAGCAGCGCTGCGCAGGCAGACGGACAGAAGAATGGTAACGGCACAGTCAATGCACCGAAGAAGCGGGAAGAACAGAAAGGTAAAGCAGTTCGGGTACACAATACCAATACCGCTATGGGCAAGGCTCTCGCAGCGGCCATGGGCGGTGTGACTTTTGACAATTCTGCGCAGACCTCTGCAAAGCAGACGGCACCTGTAGCTAAAAATGCAGTAAATGATGCAAAGGATATGTCCGGTCTGGAGAAGCGTATTAAAAATAAGAAGCTTTTAGCAGAGGAACTGGGCATTGGTGAGATCACGTTGACAGATATTCTGAAGGAACTGGAGAAGCCGGGCAGAGATCCCAGAGACGATATGCCGAAACCGATCCTGCGCAGTGATGTCCTGGATATGAAGGATTTAAAACCCGGTATGATCTTAAAGGGAACCGTGCGTAATGTCATTGACTTCGGTGTGTTTGTGGATATCGGTGTCCATCAGGACGGACTGGTGCATATCTCCCAGATCACAGATCGTTACATCAAGCATCCGTTGGAAGCTGTCAGCGTCGGAGATATCGTGGATGTGCAGGTACTCACCGTAGATATGGCAAAGAAACGTATCGGTCTGACCATGAAGATCCAGAAGCAGTAAGAATATAGAATGATGCCAGGGGGCTATATGCCAGTGGTACATGTCTGGTACGGAGCATCCGTAGGTATTAAAAAACAGGGACAGCAGATAACGGCTGTCCCTGTTTTGATTTCATCAATTATGTTTTTTATGCTTTGTGACCGGTCTTGATGATGGGGCTTAACGGTTTGTAGATCAGCAGTGTTACGACAGACACCAGCGTTCCCTTGATGAGATTCATGGGAGCCACACATGCCACCACGAAGCTTACAATGCTACCTTCCTTTGCCAGTGGATTGACCTCGGCTCCCATTGCCAGAATGGCATCCAGAGGCATTCCATAGAATTTGGAGAACGCGGGAAGCAGATATACGGCATTGAATGCGGTGCCAAATACGGTCATGACCAGAGTACCCACAATGCAGGCGATGATTGCGCTTTTCTTTGTCTTCTTAAAAGAGTACACAGCGGAAGCGGGGATGATCAGGCTGCAGCCCACCACGAAGTTCGCCAGATCGCCGATGAAGGCGGTAGAGGTACCTTTTATGCATAGCTTCAACAGTATCTTCACGAATTCCATCATGACACCTGCTACAGAACCGAAAGCAAAGGAACCGACTAAGACCGGCAGCTCACTGAAGTCCATTTTATAGAAGCCGGGGGCAAAAAAGATGGGGAAGTCCAGCACATGCAGGATCATGGCGATGGCGGAAAACATACCGATCATGGCAAGCTTTCTCGTATTGAAGATCGGCTCCGAGATGCCGTTTTTCTTCTGTGAGCCCTTTTCCAGCACCACAGCCACCAGGAAACAGCCCACGATGACCGTCAGGAAGATGACTACATAGGCCACATTTTCAGTTACAGTTTGCATTAATTTGTTCATTTCAGAACTCCTTTCCTATGAGAAAAATCAAGGAAAGCCTTCAAAAAAAGCCCCGGAATACAAGCTTCCGGGGCATGGGTATCACAAAAAAATATAAGTGATACGTCTTCTTTCATCCAGACTGTACTGTTGGTCCCGGATTCACACCGGATCAGCCGCAGAATTGCATCTGCGGGTCGCGGACTTAAGGATGACCTATTACCGCCAGTAGGGAATTACACCCAACCCTGAAGAACTTTACCTTATGGATGGAATATATCACTTTGTGAAATAAAAGTCAATATAGAAAATCTTTAGAATTTTCCCAACATTTTTTTGGGATTTCCCTGTTATAGTAGCTGTAATAACTATTCAGAACCGCATGCGCAAAAACGCCCTTCCAGAGTTTCCCTTTTGCATGGCTCTGAATAGTTGCAAATACTTATAAAAATGTGTTGACACTCAAAAAATATTATTGTATTATGCAAACAGTACAGTAACACAAAGATGAATACACAAAAATGTAACAGAAAATGGGAGTATGTGAGGAATGAGTGCATTAGTAGAGATTAAAGATGTGTGCAAGGTTTACAATCCCGGGGAAAATGAAGTGCGCGCCCTGGATCATGTCAGTCTGACCATCGACGAGCAGGAATTTGTGGCTATCATCGGGCATTCCGGAAGCGGAAAGTCTACACTGATGAATATGCTGGGCTGTCTGGATGTGCCTACCAGTGGGGAATATTGGCTGCATGGACAGGACGTGTCCGCATTATCTGACAATGAATTGTCCGACATCCGGAACCGGGAGATCGGGTTTATCTTTCAGGGTTTTAATCTGATCCCTAATCTGACGGCATTGGAAAATGTGGAGCTGCCTCTGATCTATAGGGGAGTATCCAAAAGCGTGCGGGAAGAGCTGTCCGTGGAGGCCTTGAAAAAGGTAGGTCTCGAACATCGTATGGATCATAAGCCTTCGGAGATGTCCGGCGGTCAGCAGCAGAGAGTGGCGATAGCCAGGGCCATAGCCCAGGCACCTCCGGTGATCCTGGCGGATGAGCCAACGGGTAATCTGGACTCCAATTCCACGAAAGAGATCATGGATATTCTAAAAGGATTACATAAAGAGGGAAGAACCGTCATACTGATCACACATGATAATGAGATCGCAGCACAGGCGAAGCGAGTGATCAAGATCAAGGACGGCAAAGTAGAATCCGATTCCGGACAGATCGTTCCGGTGGAGGAACTGCAGACGGCAGGAGCCTGATGCGGAAAACAGATTTTTCACATGCAGCGAATGAAAAGACATAAGTATAAAATAGAAAGGATCATGAGTGAGAGATCATGGAACAGCAGGAAAAAACAGAACAGGCACTGAGTGCAAAAGAAATCAAAAAGGAAGAAAAGAGAAAGCGTAAAAAAGCACCTGTTATTATTGCGGTGATCATCATCGTACTGATCATAATCCGTCTGGTAAGCTGTGCGTTTTTCGGTAATGTTGGAGTGCAGGTAAGCACGACCAATGCGTTTCGTGGAGATATCGAAGAAAGTGTCAGCACCAGCGGCAAGGTAGTCAGTGAGGAGAAAGTGGTTCTCTTTGCGCCGGTAAGCGGCAGATTAAACGAAGTCAATGTGGCAGCCGGAGATGCTGTGAAGGCAGGGGATGTGCTGATGACCTATGACATGGAGCAGATGGAGGAGCGTCTGCAGGAGGCAACCCTGCAGCAGACCAAGAGCAATGCTTCCTATAACAGTACCATGACAGAGAACAGCAAGAGTCAGGCCAAATTAAACGAAGCCAACACGAACCTGGCAGTGTTGGACCAGCAGTTGACGGATTACAAGGCTTATCTGAAAGAACTGCAGGATAAACTTGCCAAGAGTCAGAGAGAAACCCAGAGACAGTTATCCGAAGAAAGCTATGAATTATCCAGAAAATCCGCTGATTTGAGCAAGGAACTGCAGGATTCCGCTACCAGTGCAGACCGTGCGAAAGAAATCAATAAGGAACTCCAGGATATCAGCGCCAGCCAGGCGAGAAATTCTTATGTGCAGTCCATTGCGGGATCCAGCGATTACGTGGTAAATATGCAGAATGAGATTGCTTCCGTACAGGAACATATTGAGGAATGTGAAAATTATAAAGCGAAGATGCAGGCACAGAAGGAAGCCGGTGAAGGATCAATCCTCAACGGTTATCAGTCCAAAGGGTACGCTGCTGACAGAGATCTGGCACAGCTGACCTACAAAGAGGCGGAGGAACAGTATTATTCTGCGAAGAAAGGCATTGTAGCTGATTTTGACGGTATCGTAACGGAATGCACCGGTGTATCCGGAGCCAGTGTGGCGGAGGGCGCACAGCTGATCACACTGGAGAGCAGCCAGAGTGTGAAGGTTTCCTTTGATGCTTCCAAGTCCGATGTGGCAAAACTTTCCATCGGGCAGAAAGTAGATATTACCATCTCCGGCAATAAATACGAAGGCGAGATCAGTAAGATCAATCGTATGGCAACACTGAACGCATCCAATACGCCCATGGTAGGGGTAGAAGTACATCTGACTAACCCGGATGACAAGATCATTCTGGGACTGGATGCAAAGCTGACCGTACATACCAACAGTGCACAGGATACATTGTTGATCCCGGTAGAAGCGATCAATGCGGATAAAAACGGAGATTTCCTCTATTTGATCGAGAACGGCATGGTAGTTAAGAGGGCAATTACCTGCGGAATCTCCTCCGATGAATACACAGAGGTCCTGGATGGCATTACCGAGGAAGACCAGATCATTTTGAACAGCCTCACAGGTATCAGCCTGGAGGAGGGCATGGCAGTAACGGCTGTGCCCATGGAACAGTAGGAGGCGGATCCATGACACAAGTATGGGAATACATCAAAATTGCATTGATGAATATCCGCAGTAATAAGGGACGTTCGATCCTGACCATGCTGGGCATTATCATAGGGATTTCTTCGGTGATCATGATCATCTCCATAGGTAATGGTGTGAAAAGTGGGATCAACGGAGAACTGAATTCTATGGCGGGCGGTCAGATCGCCGTTTATAGCAGCAATACCGCGGAAAACGGAACAGAGGTGGTATTCACGGAAGAGGATATGGATGCCATTCTGGAGAAAGTTCCAAATGTCAGGGCGGTAACACCGTCCTGGAGTTTCAGCGGAAGCGCCACCGGCAGAAAGGGAACCTTTGATGCTGCTGCAACTTTCGGCAAAGCAGGATTGGAATATTGCAGCCAGGATCCGATCATCAAAGGACGTTATTTTACAGATTCCGATTACTATACGGCGAACAAAGTCTGCGTCATTACGGAGAGCAGTGCGAAAACGCTGTTTGGTAATACCAATGTGATCGGAATGAGCTTTGATTATACGTTGTATGGAGTGACACAGGAATTTACGATTGTTGGTATCCGTAAGGACAACGCATCGAAGCTGTTCGGAATGGGAGGAGACGGTACGGTGACCATGGAGGCACCTATCTCCACGATATCGGACGGATATGGATTCTATGTGGAGTATACGGATCTGCTGATCGTCAGTGATGGTGCGGAAAATGCCGCTCAGGTGGCGAAGGATGTGGTGAGATTGTTGGAGAACCGCCACGGTGTCAGAGGACAGAACGCCATCTTAGTACAGAACTTTAATGATATTATGAGTCAGATGGATCAGATCTTAAGCTATATCACTATCTTTGTGGTGTTCGTAGCAGCCATCTCCCTGCTGGTAGGCGGTATCGGTGTTATGAACATCATGCTGGTATCTGTCACGGAGCGTACCAGAGAGATCGGTATCCGGAAAGCACTGGGAGCGAGAACCGGATCCATTCTGCTACAGTTTTTGTCGGAGTCGGCTATCATCACCCTGCTGGGAGGTCTGATCGGTATTACCATCGGAGTGGCAGGAGCTTTTGGCATCTGCAGTCTGATCGGTTTTACCGCAAAAGTAAGCGCAGGAACGGTACTGGGAGCCAGCCTGTTCTCCTCCGCCGTGGGTATCTTTTTCGGTATCTATCCGGCGAAAAAAGCGGCAAAACTAAGTCCTATCGAAGCTTTACGGCATGAATAATCATAAAAATTAAATCATAATTAAATAAAATGCATAAATAAAGAACCGCAGGTGACAGATTATAAATCTCTGCGGTTCTTTACTTGCTTTTTCATGGGAAAAAATTTATAATGTTTTCTATAATATGCAGTTTTATGCGCAGACGGAGCCCGGGGCCTTTTAACCGCCTATGAGCAGGCTCATGTGGGGTTAGCCCTTTTGCCCCTGGCATCATATATTATTATAGAGGAAAGAACACGTTATGGTAGAATTGGATGTGAAGATTACATCGGGGGACTTATATGATTTTTTATTACGGCACAGCTATAACAGCGTGTCCGGACTTTTGGGAGCGGTGATCGGAGCACTGGGCGTTATTGTGGGAATTTCCAGACAGTACTGGATCTATCTGATCCTGGGAGTGGTGATCCTGTTATATCTCCCCTGGACGCTTTTTATCAAAAGCAAACAGCAGGTAGCGAACAATCCGGTCTTCAGGGAACCACTGCATTATGTCCTGGATGAGAACGGAATTACTATTTCTCAGGGAGACAGTTCGACCTGCCAGGCATGGGCGGATTGTCTGAAAGCAGTCTCCACCGGGCGCAGCATCATTGTCTATACGGCAAAGAATAATGCAACGATATTTCCCAAAAGCCAGATGCAGGATAAGACAACGGATGTTATCGAAATGATTTCCACGCATATGCCCCCTGCAAAGGTGAAGATCCGCAGCTAGAAATGCCATAGAGCAGAGAGCTTTTCCGGAAAGTAACAACGGCCATTACGGTGTCTATAGAAAGCGTAAGAAAAATGACAACAGGTGATTCAACAGCAAACAAAGAATTTAAAAAAGAAATTATAGAGACTCACAGTGCTCAGGAGACTTTTGCACTGGGACAGCGGATCGGCTTAGAAGCACTTCCCGGGCAGGTCTATACCCTGATCGGTGATCTGGGTGTGGGCAAGACAGTATTTACCCAGGGAGTGGCAGACGGTCTTGGAATTACGGAACCGGTCAACAGCCCCACCTTTACCATTGTGCAGATCTATGAGGAAGGCCGCATGCCTTTTTATCATTTTGATGTGTACCGCATCGGAGATGTGGAGGAGATGGAAGAGATCGGCTACGAGGACTGTTTTTACGGTGAGGGATTGTGCCTGATCGAGTGGGCGAATCTGATCGAAGAGATCCTGCCGGAGCACTACAAACAGGTGACCATAGAAAAGGATCTGGAGAAGGGCTTCGATTATCGCCGGATCACGATTGAGGAGATGACTACAGTATGAAAATATTAGCTTTGGACAGTTCCGGACTGGTGGCAAGTGCCGCCGTCGTGGAAGACGATGTCCTGATCGCAGAGTATACCACAGATTATAAGAAAACACATTCCCAGACATTACTTCCGATGTTGGACAAGATCCGGCAGATGATCGACCTGGATCTTCACACCATTGATGCCATTGCTATCTCCGCAGGTCCCGGATCCTTTACCGGACTGAGAATTGGGGCAGCAACCGCGAAGGGACTTGGTCTGGCACTGAATCTGCCGTTGGTAGAGGTGCCGACACTGGAAGGACTTGCATTTAATCTTTGGGGGACGGACAAGCTGGTCTGCCCCATTATGGATGCCAGAAGGAATCAGGTATACACCGGAATCTATGAATTCTGTAAGGCAGAAGCAGAGGCTGGAAGTTGTGAACAGCAGCTTGTGATGCATTGTGTTAAGGATCAGTGCGCATCTCCTGTGGACGAACTGGTGGACGAACTGAACCGCCTGGGATGTGAAGTGATCTTTTTGGGAGACGGCGTGCCGGTATACCGGAAGCAGATCATAGAAGGAATGAAGGTGCCGTTTTCCTTTGCTCCCGCAGCCAATAACAGACAGCGGGCAGCCAGTGTGGCTTCTCTCGGAGCCATTTATTATGCACAGGGTAAGACAGTGACCGCCGCGGAGCATGAGCCCGAATACCTGCGTAAGAGTCAGGCAGAGAGGGAACGGGAAGAGCAGGAGCGAGCCGCAAAAGAGGCACAGGCATGAAGATAGAGGTTCGCCCCCTGCGGGATACAGATATCGAAGAACTGAGCCGTATCGAAGCTGCATCCTTCAGCATGCCCTGGTCTGCGGAGGATTTCAGAGGATTGCTTCTAAGAGACTATTGCCTGTATGTGGTGGCGGAGACTGATGGAAATATCGCCGGCTGTGCCGGACTGACGGACAGTTTTCATGAGGGTAATATCGACAACGTGGTAACGGCACCGGAGTACCGGAATCTGGGAGTGGGAAGCAAAATGCTCGAAGAACTGCTCCGACTGGGGGCAGAGCGCGGCATTACGGCATATACTTTGGAAGTCAGAGTGAGCAATGCACCGGCGATCCGTTTATATGAAAAGTTTGGTTTCGTCTCGGAAGGGATTCGTCCCGGATTTTATGAGAAACCTACCGAAGATGCCATGATCATGTGGCGCCGTTAACAAGTATTACCACCACCATCCGGCGATTTATTTGCTATGATAGTGAAAGAGGAAACTGTTTTTACGATCAGAAAGGTGGAAGGTAAGATGCGAAAGTCAGAAAACGGTAAATTAACACAGATAATATGTAACGCCTGCGGCAGAGAATTAAAAGTAGAAAAGGAAATCATCCGGGAGGGATATTTCACCGCAGATGTCCGCTTTGGATATTTTAGCAGGAAAGACGGTATGAGACATGCCTTTGATCTGTGTGAGGACTGCTACGACAGTTGGATCGGCAGATTTGTCATTCCGGTGGAAGAAGTACCGGAGACAGAATTATTATAGATAGAACAACAGATGCTGTGAAGGCAAGATTGCGAGGAAGAATGTTAGACGTTTGCTTATTGGGAACAGGAGGAATGATGCCGCTGCCCTACAGATGGCTGACTTCCCTGATGATGCGATATAATGGAAAAAGTATTCTGATCGACTGCGGAGAGGGAACCCAGATCGCCATGCGGGAAAAAGGCTGGAGTCCCAATCCTATTGATATTATCTGCTTTACTCATTTCCATGCGGATCACATCAGCGGTCTGCCGGGGATGCTTCTGACCATGGGAAATGCAGAGCGGACAGAGCCTCTGCTCCTGATCGGCCCCAGGGGGCTTACCAAAGTGGTGGCTTCGTTGAGGGTGATCGCACCGGAACTTCCCTTTGAAGTGAAATGCATTGAGATTACAGAAAATGCCCAGACTTTTTCTTTTGAAGGTTTTCGGCTGGAAGCTTTCAGGGTCAACCATAATGTACTCTGTTATGGGTACAGTATGGTGATTGACCGGGCGGGTCGATTTGATAAGGACAGAGCCATGGAGCAGGAAATCCCCATGAAATTCTGGAGCCGTCTGCAAAAAGGAGAGACCCTGGAAGAGAACGGCAGAGTATTTACACCGGATATGGTATTGGGAGCGGAGCGCAAGGGCCTGAAAGTAACCTACAGTACCGATACCCGACCTACGGAGAGCATCCGACAGAATTCCAAAGGATCGGATCTGCTGATCCTGGAAGGTATGTACGGAGAGCCGGATAAACTGGTGAAAGCCAGAGAACACAAGCACATGACCATGTATGAGGCGGCGAAGATTGCAAAAGAAGCGGAAGTACCGAAATTATGGCTGACCCACTACAGCCCGTCCATGACCAGACCGGAGGAATTCATGGAGGATGTGCGGAAGATATTTCCGGCGACTTATGCGGCGAAGGATGGTTGGACCATGGAACTGAAATTTGATGAGGGAGAGTGAACAATCTTATGAAGAAAACCAACACATCCGTGACTAAGATTACAGTCTTTTTCATCTTCTTACTCGTGCTGGTGGTAGGATATTATGCGTATCTGTCCGGAACGCATCGCACCGAGCAACAGGAAGCGGTGATGTCGGAAATCGACACCGCACTTTCCCGAAACCTCGAGAACAATTATCCTTCGACACCGAAGGAAGTGGTCAAATATTATAACGATCTGATGAAATGTTTTTATAATGAAGACTGCACGGAGGAAGAACTTCAGGAACTGGGGAAAAAGTCACTGCAATTATTTGATGAGAAACTCAGGGAGAACAACGAAGAAGAATCCTACCTCATCCGTCTGCAGGGAGAAGTGCAGAATTATAAAAACAATAAGAGAAAAATAACGAGTGTTTCTCTTGCATCAAGCACAAATGTGGACTATTATACAGCGGATGGATATTCCTTTGCACGAATATCCTGCGGTTACACGATGACGGAAAATGGCAAAAAAAGTTCTACCGCCATGGTATATCTGTTACGCAGAGATGACAATCGCAGATGGAAGATATACGGTTGGGAAACGGCGGATCAGTTGAACAGTAAGCTGGAACAGACAGACAATAATTAGAACAAAGCAGGCAGAAAAATGACAGAGACAGAAAAACAAAAAGACATTTATATTTTGGGAATTGAGAGCTCCTGTGATGAGACAGCGGCATCGGTGGTAAAAAACGGCAGAGAGGTACTTTCCAACGTGATCTCCTCTCAGATTGCCTTACATACGTTGTACGGCGGCGTGGTGCCGGAGATCGCATCCCGGAAGCACATCGAGAAGATCAACCAGGTCATTGAGCAGGCACTTGCCGATGCCCATGTGACACTTGACGATATCACGGCGATTGCGGTGACCTACGGACCGGGACTGGTGGGAGCACTTCTGGTGGGGGTATCCGAAGCCAAAGCCATCAGCTTTGCTACCGGTATTCCTCTGGTAGGTGTTCATCACATTGAGGGACATATCAGTGCTAATTTTATAGAAAATAAGGAATTGGAGCCTCCTTTTATCTGTCTGGTGGCTTCCGGCGGACATTCGCATCTGGTGGTGGTCAAGGATTACGGAGAATATGAGATCATCGGCCGGACCAGGGATGATGCAGCGGGTGAGGCTTTTGACAAGGTGGCGCGTGCCATCGGGCTGGGCTATCCCGGTGGACCTAAGATCGATAAGGTATCGAAGGAGGGCAATCCCGATGCGATTCATTTTCCCAGAGCGGCAGTGGCGGAAAATGAGTATGACTTCAGCTTCAGTGGTCTGAAATCAGCGGTGCTGAATTACTTAAACGGCTGCCAGATGAAGGGAGAAAGCTACAATCAGGCAGATGTGGCTGCTTCTTTCCAAAAAGCAGTGGTAGATGTGCTGGTAAGTCATTCACTGCATGCTGTAAAAGCCTATGGCCTGAATAAATTTGCCATTGCCGGCGGCGTGGCATCTAATTCCTCTCTGCGGGCAGCCTTTGAAGAAGAGTGCGGCAAACGAAATATTGCATTTTATCATCCTTCTCCGATCTTCTGCACTGACAATGCAGCGATGATCGGTGTGGCGGGTTATTATGAATATATCAAGGGTGTCCGCAGCGGCTATGACCTGAATGCGGTCCCGAATTTAAAATTGGGAGAACGCTAAGGAGTATTAAAATGATGTCGGGGACAAAAGCCCCCGACTTTGATACCTACGGATTGCTTCGTGCTACGCACTACTGCAATCCTACCCGATATTCGCATATCGTGGGATTATCATCCCACTTTTATGCTCATATCGGGGCGGGCCCCAAGGCCTTTCACCCACTTATGAGCAAGCTCATGTGGGCTTAGACCTTTTGCCCCTGGTATCTTAACATAGAAGACATTATAGAAAGACTGACATGAATATGATAGACAGAGTAACAGAAGAGTATTTCACAGAAGATTTTGCGGCATATAAAACAGAAAAAGAGGATGGAAACAAGGGAAAACCGCGTTGTACTGCCATTATCCTGGCAGCCGGCAGCGGAAGCAGGATGCACTCCGCAGTGGCGAAACAGTTCCTTCCGTTAAAGGGCAGACCTCTGATCTGGTATGCATTGCATGCGGTAGAAGAGTCAAAGATCATTGATGACTGTATTCTGGTGACTTCGGAACAGGATATTCCCTATGTCCGGGAAGAAATTGTGCAGAAATACCATTTTACGAAGGTGAATATCATTACTTCCGGCGGAGCGGAACGGTATCTCTCTGTGAGCAGGGCATTGCAGCTGATCGCGGACGGACGCCTTAAGTGTCCGAATGAGCATGGTTATGTGTTTATCCATGACGGCGCAAGACCTTTCCTGACGGAAAAAATTCTGGAAGACACCTATGCGGCTGCTGTACAGTATCAGGCGTGTGTGGCTGCGGTACAGAGCAAGGATACCGTGAAGATCAGCGATGGCAATGGCTTTGCACTTTCCACACCGGACCGCAGGAGCGTCTGGAATATTCAGACACCGCAGGTATTTGAGACCAGCCTGATCCTGCAGGCGTATGAGCGACTGAAAAACAGGCTTCCAAAGCTGCAGGAGCAGGGCATTCAGGTAACAGACGATGCCAGCGTGGTGGAGATGTTTACCGAGTCCCGGGTGAAGCTGGTGGAAGCATCCTATCAGAATATTAAGATCACAACACCGGAAGATATGAAGACAGCCGAGGCATTTCTGGAGGATTAAATCCTTCGTGCCCCGGCTGTTTTATTATTATTCTATTTCTCCCGCATGGCACTGGGAGTTACTCCGTATACTTTCTTGAATGCACGTCGGAAAGTATTGGAATTATTATATCCTACAGCGATATACAGCTCATTTAAGCTGATATCGGTCTCCTGGATCAGTCTGGCAGCCTCCGCCATACGGATATTCTCCAGATAAGTGGAGAAGTTGACCCCGGTCATTTCCTTGAACATATGGGAAAAATAACTCTCGGAGATCTGAAATTCATCTGAAATCTTGTTTAATCCCAACGAAGGATCTTTATAATTGTCTTTAATATATTTCTCGATGGTAGAGGATAAGGTGTTGTCGTCCTCTTTATTACCGAAGAGATTACACAGGGATAATGCAAGATCTTCGCACAATTTGAAGGTCAGGTGCTCATTGAAACGTTCATCCAGCACCTTTACAGCTTCGGGATCCGCATCCTGAGGCAGTGCAAATCTTGCTTTTAATAAAGTGTTACGGATATCTGACAGCAGGTACTTTAACAGGTTGACCGGCAGGGTACGTTCCTCGATATTTTCCTGATGGATCAGGTTGAACATCTCCAATACCTGCGGCGTATTGCCCGTGGAGATGAAGTGGATCAGCTTCGTTGAGATCTCCGGCGGATAATAGAACACGTTGGAATCCTTCTTGATAAATTCATACGGGAAGAAAATATAGTTCTTCGTCGTATAACTTACGGCTTCGGAGGCCTGCTGGTAGCATTCCCATACATTCATCAGGGAATCCGTATTGCGACCGATACCGGCGAAGAGCCAGATGTCGTAAGTATCCAGCAGATAATCATGAAGTCGTAAAATACAATTGTTGATCTTCAGGATCAGATCATTTCCCTCTTCTTCGGAACAGCGCAGCAGAACGGAATAGGTCCGGTCCGAAGGGCTGAAGTAGAAAAGTGGTGTACCGAAGAAATTCTCCAGTGCGGACTCGATGATCTTCTCCAGCTCCTCGACAGATTCCACGCCGCCGGGAAGAGCGTTTTCTACATTATCGCCAAAGTTATTATAGTACACAATATATAACACATTATAATAAGAAGAAGCAGTGATTCCCAGATAGTTTTCCATATAAGCCACCTCATCTTCGGATGTGGCGGTACCGGACAAAAGCTGTCTGACATAAGAGGTACAGATAATCGGACGCTGGCTGTCTACTACCTCCTGCAGATTCTTCTGGACTTCCACAGCAGTCTGCAGCTCCTGACCGAGTTCAATAATAGGCTGCACATTCCGACGGGAAAAATAATATACCAGAGAACCGCCGATCACCAGTGCAGACATTGCCAGTAAGATGAAAAATAACTGTGTGCCTCCAAGACCCCCGGCCACTTTATAGGGAGGAAAACTAAAATAATAAGAATAATTGGTATTATCAGAAGTATATTTCCCTAAAGTAAAAGTCTGTCCATTCAGACGGATCTGGGCATATCCTTTATTAAAGTCCAGGGAATCCAGCATTTCTGCGGAAATGCTGTCCGGGGTATTTATCGTAAGCACAGTGGAATCATCTTCGGCGGTTACCACCAGAAAATTATCACCATCCATCTGTACACAGTCGAACAGATCTGCCATTTTATCCTGTTCGAAGATAAAGCAGACCTTCGCGTTGGCATCCATATAGTAGAGATCGTTCAGGTCGATGATATACATATAGTATTTTTCACTGTAATTTGGCATGAACTGATCCATAGGAAGAAAGCGGTTCTTGTATTCCGATTCCGTCATGTAGGAGTGCCACAGTTCCTTTTCGGTAGAAGGGTATTTCTGAATCCAGTTATAGAACCGCTTTGCGGATATGAAATAAGTAGGATTCAATACATAGTCCGTCTCCGGAAAATAGACAAAGGACTCTTTTAAAGGAAGAAGTGCTTCCGCATACACATTTGTTGCCAGAGAATTCTGTAATTCATTCCCCATCTCCGTAAAAGGATAGTAGGTATTATGATAATTCATGACCTTACGGAAGGTGTCGTTCTGCAAAAGCTGCCGGCAATACACCTCCATAATGTTCAGATCGCTTTCAAACAGCTCTGCATTGCTGATCAGGGTTGTCTCGTTCTGCTGATCATAAGAATCACGCGCGTTATTTATCGTAGAACGGTATAAAAAGATGAACAAAACCAGAATGATCAGCAGGAAAATACTGTAAGAGGTTACCATTTTCAGCATTAATGTATTGTTGTGGCTTGTATAATTTGTATCATTAGGGGCTTCTTTTTTATTAAAAATCATTCATGATCACTCCCATGTCTCAATTTTTTTGGATAATATACCGAATAAATCATGTCTATTGTATCAGTTACTTACAAAGGAAGCAAGATGTAACCCCTTTCAAATTTATAAATATCAAATGTAAGTGCTTTCAAAAAATGCAGTAAAATCAAGGGTTTGCAGAACCGGTGGTCAAAATTTGCACCCGAACGCAAAAATTGTAACTTGTTTTTCCCGGTGACGGATGGTAAGGTGAGGGCAAGTCAAGGGAATGACCCCATGACAAATCATGATTCCAAATTTTTAGGGAGGAACAAAATGAAGAGAAAAGTATTATCCGTACTTTTAGCGTCTGCTATGGTAGCTTCCTTAGCAGCATGCGGAAGCAGCAACGATGCTCCTGCACAGAGCGCAGCAGCAACTGACAGCGCAGCAGCTTCTACCGAGGCTTCCACCGAAGCTTACAATCTGGAGGAGATTAACGTAGTAGTTAATGGTACTCTGACCGCAACCGTTGATAACGGCCAGGCTGAATTCGTTCAGCAGTGGGATGATGCAGTATCCGAAGCAATCGGTCATCCTATTAAGATGAACATCCAGCAGTTAGACCACTCCGGTTATACCGATGCAGTAGGTCGTCTGTTCGCAGGCGGTGACTATCCTGATGTTATGATCATGAGTGCAGATATGTTCAAGCAGTATGCACCTACCGGTCTGCTGTGGGATATGTCTGAAGCATATGCAAACGCTAAGTTCCAGTCTCATATGATTCTGCCTGAGATCAACGAGAACCTGAAGGATGAGGAAGGTCATCTGTATGGTTTCGCTCCTACTTATGGTAACGGATGTGTTACTTATGTTAAGCAGGCATGGTTAGATGCAGTTGGCCTGAAGGCTGAAGACATCAAGACCTATGATGATTACTACAACATGCTGTTAAAGTTCCACAACGAAGATCCCGATGGTAACGGCGTAACCGGTGATACTTATGGTGTTATCGCAGCTGGTTTCGTTGGTAACGAAGCTCCTTACGTAAACTATCTGCCTGAGTTCTGGCAGGATGCTTATCCCGCAATCCTGCAGGATGACAACGGTACCTGGTACGATGGATTCCAGACCGATGCTACCAAGGCAGCTCTGTTAAGATTACAGCAGGCTTACAAGGATGGCGCTATCGATCCTGAGACCCTGACCGCTTCCACCAAGATCGCCCGTGAGAAATGGTTCTCCAACGATCAGACCGGTTCTTCAGGTGTATTCACTTACTGGGCAGGTTCCTGGTATCAGACTCTGACCGATAACCTGATCAAGAACGGTGTTGACGAGAAGCTGGTTGAGCTGGCTCCTATCGCTGAGGTTGGCGCTTACCTGAACAGAGAAGCTCCTGTATGGGTTATCATTGATGACGGTGACGGAGACAACTCCCGTGAGCAGGCTATCTTCGATGCATTCATCGAGACCATGATGGATGGCGATAAGGTTCAGACTCTGTGGACCTATGGTGCAGAGGATGTTCACTGGTCTACCAAGGCTGAAAGCTTCACCATCAATGCAGGTACTGACAAAGAGAAGTCTTACGAGTACGAAGACGGTACGTTCCACTTAAAGCAGTCTCCTAACGATCCTAACTCCGTATGGAAGAAGAATGCTATGGATCCCGCTCTGGTTATCTGCTCTCTGGACAACGGCTTTAACGATATTTCCAGCCTGGCTGCAGAAGGTAACAAGTTCTTCACCGAGAACTGTAAGGATGCTCCTCAGTCTCCTACCTCTGAGACCTACACCAACGAGTCCGGTACCATCTATGATGCTAAGCTGGCAGCTATCACTGCTGTAGTAGTTGACGGTGGTGATGTAGATGCAGCTATGCAGACCTACGTTGACACAGTTGGATCCATTGTCGATCAGTGCTTAGCTGAGCTGAATCAGTAATAATATCTGCAATATCGTAGTAGAAGCTACAAAAACATGATATCATTATCCTGTCCCGCCGGGATGCAAAAACCCATGGGACAGGATATTTTAGAGAGAAAAGAATGTGTGAGATGAAGTCGAAAGGAAGAGGGATGGTATGAGCAAGAAAAAGAAAATCACCACATCCACCGGCGTAGAAGTACGTCACAAGCCTCTTGGTCTCCGGATCTGGAATAACAGAGGTTATTATTTGATGTTCCTGCCTGTATTTGTGTTCATTTTGATCATGTATTACTGGCCCATGCTTGGTATTCGTTATGCATTCTACGATTACAAGCCCGTAGGTGCACCCACTTTTGTAGGATTGAAGCATTTTTACAGTATGTTTAAGACCGATGCGTTCTGGAGTGCATTCAGGAACACATTGGAACTGAGTATTATGAAGTTATTGATCACAACCTTCACTGCGGTCATCGTATCAATCTTCTTAAATGAAATGGGAAATCTCTTTGCAAAGAAAACTTTGCAGACTATCATATATCTGCCCCACTTTATGTCATGGGCAGTAGTTGCATCTATCTTCAGCCTGTTTCTGTCGCCTTCCTCTACCGGTCTGGTAAATGGATTGCTGCGTGACTGGGGCATTCTGGCACCGGATGCCAAGGGAATTTATTTCCTGGCAAGCACTGCATGGTGGAGACCGATCTTCTACCTTATCAATATCTGGAAAGAGACCGGTTGGGGAACCATTATCTTCCTGGCTACTCTGGCAGGTATCAACCCGGAGCTGTATGAAGCAGCCGATATCGACGGTGCAACCCGTATGCAGAAGATGCGTTTTGTAACGCTGCCTGCACTGTCCAATACTATTATCACTGTATTGATCCTGAACCTTGCTAAGGTTATGAATATGTTTGAGTCCGTATTCGTATTGTACAACAATGCGGTATACAGTGTGTCTGATGTTATTTCTACTTATATTTACCGTCAGACATTCGCGATCGCTCTGCCGAACTATGGTTACTCTACAGCAGTTGGTCTCTTCAAGTCCCTGGTTGGCTGTGCCCTGGTACTGATATGTAACTGGGCTAGTAAGAAGACCCGTGGCCGTGGCATTGTATAGGAGGTGTTAAACGTGGCAAAGACAGCTTATCGTAAACCTAAGAAAAAGGTTCATGTATTCGATATTGTAAACTACATCGTATTTATTCTGATCGGCCTCCTGGTACTGGTACCTATCTGGAAGGTAGTAGTAGACTCCTTCAATGCTGTGGGTGTATATCAGTTCAGACTGTGGCCGGAGGATTTTACCTTAGATGGCTATAAGACCATCATTCATACCCAGAGACTGTACAGACCTTTCATCAACTCCGTTATCACTACGGTGCTCGGTACTTTCCTTGGGCTGCTCCTGTCCACCCTGGGTGGCTATGTACTGATCCAGTTTGATATGCCCGGACGTAACTTCTTCGCATATTTCCTTCTGTTTACCATGATCTTCTCCGGTGGTATGATCCCCGAGTACCTGGTAATGAAGCAGTTACACCTGGTTAACAGCATGTGGATCCTGGTGGTGAAGCACGGTATGAACGTGTACAACCTGGTACTGATGCGTAACTTCTTTGAAGGAATACCTGCCAGCCTGTTCGAGGCGGCTGAGATCGACGGATGCTCCCCTATGGGAATCTTCTTCAAGATCGTGCTTCCTCTGTCCAAAGCAGCGTTGGCTTCCATCGGTCTGATGTTCGCAGTTACCGTATGGAATGACTATTCTACCGTTAAGATCTATATTACCAATCCTGATCAGGTTAACTTCCAGTATCAGTTACGTAATATGATCATGGATGGTGATACCCCTACTACACAGTATTCGGTATCCCAGAACACTCTGTACTATGCAGCGATCGTATGTGCAATCCTTCCTTTCATGGCACTGTATCCTTTTCTGCAGAAATACTTTGTAAAGGGTGTTAATATCGGTGCTGTTAAGGAGTGATTTTCTTCTCGCACGTACTTAGACTTAGACAAGGGAAACTTCGGTTTCCCTTGTGTTGTATATGCAGGTAAATTCCGCGAGAAAAGATGCGCAGGGGAAGCGCAGAAATGAGGGCAGAAATGAACAGAATTTTTTGGGCTGCAGATTCCACGGTCCAGACCAATGACTACACGACTTATCCGCAGACAGGTATTGGTCAGGTATTTCCTTTATTTGTAAAGCCGGAATATCAGGTATGCAATCATGCCAAGAACGGCAGAAGCACCAAGAGCTTTATGGACGAGGGGAGACTGAAAGCCATAGAGGAGAGAATTGGTGCAGGAGATTTCCTGTTTATCCAGTTTGGACACAATGACGAGAAAAAAGAGGATCCCACCAGATATACAGAGCCTTTTTCCACTTACATGGAGAATCTTGAAACCTTTATCCGTGTGGCAAAAGATCATAGCGCCTATCCGGTGCTGATCACTCCCTTAGAGCGCAGATGCTTTATGGATGAGAAACACTTGGGGATCGGAGCACATTCCGATTATGTGGCTGCTATGAAGCAGACCGCGGAGAAAAATAATGTTCCTCTGGTGGATCTCTACAGCATGAGCCGTATGGAGTTAAAAAAAGCCGGAGAGAAGAACAGCAGAAGATGGTATATGTTCTTCCCGGAGGGCGAGTATAAGAATCACCCGGAGAAATCAGAGGACAATACCCACCTTCGTTATGACGGTGCTGTGAATTTTGCATCTCTGATCGCCAGAGGATTGAGAGAACTTGGCGGTATCTATGCAGACATGTTGTTAGATGATATGAATCTGTAAAAATTAAAAAATAAAATCCTATTCCGAACGACAGAAAAGCCGCCGGAACAGGATTTTTTGTTTTATAAAGATTAGGAAGTGTATTTGTTCAGAACCGCTGCCACGGCACCGGGACCGGCAATCAACCCTTGGAAATACCGACAGACTATGGTATCCATACCGAGGGCTTTCAGGTCTACGCCCCAGATGGAAGCATCCGACAGCACATTATCAAGAACTGCTTCTACATCAGTGGAAGCTCCCAGAGAAATACCACTGACTATAGCAGTTAACTCCTGCAGGCGGGGATCGGAGCTTAAAGTAAATGCCTTGCCGTTATCATCTACTCCCATGAGATATCTTAACCACCCGGCAAATACCAGGGGAATGAACTTCAGATCCCCTACATTCAGCTTCGGATCCGCAGCGTAGGCTTTGATGGTCTCTCCAAAACGGATCGCCAGCTTCTGTGAGGTGTCTGTGGCAATTCTCTGGGGAGTATCCGGCATGAAGGGATTGGGGATACGTACATTTAATACGGTATCCAGGAATTCCTTAGGGTCTAAGATGCCGGGATTTACAACTACAGGTAATCCTTCGGTATATCCGATCTGCTCTACCAGCTTCTTCAGACTCGGATTTTTCATTTCCTCTGAGATCAGAGTATATCCCATAAGGCATCCGAACACAGCCAGAGCAGTATGTAGCGGGTTGAGACAGGTGCAGACCTTCATCTTTTCCACTTTGTCCACAGTCTCTCTGGTCGTGAAGATAAGACCGCCTTTTTCTAATGCCGGACGACCATTCGGAAAATTATCCTCAATGACCAGATATTGACATTCCTCCGCATTAACAAAAGGTGCCACGTAAGTATGTTTACCGGTGATGACTGGATCTAATTCCTCCACACCATCTTTTTTCAGGAGTGCTTCGATAGAAGCATCCGGTCGGGGGGTGATCTTATCGATCATGGTCCAAGGGAAAGAGACCTTGCCGCTTGTCTTGATATAGCTTTCGAAATCTTTATCTGCCAGACCGTTCCGAGACCAACCATCAGCAAAAGCACCGATGGCTGCTGCAAGTTTATCACCGTTATGAGAGCAGTTATCCATGCTTACCATGGCAATCGGCTTTTCTCCTGCAAGAAATCTTGCATATAATAGAGATGCTACTTTTCCAATATAACTGATGGGAGCCTCAGGACCAGCAGCCAGATCTGTAGCGACCAGGGGAGTAAACTTACCATCTGCACCATAGAGATTATATCCTTTTTCTGTAATGGTGAAGGAAGCCATCTGTAAACTGTCAGCGGAAAAAATCTCCTTCAGACGCTGAAACTGTTCTGCGTTATCAGAATCCAGTGCCAGAGACTCTACAACACTGCCGATGATCGTCTTTTCCACCGTACCGTTAGCTTTTAATGTCACAAGGATACTATAATCATCATGTGGATGATTCATTTTTTGAATAATCTCATAATCATAGCCTTCCGCTACCACCAGACCTCTGTCGAGGACTCCCTGATTCAACAGATCCTGAACGACATTAGCCTGAAATGCGCGGAAGATGTTACCGGCACCGAAATGAATCCAGAAAGGGTTCTCGCGGGTTGCTTTTGTAACGGTTTCACGATCATACTCCGGCAGAGAATAACCTGCGTTTTCCCAGGACTTTCTATCTTTTAAACCTTCATTATTTAGTCTCATAGCGAGCAGCTCCTTTCTCAATAGCCTCCCACAGACCGTTCAGATAAGTTGCACCAAGGGCACGATCGTACAGACCGTAACCGGGCATTGCCACCTCACCCCAGATCATACGACCGTGGTCGGGACGGATGGGACCGTCGAAACCGATCTCATACAGAGCACGCATGATCTCGTACATATCGAAGGTGCCGTCAGAGGACAGATGCGCCGCTTCCTCGAAATCAGTGGGACTGTTGAACTTCAGGTTGCGGACATGGGCAAAATGAATGCGCCCCTTCAGGGAACGGATCATATCCGGCAGGTCATTTCCCAGATTGGTACCGTAGGAACCGGAACAGAAGGTGACACCGTTATGAGGATTGTCTACCATCTGCATCATACGCAGGATGTTTTTCTTATTAATAATGATACGAGGCAGACCGAACACACTCCAGGCGGGATCATCGGGATGAATTGCCATGTTAATATTGTATTTATCGCATACCGGCATGATCCGCTCTAGGAAGTACTTCAGATTCTCGAATAATTTTTCATCATCGATATCCTCATACATTGCAAAAAGCTCTTTGATATGCGCCATGCGCTCCGGTTCCCAGCCGGGCATTATGGTACCGTTGGTATCTCCGGCGATGGAAGCGAACATTTCTTCAGGATTAATAGCGTCTACCGCTTCTTGGGTATAAGCTAAGACTGTGGAACCATCAGGACGTTTTCTGGCAAGCTCGGTTCTCGTCCAGTCAAAGACCGGCATGAAATTATAGCAGACCAGGTGAATATCTTCTTTTCCCAGATTTTCCAAAGTCTGAATATAGTTGTCAATGTAGAGATCACGGTCGGGAGCACCTGTTTTGATCGCATCATGTACATTGACGCTTTCGATTCCGGAGATATGCATTCCGGCAGCGGCTACCTCCGCTTTCAGAGCGGCGATACGTTCTCTGCTCCAGACCTCTCCGGGGGCAGTATCGTATAAAGTAGTGATAACTCCGGTGACTCCCGGAATCTGTCTGATCTGAGATAAGGTTACGGTATCGAATTTGGATCCGTACCATCGTAAAGTCATTTCCATAAGGGGAATTACCTCCATTCATTTAATAATTTTATTATATTTTTTTCATGGAAAAAACAAAGTGAAAGAATTGTTACATATATTGCAAAAGTTGCTGTACTGATTTATTATGAGATAAAAGGATGCTGCTCCAATATGCAATTCTGTCAGAAACTGAGGTCCGGTATGAAGAAAAAATTGCAGACTGCCTTTACCACAAGACAATACATGCTTTCCAAAGACTTTGAAATCTACTATTATAATGAAAAATATACCTCCAAGATCGAGATACATACCCATAATTATTATGAATTTTATTTTTTCATAGAAGGGGATGTCCAAGTTCAGATTGAGAACGAGATCTATCCGTTAAAATGTGGAGACATGGTGATCATACCTCCGGGACGCAGGCACAGAGCCGTTGTGGAGCAGTCAAACTGTCCCTATCGCCGTTTTGTATTCTGGGTCAGCAGGGAATACGCAGGAAACCTGATGGAACAGTCTGCGGAATACGGTTTCCTGATGCAGCAGGCCCAGGTGCAGGGCAAGCTGATCTATTCTCATGACGTGGTGGAATTTAATACGATACAGTATAAAATTTTCCAGCTGATTGAAGAGACCCAGATGGAACGATACGGAAGAGAAGCCAGGATACCGCTTTTAGTGAGTGATCTGATCCTTCATCTTAACCGCGAGATCTACGAAAAGGAACATCCGGTAAAAATCAAGGAGGAAAACCTATATCAGAATCTGATCTATTATATAGAACAGAACCTGGAGGAGGATCTCTCCCTGGAAAAACTGTCTTCCGTATTTTTTGTGAGTCGATACTATATCGCACATATTTTCAAGGAACAGGCAGGAATTTCCGTACACCAGTACATCCTGAAGAAAAGAATGCAGGCATGCAGGGAAGCAATCCTGGGCGGTGAAAATATCAGTAAGGTTTACGAGCGCTACGGATTTCAGGACTATTCCAGCTTCTACCGTGCATTCCGGAAGGAATACGGGATGTCACCCAAGGAGTATCGGGAGGAACAAAAAGTTATTTTTAAATGATAATCGTTAAAATGAGAGAAAACGGAACCCGGAAGAAAAACGAGGTGGCATAATGTCGGGGAAAAACTTTATTTTACATCAGACAACCAGTCTGCAGCGCGAAATACAAAATACAAAAGCGGTAGAATGTGCCTGCGCCAGATTTAAGAGAGATATGGAAATGACACTGGAGGCTTCCGCCCGGGAGGGCGGTACTGTGATATTGCGACAGAAGAAACTGGAGCCGGAGGCATATGAGATGGAAGTATCCGAAGATACGGTCGTAATCTATGGAAGTAATGACCGCTCTTTTATCTATGCACTCAATGAACTCAGTGAAAAATATCTGGGGATTCTGCCGTTCTGGTTTTGGAATGACCAGGAAATCAAAGTAAAACCTTATGTAAAAATTCCGTGTGGACATTATCAGTCGGAAGAAAACAGAATCCGTTATCGCGGCTGGTTTATCAATGATGAAGTGCTGATCAGTCACTGGACAGCAGGCGTGTCGAAGGAATATCCCTGGGAAATGGTATTTGAAGCGCTGCTTCGCTGCGGTGGTAATCTGGTGATTCCCGGAACGGATAAAAATTCAAAAATTTATGCTCCCATTGCATTGGATATGGGACTGATAATCACGCATCATCATGCGGAACCTTTGGGGGCGGAAATGTTCCTGCGAGCTTATCCGGATCTGGAGCCTTCCTATCTGAAATACAAGGATTTATTTGAAGGGCTGTGGAAGGATGCCATAGAGAGACAGAAGAATGAGGAAGTCATCTGGAACATCGGATTTAGAGGACAGGGAGATGTCCCTTTTTGGGAGAATGACCCTGCCTATGATACTCCTGAAAAACGTGGAAATCTCATCAGCAGCATCATGCAGGAACAATATGACATGATCAGAGAGCAGATCCCGGGGGCAGTGTGCTGTACTAACCTGTATGGGGAGATTTTGGAATTGTATCGCGACGGTCATCTGCAGATCCCTGAAGATGTGATCATGATCTGGGCAGATAATGGTTATGGCAAGATGGTCTCCAGACGTCAGGGTAATCATAATCCAAGAGTGCCAGCGTTGCCGGAAAAAGGCGACAAAGGTCTGCAGGGAATCTATTATCATGTATCGTTCTATGATCTGCAGGCAGCCAACCATATCACCATGCTGCCAAACTCTATGGAATTTGTGGAAAAAGAATTGAACGATGCCATGGATCATGGAATTACAGATCTGTGGGTTATCAATGCTTCCAATATTAAGCCTCATGTATATCCGCTTTCTTTTATAGCCAACTTGTGGAAAAAGAAGGCACTGACAGCCGGAGAACACAGAAAAATTTATATCCGGGAGTACTATGGAGCGGATTGCACGGAGGATCAGCTGACATGCATGGAGCAATGCATTAGCAGATATCCGGATGCTATGCTGTCCTTTGGTGAAAGAGAAGACGAACATGCAGGAGAACAATTCTATAATTATGTCGTCCGGGATTTTATCTATGGATGGATGAGGGACGGAGCAGCCGCACCGGTAGAAGAATTGTTCTGGTGTACCGGAGAATCTGCATTTGATAAGCAGATGGACTGGTTTGAATCAAAATGCAATGCGACCTGTGATAAAATAGAGCAATTGTATCATCATTGCGCTGTGGTCAAAGGCAGTGAACTGTGGAAGGATTCTGTATTACTGCAGACGGAGATTCACAAATATTGTCTGAAGGGAAGTATACTGTTTGCGGAAAGCTTCCGGACTTATCAGAAGAAGGAGTATAAAAAGTGTTTCTTTTTGTTGGGAAATGCTATAGAGGCATATAATGCGGCTGCCAGTGCCATGAGAGAGAGGGAACATGGAAAATGGACAGGTTTCTATGCGAATGACTGCCTGACAGATGTGAAGGAGACGGCTTATTGTCTGAAACGGCTGATGGGTTATGTAAGGAATCTGGGAGATGGACCGGATTTCTATAAATGGCAGAGGGAAGTGACCTATTCCGAGAATGACGCTAAAGTCGTTCTGATTACAAATATGGAAAACCATATGACTGACTGGGAGTTATACCTTGCCGGAAAAAACATGCAAGGGTAGAGGGTATACAAAAAACAAATAGTAGAAATAGTTGTAACAATTAAATGATTTTGAACACAATTTTGGAAGAAAACTGTATTCAATGCAAATGAGAAAAAGCCCGGAAGTGTGATAAAATGGGCTTTTTCTTATTGAAAAAAATTAAAATAAAAATTGTGTAAAAATGTGTTGACAATAGTAATCCTTTTTGTTAGAATAGCTTTTGTCGTCAGGCAAACATCAAAGATGACAAGGAAATGGACACACATTCGGAGAGATATCGAAGTGGTCATAACGAGGCGGTCTTGAAAACCGTTTGTCCGCAAGGGCGCGTGGGTTCGAATCCCACCCTCTCCGTTTTCCCTTTTTACAGCAATCCTGACAGGAGTAAAGTTTACCTACTGGATGAAAG